>MDTE01205373.1_pt1 | contig 11716 bp, 9 predicted proteins | sample 811231 | NCBI WGS metagenome assembly MDTE01 (sample SAMN05326651, study PRJNA326480) | marine metagenome | isolation source: seawater | place: Indian Ocean: Red Sea | collected 2010
ACCTCTTTTCGTAAGTATTGCATCTACCGTGATTGTGGTATTATTTAAAAATCCCATATATGTTCTCCTTTAGGATTTGAGTTCTTTGGATTTTATCAAAAATAAGATTAAAACTTCTTAGTTATAAATATACTCAAATCAAATTTTTCATTATAATACATCAAGTTTAGATTCACCACCTTCCTTAGTTATAAGTGTTGTTGGTGAAGTCAATACTACTGTGACTGGGTCTAACTTATCTAATGTTGTTTTCTTTGTCTGCAATGAACCCTTATAGACCAATCTAAACATTTGATTGTCTTGATACAAACTTTGTTTATCACTTCTTACCAATGAAGAAGAGAAAAAATTATTTAATGATGCACTTGCCTGTGTTGAATAAAAATATCGTCTTTCAAAGTTATGTTCAGATATTCTTGAACCACTAATGTTTGGTTGTAAAACCTCACTAAATACATATTCAGGTCCTCCGAGTTCAAGTTTGTAATATCCATACTTTTCTTTTCCACCACCCCATCCTGCCATGGATGATGATAATAAATAAGTTGCAGGTGTTCTAAATATATCCTCAGATATAGATGCCGTATATGTCAAATACTGACCACTTTGTGATAATTGTGCATCAACATCAATAGATGATGAGTAAGTCAAATACAAACCACTTTGAGAAAGTTGTGCCATAGTATCTATGGATTGACTCATTGGAAGTGTATCAGCTGAAGCAGAGAATATATTTAGTTCTAAAGATGTCTTATAATTCGCTGGTTCGAAATTAGGTGGTGCACCGATGACTTCTTTTTTTCTTTCTAATATATTAGGCTCTATTAATAAACCAACACTTGCTCTACTTCTAGCAGGAGTCATTCTTCTGAGTTGGTCAAATACACTTGTATCATAATATCTAATCAATCTGATATAATCCCAAAAATTATTTGGAGTGTTATATTTTTGCCAATATGTGTTTGCTATATCTTCAAGTTGTCTATATCTTCTTTTGTATTTGTCTCGTGGGTCACCAATAAAATCATCATAATCCAAGTCAGCAACACTAAGAATAATGTCTTCATTGATAACTTCAGTTGGACTGAAATAAATACCAACCTTATTACTATCTAATGGTGCTAAATCAAAGGCACTTACTTCAGACCTTTCATCAACTGAAAGTCCATTCATCAGTTTATTCTTTTCAATTCTTATCTTATTTTCAACTCTAATATTCGGGCCTAAATTAGGGACTTTAGCTTTTTGTTCATCAACAACATTTTTAAAATGTGGTCTGTTACCTACTGTGTAACCACTACCTGTTCCTTCAGCTGTATAACTTTGGTCAGCACTTGTGTCTCTGATAACACTCGATACATCAAGATTTCTATTACCAGCGAAATTATCATCAAGACTATATCTCAAGACTAAATCTGTGTAAGATGCAGATGGGTGATTACCATCGAAAGCTTTTGGTGCAGCTACATGATTATCAAATGAACCACTATTGAGTGCTGTATTCCAAAAACGGAATTCCATAATACTACCACTCAATTGATTACCAAAATCATCAGTTGGTTTACCACCAATATAGGATGTCTCGTTTCCGACATATGATGAATTGTGACTTGTTGTAGATGTACTACCACTTGTCCAAGATTTGTATATTATTCTTGATAAACCTGAATCATATCTACCGACATGAAGATTATATAAAATATTTTGTGAAGTTGAATCACTTGTCAATTGTCCAACAGAACTACCACTATAATGGTTACCACCATCTCCAACACTAGCACTTACCCTTGTTACCATTACTGAATAAAATTCACCATCATATATTGGTAAAGAGGTTGACGAAAGTGTAAAATCAGCACTACCACCACCTTCCAAGAAAAACTGAACAGTTCCATAATTGTCTGCGGAACCATTATCAACCAATCGTAAAGCTATATCGGTTCCTGCCTGCCACAATGTTTGATTACTACCACTCGCTGCCCTAAATCTCATTTCAATGGTATCAGGTTTTCTCCCACTATTGGTATCATTCACCCAAGGTGTTGAAACATGCTGACCCGATTTAAATTCTAAAGCCCTTGTAAATTTTCTTGATATTTGAAATGATGGTTTATTCTTGTTCGGGTTTGGGCCACCATATTCTTTTACTCTCAGTATTGTACTTGGAATTCCATAACAACTTATCAAACCCTTAAAAGCTCGTACGGTACCACGAGTCTTTAAAAAGAAAGGCATATTGTTGAGAATTCTTTTCCATATTTCTCTTGAGATTGTTCTAGCTGGTGTTGCGGATTCAATAGAATAAGTTGAATCCGAACCAGTGATGGCTGCTCCAGTTATATATTCGGGCAATGAGACCAAGTCTTTTCCGTCACTTAGGTAAAATCCAAATGACCGACCAACATGATAAATCAAATCTCTTGATAATCCAACTTCTAATCCATCTCTCCTATCGTATATGGAAGAAATTTCATGTATGTATGCCCAAATATTGTCGAAATGTTCCCCTGCCATATTAATAAAAGTTGAGAATGGTTCGTTTCTTTCATCATCTCTGATGTGAGCCGGAATGTTACTTAATAATCTATCTCTATTGTCTCTATCATAATCGGATGAACTTATAATTTGTCTACTATACCAATTCGTCGCTACAGATTCACTTACTGCGTATAATACATAAGGGTCTAATAATGTACCTGTTCCACTTTTCTTCGGCCAGGCGTTGTCGTGTTTTATACCGAATGAACCACTTGAATAACTTGAAGATTTAAAGTACATATAACTTTCAAATGGAGTAAATTCATTTTTTATTTTACGAACCTTTCGTTGTAATGACTGAGTATACTCACCTGTGGTTGAACCTGCCACTCCTATCAAACTGTTACTTTGACTTTGAAATAATTCTATTTTATCTAATTTTCTTTTGAAATTAACAATTCTATCCTCTACAGAACTGAAACGAACAAAGTTATCAAAGTTGTCATACTCAATACCATCCAATTCTATACTATCAAGGAAACTTCCACTTACTATTTCGTTTTCTATAATTTCTGATAATTGTGAATTAGCGGTGGTAAGTTCATTATAATTTTTGAGTACAGTTGGTCTTTCTTTGAAGTAACCATCAGAAGCTTCACTGGTGTCCCATTTTGGATTTCTAAGAACTACATCTTCAATTGATTCATCTACAAAATCTAACAATTTAACATTTTCTTCATATGGAGATGTTAATTCTTTTGTTACATAAATCATATCGCCAGGCTGTATATCTGCTGATAGTGGTTCGTACAATTTGTATATCACTCCAAATGGATATTCTGTATTGACACTTTTATCTTCCTTACGATTTATAATCAAGGAACGATTGTTCTCACCGATTCTTAGGTAGGTATGTAAGTCTTGTGGAGTCTCCATTTCAACATACCAATTTGGAAATTTAGTTTGTAGATTGACCGTTGTAGGTCCTATATGTCCGACTTCTGTGGCTAATTCACTCCATGTTTTTCTGACATTAATTATATCTTCATTGGTAACTTCAGCTACTTCTCCAACATAATCGGCAGTTATCGGTACTTCTCTTGTTTGACCTGTAGCACTTAAGTAAGGTTCAGCGTCACCAAAGTTTACCCATATACCAGGTGGGTCTTTGTATATCCAAAGATTACCATCTTCATCAATTCTCTGTTCTCCAGCAAACTCAGGTACGCTTGATTGTATCTCTTGTGCTGACATACCAGTCATTGGTGGTACAATATCTAAACCACCACTCGTATCTTCTTCTCCATCCCCAAAACCTGGTAAACCAAGACGACCTAAAGTTCGACCACCATCACCCAAACCATCACCTAAATCACCAAGTCCCGCTAAATCTTCAGGATCTCGATTCTTTTTAAGTAAAACTGCTGCACCTGCTACAAGTGCTAGTCCCATAGCTCCAAGTGCTAGTAAAGGCCCTAATTCTTTTAATTTATCAAGTAAATCACCTAACGATGGAAATTTTCCGAGTTTTTTAGGCTGTTTGGGTGCATCTTGTCCACTACCAGCACCACCACTTCCACCACCACTTGGTGCCTGTCCATCACCACATGCACCCATTTGTGGAATTATTGTTTGGTCATTACCACCCCAATATATGATTCGTTTATTTTTCATTAGAATGTGATTCCAATAGTTGCCGTAAGAACTTTTTGTGAATTCATCGTTATGGTTCTTGGATTTTCCATAACATTATCTGACCATTGTATGAACCCTTGTTCACCAAAGTTTGGCCCGATATAGTTGACACCCACGGTCACTTCAGTACCCGATGGAAAAGATTGATTAAAGGTATTACCATCGGTTTCCGTACCATTGATTGTAAAGGTTAAATCAAATTCCTCTCCATTATCATCTTGGTATGGAAGATTTTCAGGACCTGTTGCTGGATTGGAGTAAACTCCACTCAATACAAGATTAAAGTTTTGTTGCTGTGTTTCGGATGTTCCATCATCACCACCTTCATCACTACTTTCATCATCTCCCTCAGAACTAGCGTCATAATTACCTAAAAGTGGTCTTTGAAACTCTTCAAGAATCAAAGGTTGATTTACTGGATATTCAGCACTCGGTAAAAAAGATGTTCCGTCTATCTGTGGCCCAACCGGTATTTGTTTTAAAAGATTGTTATAAATTGACCTATCGGGTATTGTTGTCGTGGTAACATTACCATCACTATCTACACTTGTTTGTGTCTGTACAGGTAGGTTCATGGTGTCTCTTAATAATTGTAAATTGTGTGATGTTGTTATCCATCTTCTCACACCATTTTGAATAAACCACCTTGTATCCGTAGTTGCTGGAAATTGTTCCGTTGAAGATGGATAAGTTTTTTGAGGAATACCAGTACTTGTATTTCCATCCCATCTCACAATCATACCATCGAAAGCACTTGACAATGGAGTACCAACTTCTTCTACACTTTCACCCATTGGTGTAGGACTGAATCCTCTTAATTCACTACCTCGTAAGCCAGGCCCATCCAAAGGTGCATCAGTATTTTTATATAAATCACTTACAACTAAATCATAGTTTGGTGTCATAATGGTGACCGTAGGAGAATAAACTCCTTCGGAATCATATGTGTGATTAGCAAAAGGTGCATCATGAATTTCAGTATGTCCACATCCAAAATCGAAATGATATCTGACACCTGGTGTGGTCAAATTAGGTATGGGTTGATATCCATCAAAATCATGTCCATACAATGTTAGTTGAGTTGCCTCGTCTTTAACCACATATCTTACAGACATTGGAAATCCTTCGTCTTTCAAATCATAAGCTTCAATATAAGCTGGTGGTATAGGGCCTTCTTGAATATAATTGTTGTTGAGATTTATATCAGGTTCTATACGATAATCAACAACATAAGCATCTTTAATCACAATCTTTCCATCTTTCATTATTTGTTGGAAACCTGAATCTGATGCCACTCTTTGATTGAATTCTATTCTTGTACTATCAGGACCTGTAAAACTAATTTCACCACCTGTATTGTTTTCTTCTAATTCTTGTAAGGCATCTTGTGGGTCAATCCCATTCATCATCGCCTGTTCGATGGCAGTATTGACTTGTTGTTGTGTTAAGGGTGCTGATTTTACTGAACGATATTGTTCCACATCTTGAGATAATAATCTAAATTCATCTCTGTACTTTTTATTGTTGATAATCTGTGGTACAATTCTAACCTCTGTTCTGTCACCTGATATTTGGTCAATTTTATATTTCCACTCTTTAATATCCAATGGAGTTGGGTCTTGACCATCTGTGGGTGGTGCCACACCTTTGAATGCGTTTCCATCATCATCAAGATAGAATTCACCCATAGGTTCACCAGTGATTGTTGGATTACCACTATGAATCAGTCCTACTTCACCATCCACAGTTTTTGTCAATACCACTTCATCACCACTTCCAGCCTTAGGTCTAACGAAATAATATTTGACCTTATAATTTCCTTTGTTATAACCCAAGTCTCTTAAATCTTGACCTATATTCAAAATTATTTTATCATCATCTTGTGTATAATTGACTGATTTTGCCCGTTCCTTGAAATTGTCATTCATATCAAATATGTGGTATTCCACATAATCTTCGATTCCACCAAATGGTGGATACAAATGGCCAGATAAACCTAATAACTCTTTTGATTCTTTTTTGAGCTCTTGATAATCTTGTTGGGTTAAATCAGTTTGTACTCTCATAATTCTTTGAATTCTCTATCAAGGATTTGATTCCAATAAGGGTCGTATACATATGTTGTTGTTTTTTGTTCTAATGTAATGAGCTGGTCTTGGTCTTTTAGATTGACATTTTCTTCAAACGGGTCTTCGACTGCTATAAAAAATCCAGCTTCATTTCTGAGTGGTTCAGGATTAGGAGATGGTATTTTATTACCATCCTCAGTAATGACCACCGTATCACTTAATATTCTTTGGTGTTCAAGTTCACTTAAGTATTGTGTTCTATCTTGTTCTTTTAACTTTTGATAGAATTCACTTTTTTTTAATTCTTCGGGTGTTAAAGGCATTAGTTCATCTCCAAACCAAAGAAGTCATAATTCTTTTTGATATAGTGATTCCATTCGCCAGGCACTTCCTCTTCTTCAAATATTGCTTCTACTGGACATTCGGGTTCACAAGCTCCACAATCAATACATTCTTCAGGATTGATATATAATGAATCAGTATCTTTGGGAACAAATCCGTCTACTTTTGCTTCCTCACCTCTACCCTCTGTATCGTATGGCCCGTGAATACAATCCACAGGACAAACTTCAACACATGCGGTGTCACAAGTTCCAACACAAGGTTCTGCTATAATGTATGGCATTTCGTTTCCTCTATTTTACTACTCTAAATGATGGTAGGTCTGTGAAATACTGAATTGTTTCATCAGTAGTTCCACTACCACTTATGATTTTATATTCGATTCTATAAAATCTATCCGCTAACAAAGATTTCATATCTAAATTAAAATAATTACCAGTTGAATCACAACTAACCAATGAACCACTTCCATATGGTATTACGATATCATCAGTATATGCATCAACTACTTGATAAAATGTACTACCACTTGGTAACATCTTAGCAGTGTTGTAACCAGTAGAATATCCAGCTGTTGCGGAAAAAGTTTTTTCAGGATACAAAGGTCTACCAACAATTCTCAATTTTACTTTTGAATCTTCTTTATATGAATCTCTATAACTTCTCGGATGTAACACCACATCTTCTAATTCAGTTGGTGTCAAATATTCTAAAGAGCCCGTCACCCATTTTGAATCATCCCAAACAGCTTCGAGTGTTGGTTGATAAATTGTGTGTGTTTCTCTACTGAAGAAAGAAAAGGTTCCTAAGGCCTTTGAACTACCTTCGTCTTGAGTTGTATCTGTATTACCGATACTACCACTTCTTTTTACAATAAAACCATCATTTGGTATATCACCATGTATCCATCTCCAAACTATATTCGTAACATCCATTCTGACATCACTTGGTTCATTGTTAAACGATTGTGAGGCTTTATACTGCTCATACCACACACCACCCGAACCAGTTATTGAACCCGTCCATTGTGTTCTTGTTGTTCCATTGTCTCTGTAGAAATAACTTGCCCCATCGTCTATTGGTGGAAAGTCATCGGCTCTACCGAAACCACTATCCCAAGATTGACTTACTGGATAGGAGTATAATATTTGATTTACATTCAGTCCACGAGAATTAGCATCTTTTAAATTTAAATAAAATTTTGTATAGGAACTTGAAGGTATCAGACTTTTAGCAATAGAAGAAGATATGTAAGTCGTATCGAATTTTATCAATACCCTACTGATACCACCAACGACACCAGCAGCACTTACATCTTTAGTGACTTCAAGAATTTCGTCTCTACCAGTATTCTGACTTCCACTTCTCGAATATAAAGTTGTATCTTTTTCAGCGTATTCGAAATAATGCATTTAGTTCTCCTATAATTTATTACCAGTCGAGTCACCAATAGCTCGACCTTCAATGTCTGTGTTAGGGTATTTTAATTCGAATATACTTGGGTCAAGAGATGGATATACAATACCATCTTTCGTCGCATAATCAATATCATAAATGTTACCTGAGTATCCTTGAGAAGAACTAAATTTGTTAGTTATTAATACAGGTAATCTTTTAGGATTATCTTGGTCAGGTGGTACTATAGCACCTACTCCATCTACCAATGATAATTCATACGCTAATTCTTGTATTATAATCGGTTGATTGATTTGCCACCTATCGATGTTAAAGAATTCTTTACATCTTTCAATACACTTCAAAGTTATCTCATCTTTATTGAATCCAGCTCTCGCTATAAAATTAAATTTGACTCCAATATTGATAATAAACGCATTTTTGATGTTGATTGCATCCGTGACAAGACGATACTGAGACAAATAAGTTTTCAAATTTTCTTTTACCGCAACATTAAGTTGTGTCAAGGTCTTACTACCATCATAAGCTAATGTATAAAGATTTAATGCGTTTGGATTTGGTAATCTATTTGAACTCGCAACATCTTGTGCCTTCACATCTGCAAACCTTTGGTCAACAAATATATTCGAAGAAACTTCTTTCTGAAATGAGGGTAAATTTAATTGTTCGTCTTGGACTATGTAAGCCTTTGCGACCGCTCCAAACTTAGGTGGTAAAGCATAAACCCTTGTTATATAATCTTCTTTTGTGACCGCCCTTCCTTGTGATTGAAAATAAGCTAAAGCGTTCGATTTGAGTTCTTGGATACTCTCAGCTCCTTTAGCACCACTTGTTGGATATTCATTTGTCACTCCAACAGAATTGGTCACTATATCCACAACACCACTATCGAGAGTTGTTGTATCAAGACTATAATTAAATTCTTTCATGTTGGTTATTGTGTCACTTGAAACATTATCTGATATACCACCACCATACGAATATTTTATAGTCAATGTAGTGTTAGCTGGAGCTTGACCATATGCCTGTGTAGACAAAAAATTACTTGGGTCAAAAAATGTATCTAAGTAACTTGGACTACCTGGTAGAGCAGAACCTACATTATTTGGATTAGGAATTATTTCTTCATCTGCTGAATCACTAATACCACTACCAAATCTCAATTCTGTTTTACCATCTCCTCTGATGAATGTAACAAATCTTCTTGGAGTTTTTAGAAGTTTTAAAAGATATGGAGCTTCATCATTATATTGTGATAATTCAGGATTATTCGCTGCTGTATTTCGAACCGAGTCAAAAACTGTATCTTGGGCCAAAAACGGAACTTCTTTCCAAGTATTACCATCACTATCCGTACAAGATATAATTTCTAATATATTAGTATTACCTAAAAGCAAACGAGGGTATTTCTCGGCTCCTCCAAATACAAATTGTTCTTCTGTGATATTACCACTTACGACACGAACTGATTTCTTCAACAAATAATAACTGACTTCTCCACCACCACCTACTTCGTAAGTAGATACTATCGTTGGGTCAAATGAACTTGAATATGAAAAATTGACATTTTCTCTTATTCTAAAAGTCACACCATTTGTAGACTCCACAAGACTACCTTCATTAATTTGTAATGCGTAATTATAATTTGGTCTGTTGTTTTGACCAGTTCCAATAGATGGTACAATATGGAATATATCAACAGAACCATAAGATGAAGTAGATAACTTTGGTTTGTATCCAAATGATTGTGCCATTTCGTACAGATTTTTTTGGTCGGTTGAGTATGCTAATAATTGTTCTTTAAATTGTGAATCTACATAGTAAGATAAGACATCACCGACATATGAAGCCATTTCGATAAACATCATACCCGGTGACGCTTCATTGAAATCATTATATGTATTTGGATAATACTGCTTAGCAAACTCTATCAAGTCTGCCCTAAATCCAGCAAAATCTTTATTCAAATATCTAATTTCTTTTACACCATTAGCCATTTAATTCTCCTAATATGAATCACCTGTCAAGAAATTCAAAGATATACTATCCAACACATCTGGTTGTATTGTCAATGAAAATTCGATTTCAATATTCAATTGATTCTGTTCAACTTCATCACCCTCTACATTTAATTTGTTTATCAAAACATGGGGTAACCAAGTAGCTAATGCTTCTTCGATAGTCGAGGTCACATTATCAATCAAAGTATCACTCAATGGTTCAAATAAAATTTGTAAAAGTCCACATCCAAATTCAGGTTGTCCGACTCTCTCACCTTTATTAGTCAATAATAAATTACGAATATTACTACCTGTTTGTGATAATGTAGTCGATGTGCCAGGAAAAAAACCTGAACCATCAGTATGATCCATTGGTAATGATATACCTATTTTAATGTCAGGATTTAAATCTTTTTCTAATACACTTGACAACTAATTACTCCTATGGACGAAAGTGTTCTGTCTTCTTTTTTGTCATTGCCTTCATCAAACCACTATAATCTCTCGTAAGGGCATTTACAACATCTTCACCAACTTGTTCGGAACTCACACCTCGTGCCTTCAAAGATTCTATGGCTCCTACTTGTCTTCTTTTTTCTTTACCTTCTTCTGTATTTGCCATCATTGGATTTCCACCCATTAGTTCATTCACTCTATCAGAGGTATATGCTCCACCACCCATTGTTGGATAATCTGCTTTTTCACCTTGTGGTATTCCACCTACTGTTTCGTTCAAAACTTTATTAAGAGCTGAATTTTTTGTGTATTCTTTAAACTCTTTCTTTTTTGGTTTGGGTTGGATGTACTCTTGTTCTGCTATTTGAGTCAAAGAGGATGGAACTTCTTTCGTTTTTTCTTTAAAAGAATTGATTCCTTCCTTTATAAATATCTCATTTACCTGTTTCTTGACTTCCTTACGAACTACTAATTCAATGATTTTGATTAGTTCTTGTTTTTTCATGGATAACTCCTATTCTTAAATATAAATATTTCTAATTCAATTTTATACTAAATTAATTTGGCAACAACTGGTGCTGGAATTGTAGCACCTACTTGTGGATTTAATCCGACACCCGTGACCGTGCCAGCCATAAATGAAGTATGAATAATACCAGCCATTACTTTTAATGTATCTAATATAGTACCACCACCCAATCCAATAGCTGTAACGGATGTCAATACTGGCGGTGGTATTACGGTTGTACCTGTTATTGTTGCAGGTATACCGATTAATGGTTTTGTAGCATAATTTAGAAAAGTCGCGACATATGTCACTATACCACTTGAAATAATTGTAAATGATGGGTCTTGTGCTTTATAACTCGAAAGTATAGCTGAAGATAAGGCAGGTTTACTGGCATCTGAACCAGCTACAGGTACTTTTTTTCCAATCATAGAAGTATCAGGTATAGGTGGAGCTCCTGGTAATAAAAAAGGTGTCGGAACTAAAGCTTCAGCGTCTTTAGCATATTCACCAATCGCGTTAGCCATCCCATCAGCCGATTCTTTTTCGGTAGCCCCATTCTCTCTAATGTCTTCGAAATTTTTTACTAAAGACCTTTCTAATTTTTTAAGACTCAATGCCATTATTCTTCTACTCTTGTTAAGATATCACAAATTTGTGCTCTCGTGGTTTCAACATATGTTTGTTTGAATGTGTCGACCAAAGCTTGATTAGCTGGGCCACCACTAATTGGGCCACTCGGGCCTGCACCA
>MDTE01073325.1_pt1 | contig 11715 bp, 11 predicted proteins | sample 811231 | NCBI WGS metagenome assembly MDTE01 (sample SAMN05326651, study PRJNA326480) | marine metagenome | isolation source: seawater | place: Indian Ocean: Red Sea | collected 2010
AAAAAATGAAATCCCATTTATATCAATAGTCAGATATTGAATATCGTAACCTGAGCAATCGCTATCTTTATATAAATAGGTTCCATAATATGGCTGAATCTTGGTATCTGGAGTAGCGACAGTTCTGTTACCTTCATCTGAGCAAGTAATAAATAAAGTAAAACCCAAAGCTACATATATATATTTAAAATTCACGTTAACGGCACATACATATTAAGATGTTATAGAGTAAATTTAGTCAAATATAAATCTTATGTTGAGGTCTTTATGATACTTAAAAACAAATTCAGATTTTTTTGGATAGTAATTTTAATTTTTCTATTTTGTACATGTGGTGATAAAAAAGAAGAATCCTATTACCCAAATTGGAGCTCCATCGGAGAAGGTTTAAACTCAGAGATAAGTAAAAATGTGCTGACAGAATTTGTGGGCTCAACTAAATGTCCCTACTGCCCCGCAGCAGATGCACAACTTTTAAGTTATTTTGATAGTAATAGTGATAATCATGTTGGGACAGAAATAGCAAGTAAATGGTATCTGATCAATTACCATACCTATTCACCTACTCGCGGAGATCCAATGTATGAATTTCATAGAGGAACTTCATTAACAGGCGAGGATGATTATTGTTACGTTCGTTTCGAAGAGGGAAGCTGGTACAGCTTGAGTGGGGTACCAACAACCTATACGAATGGAGTGTGGAGCAATATTAATTCTGAAATGGCAGTCGCGCCCATGCAAGAGCAAACGCCTTTACTAATTAATCTTGAAGGAACAACTATCGAAGGCTCTGAGATTGATGTTAGAATTTCTATTAAGAGTAGTAAAGATATGAGTTCCAGCGATTCACTACATCTATTTATCTGCGCAACGATTGATAATGTAAGCTATACAGGTTCTAATGGTGAACCTTATCATCAAGATGTCTTTTTAGGGTGGATTAATGAAGGCCTTAGTGGTGAAATGATTTCAATTGGGAAAGAAGAAATCATAAAAGATTATTCTTGGGAGATGCCTTCTAATTGGCCACAAAATAATTATGAAACCAGTTGGTCTCAAGTTGAGTGGGATGAATCTAATCTTGCAGTTGTAGCTTTTGTTCAAAATAAATACACCAAGGAAATTTTACAAGTATCTGGCAAAAAATAATTGATTTGATTTTTAATATTAAATAGGGTTTTAGTAATCATCAAAATTTTTATTTCTCTTCTTTATTTTTTGTAAAAATATGGTAAACCGCCCTGGTTGCATAGTAGGCACATAATTCAAGTATAGAGTCTTTATACATACCTTTTAAATCTTGAACATAGAGATCTCTCATAAATAGATATTGAGATCCTGATATATTTTTATAATATTTAAAATATTTTTTCAGTTCTGGAAAATCTTTTACCTTCCCATTATCAAAATATTTGGTGACATATGGTGAAAAATTTGGATAGAGTGAATCTAAGTTTTTTAATCTTGTTATCATAAAGTTTCCAATAAGTAAATCATCAAAAATTGAATATCTGATAGCCTTTATCAGTGAATTTCTTGGAACCTCAAAAAATATTTCATTTTGTATATTTGAAATTTTTATTGAAAATATTTTTCCGCCACAATTAAAGTGAATTACCCCAATAAATAATTTTATTGTTTCTATTTGATTAAAATAGTTTTCAATAAGTCTTTTATCAGATTCATCGAGATCGTCAGACCAACTATCGCCAAAGACCTCTGGATTGATTTTGATATCTTTGGTTTTTTTAGGATTAATTGTTTTGTAATCTTTTTTTAAAGAATCCCATATAACAAATGCTGGCAATAATTCACCTATTGTATTATCAAAATAATGACTATGCTCATTGAGAGGTCTTATATATTTATTTATATGATAACTATCTTTTCTTTGGTAACTGTGCATTGAGGAGAAAGGAATACCATAATTGCAACCTAAATCCTTCATTGATGATGTCCACCATAACCCTGTCTTAAATTTATTATTTAGTATATTATCAAGTAAAAAATTATTGTCTTCATCATAAAAGTTTATCATATCAGCATCACGTAGTCCGATAGCTTGAAGTAAAAATTTATTTTTATGGTTTTTATAACTTGAGATTTCTTTTTTAATTATTGATCTAATTCCATGTAAGTTTGAATCGTTAATATTCACAATTAAATCTTCCCCTTTAATATTAATTATCAAGACAGTATCTAGGTTCCAATCAGGAAAACATTTAATTGAAATATTCTTTGATAATCTTACCGCTTGATTTGAATAAAGTAATTTGACAGGGTAATTCAATTTTTTTAAATCATTATAGATTCTATTGTCATAGTGTTCTGAAACTAAAATTTTAAAATCTATAAATTTGTTTAGTGATTTCAAATCTAGATGATCAGGGTGTCCATGAGATATCCAAATATATTTTGAGTTATATACGTTTGATTTTTGTTGTTTCGGTATATGATATCTATGTTTCCAACTTCCAAAATAGGGAAAATCTTCAATCCAAGGATCTGTAGTTAAGATTGGTTTACCTTCATCAAAAACTGTACAAGTTGCGTTTCCAATCGTTTCAAATCCTAATTCTACACTCACCTTAGAATCGACCTATTATGCTAAAAACAAAAAACCTCACACATGTGAGGTTAAATATATAATTCATTAAATTTTTTCATTTAACAAATATTGCAATTGCTTTGAGTTCTTTTTGTATTTCATTTCGGGTTGATGCATTTATTTCTCCATCGCTATCCTCAGAGAGATGAAAATGTTTTTTTGTTTGCGTGGATAAGTTTTCAATTACAATCCCATTTGCTCCTAACGAAGCTGCTTCGACTTTTAATCTTTCTAATGCTTTATCAGTCTTTTGTTGATGCGTAAATTCAATTGATAAGTCTTTTAAAGCTAAACCACTACCTGCTTCAATAATAGCTATTTTTTCAAAACTATCGGGATAGTCTATATAGACCCCAACTTTACTAAAGTCTATTGGTTCTCTAGTCTCGCCTACAACTATATGTGACACCGGGTAACATCCAGCTTGGATAAAAAATGCTACCCAGATAAAACATGTAATCATAATATTTTTCAACATAATTTAATTATACATAGCTTAAAGCTTTAAAAAAAACAAAAACCCCCATCAATATGAAGGTTTTTGTATTCTACTGTGGTCAAACTACTACTAATCGTCACTCTTCCAAATGATTTCAGCACCTACTGGATTAGGCGGAGAGGTAAAAAACTTTCTCATCCCACCCATTATTTCACGAAATTTCGGTGTAGCATCATTCATCGCTTTCTCATTAGTATATTGAGCAACAATTGTTGCGCTATTTTCACCAGTTCTACAGATATGCCCAAAATTTAATCCTTCGATTGCTTTTACTTCATCTTTGATGCTGTTTCCATATTCCAGCATATCATCAAATTTATTTGAATCAAAATTATAAGTCGTTACTCTGTAAAATGCGCCTTCTTTATAAACCTTATATCCTGCATCCCGAGCCATTTTAAGATTATCCCAAGAAGCAAAATCTTCGGCTGTTTTTGTACCCGAAAGATAAAACATATCCATTCCATATAATTCTATTTTAGTTCCACTAAGATCAATATCTGAGTATTTAGACTTTTTAACTGCATCAGATGTATATTTCCATCTTACGGCCGCTTTATTGCCATCTGTCACATAGTCAAGCATATCAATTTTTATATTATCATTAGATTCGAAAAAATCTACCAAATAGTCTCTATATTCACTTTTCCCATTGATTTTTATATTGTTGGGGATATGTCGAACAAAATTTTCAGACACATTATTTACAAGAAAATCAACATCTTCATTAACATATGCCTGAGAAATAGCCTGGAGCCTTGATTGAACCATAGAATCAACAGCACCACTACAACCTATTAAAAGTAATATTAATGGAATTAATTTTATCATAATTAGCCTCATATAATTGTTAACCATAAAAATTAGCCCGTCTAACCAAAATAAAAAACTCTATAAATGAATTACTTTTTAACTGACTAAAATCCAAAAATAGTTTGCAACTATTTTTTTATAAATTATTCATAAATCTCAATCATTACAGGCAAATGATCCGAAATATGTCTACCATTATTCAATCTATCATCAATGTGTGTATACGATAAAATTTTTAAATCTTTAAAAAAAATATAATCGATCCTTTTTTCTATAGGCATATCTATTTTAAATCCATTATATGTTCCTATAGGGCCTTTTAATTTTTTTAAAGAAATATCTGCTCCATCAAACAATAATGTTTTTAATTTGGCTATAGGAGGACTATTAGGAGCTGAATTAAAATCCCCCATTAGCACAATTGGAAAATATTGATGATTAACTGTTTTAATCTTGTCTAGGATCAAGCCGGATGATTTTTCTCTTGAGATCACACCCATGTGATCAAAATGAGTATTAAAAACCCAAAGATGTTCCTTGGTTTTTCTATCCTTAAACAAACCATAGGTACATATTCTCTCAAGGGCGGCGTCCCAGCCAATAGATACAGTATCTGGATTTTCAGAAAGCCAAAATGTAGAATTTTTTTCTAAAGTATACCGAGTTGTATCAAAATAAATAGGACAAAATTCTCCTTGCTCCTTACCATCATCTCTTCCGACCCCTATGTAATCATAATCTATAAGGCAACTGTCTATGTATTCAACTTGGTTGAATAACCCTTCCTGAACACCTATAATAGATGGAGCATATTTTAAAAATACTTGCTTAACTTCATTTTTCCTTAATATCCAGCTGTTTTCTTTGTCCCAGGTATTATCATAACGAATATTATAAGACATTATTGAGAATGTCTGAGCATATAGAGGAGGTGAAATAAAAAATAGAACTAAAAAGATAAACAATAGATAGTAAATAATTTTATAAGAAGTCAAAATTTTAAATTTAATTCTTACTTTGATTCTTTGGCTCTGCTATTAGTTCATAAAATAAAGAAATGAAACCTAGAAGATTAATCCACTTTCATCAGTTTTAAAGATTTTTAGTCTTCCGTTATCTTTTTTCCCAAAGAATATAATTCCACCATCATGGGCTTTGGACATGCCTAATGAGAATCCTCTTCCAGGCTCATTATAATTAGCATTCCAAATCTCCTCACTTGTTCTTGCATTGAATGCCCAAAGATATTGACTATCTCCATTTCCATCATCTTTATATCCTAATGCGACTGCGGTCTCTCCACCAGGCAAAAGAATGAGATTATACAAACCATCATTTCTCCCTGAGCTATTAATATAATCAGGTTCATGCCACTGTGAAATAACCGCGCCTGATCCATCCATTCTAAGATACCAAGCATTGGAGGGTTTTCTTTTTTGGTGTCTTCTTCTTCCTACTACACCATAGGTACCATCACCGATGTCAACAATGTCCCAGGCAGACTCCCAGTAAGATTCTCCAATTTTACTCTCCTGCAACACTTGTCCTTCACTGTCTGTGCTAACAAACCATAGATCAGTGTAGCCATAGAAGTCACAATTATAGTCAGAACTCTCGTGTTCAAATTTTCCGACCGCAACGAAACCTCCATCAGGTTTTTGGATTACGGCTTGAAACTCATCCTCATCACACTCACCCCCATATCGCTGGATCCATATTAGATTACCATCCACATCGTACCTAGCCATAAAGGCTGATTTCTCATTTGTAACTGCAGAGGTAGTATACCAACTCCCAACCACAATGTAATCTCCCTCCATGGTCTGTATCACGTCTCTTCCATGATATGGTCTACTGGTTGGAAATTTTCTGATCCACTCTGTCTCACCTAAAGAGTCAACTTTTATAATACGTCCCGTAGCATTATAGCTTGGATGGTTACTTGTAGTAGCGCAGGATATTACATATCCCCCATCGTTCGTTTTATCTACTGCAGTAGCATATATAAGGCCTGCACCATAATTCCCTTGAGGAATAGGAATCTCATCAAAAGTCTTGCTCCAAATTTCTTCTCCAAGTTCATTGAATTTTGTAATCCATGGTCTGCTAGATCTGTCGCCTACAGCAATATAACTGCAATCATCTATCATTTTTAAATCACTGCTTGAAGCATTTCCCAAACTATCAATATTATCTAATTCTCTTATGAAGGTGGATTCTATTCCACAATCATTATTACCTAAGCCACTTAGATTAGCAGACCCGATATTGTTATCATCTTCACAAGACCAAAGAACCAGAAAAAAAATTAAGGTATATTTATTCATCTATGAATACAACTAGAATAACGCAAACTTAAAATGCCCATTATATTGGGAAAAAGACCCAAGAATAATGAGAAATCTATATCAAGAAAGTATAGTTATTAAAATATTACTTTTTCTTAAATTTTTTATTTATTGGAAAGGCTATAACCAGACCTGCAAAGGCACCATAGACAGTAGTATTTAGAGATGAAGAAACAATTGAGCATGCAGAATCACAGCCTAAAATCGAAGCATACGCAAATCCTGTTAGAGAACCAATAACTGTTAATATTAATGTAATTTTCATCTCAAATGTTAGCCATGATATAAAAATTGAAAAAGAAGAATTTTTGAAATTGAGAATTTTTTATATCTACCATAACAAAAAATACTTTGAATTCATAATATTAGTATATTTGGAATATAAGATCAGATGGATAAATTATTTCGCTGGACAATCTACCTCATGATATTTTTTGCCATAGCGGTAAGTATTTATGTTTATTTTTGGTGGAGCTTTGAGCCAAAAAAAATAGAATTAGCCTATTACTACCGTAAAAAATCACTTCTTACATTAATAGACTCCTGATTCTATATTTAATCCTATAGTCAAACATTCTTATAAAGGAGAGAAGATGTTTTACGGCAATTTTAAAAATACTACCTACACTCAATCAACAATGAACATTAATGCAGGGGTTGGATTCTTTCTTGCCTTAATACTTAGATCTTTTTATCCAACTGCACTTGTTGCTCCTTGGTATTGGTATTTAATTGGCATATTTGCTTTTTCAATCCCTGGTTTAGCGGCAGCATATAAACAATATAAATCGGGTTATTCACTTGATAAAGTAGAATTAACAAAGCGACCCTTTAGAATTTTCAATTAAAAACCCACCGATAAATATATCCACCAATTTATTAAGGAGTATAGCTAAATATTAGCATAAGTTTAACATCAACTTTCATCCCTCATATCCATTACATTGGATTATAGTAAAATAGATCCAACCGCAGTAAATAAATAACCAACCCCAAACCCATAAATCAATATATATTTTTGATTAATTCTTTGTATAGAATTGCCGACGAAATCCTCTCATTAATAGATTGATGAAAGGAGTCTTTATTTTCATGAGAAAATTGTTTTTTCCCTATTAATGTATAATGACCTCCACCAATAAAAAATTTTGAATAATCATTTTTATAACTTTGTACACCTTTATAATGTTTATAGTCATTACTAAAGGGAGTTGGAACATCAAAATCAACTATAATTAAGTATCCTCCTTCTTTTAAGATCCGATCAATTTCAGACACTGTTTTAAAAATCAGATTTCTATCAACTAGATATAAAAAAAATCCACAGATTATTAGATCAAAGAATTTATCCCCATATTTAAGTTGGTCAGATGTACCTACCTTTAGATCAATCTTTCGGTAATTTTGTTTACCCGATTCAATTGCTTTTTTAGATGGATCAATACCATATAAATCTAATTCGTAGTGCGGTAGCTTTTCAGATAAATAGTTCAAATTCTTCCCATCCGAACAGCCTATTTCAAGAATTTTATTTTTTTTATTTACAAATGATATAAAAAAATCAATCCCAATTTTTACATTTTCATGAATGGTGTTTTTATTTCTATCAAACCAATTATCCCCTTCAGAATCTAAAAAAATATTTTTTTGGTAATTTTTTCTCATAGATGTTTTATATAATTATCAATGTTTTTATAAAAAACATAGGGCCTCTCTTATTCTTTTAAAAAAATTATTTTAACAAAACTAATTTCTTGGATTGCCTAAATCCATTTGTTTCCATTACACAAAGATAAAGTCCAGCTGAGACATGTTTATCCTCATTATTTGTGGCATTCCATCTAATAGATTTATATCCAGCATTTTGCCAATTATTTACCAAATTTTTTACTACTCCCCCATTCAAATCATATATGGTCAAACTAACAATAGAAGCTTTTGGTAAATCATAGCGTAAAGTTGTAACTGGATTAAATGGATTTGGGTAGGCATTTTGCAACGAATATATTTTTGGACTCATACTATTGTTTTTTATACTGAGTGTAGGTAATTGTACTTCAAAATCCTCAATCCAATATTCAATTTGATTGGATTGAATAATTGCTTTGAATTCTAAAAACATATTTTCGCACTCATCCGTTATAAGTGCAACAAAAAATGCAGGGCTAGAAGAAATTGTTTCACCTGGACCAATACCTCCGAAATGCGTAATTCCAGAATTGTAATTGCTAATACAGTCCTCATCCTCAGGAATGAAAAAAACCGATACTTCTGGGACACTTAACAAATCACTGTTATTTTGGATTGAATATTCTGAAATCACACTGCTTCCCAATTCACCAGATAAAGTATCATTGAATAAAATATTTAGTGGTCCAACTGAAGTAAAATTACCTACACCTTGATACAAAATTGTATCTGCAATATCATTATTAATTAATTTGAGATCTACTGAAAAGAATGATTCCACTTCAGGCGTATAACTTGCCAACCACTGCCCATCAATTTGAGATAACATTACATCAATACTCACATTATCAATTTGGTCAAATATAATTGCCTTCACCTCAATATTTTCACTTTGACCTATCAAATTAGCAGAAATATCCACACTGTTTTCTTGAATTTTAACATAGGACGGCTCGACCCTCATATTTGTTAAACCAATTCCTCCAATATTAAATATAATGTAGGAAACTGGACCAGTTACCCCACGATCGTCCGTAGCAGAGATACCAATGTAGTCAGCACCAATAAAATCCACAGGCGCAGTATAATTAAACTTTCGTCTCCTACCACCAAAAATCTCTACCAATCCACCATTAGCTGGTTCTGAATCAAGATTAAACCAAAAAGCTTCACCATCATCATTTAAAATAAATTCACCAGTTACAGTTTGACCTAATTCAACATCGTATTCATTAGATGCTACCATTGGTATCTGATTAGGCTGAGAATTACATATAAAAGATTTTTCTCCAACTAGCGTATTATTAATGTAAACTTTTTCATTCCACACACCTACATTTTCATCTTCAGTAAACCAAGTAATATTAATCCACCAATATGAAGTGGCATAATATGGTGCACCTTGATACCACCATTGTGTTTGTCCAGGGACAAAAGAAATTTTATCCATAAACAAACCATCTTTATACCACTCCCAAGTTAATGTATCAGTGCTATAAAGATTTCTGACTGCAACCAAAGACATGTAATCTTCACCAGGGTTAATATGAGTTAACGAAGGAATATTTTCTCCAACAATATGGTTGAATTCATCATCGCTTTGTGCAGGATAAGCAGTATTCAAATATCGAAATATTCGCTGAGTATAAGCAGATGAATCACCTATAAAAGGTATTTGATCTTCCCAGCGACTAACCCCCAAATTACATTCACCTTCCCATGGGTCAATTAAATTCCAATTTGCATTATTGACCTCAAAATGAAGATGGGGACCATCAGAAAATCCAGAACTACCAACAAAGCCTAAGGTATCTCCAACTTCGACAGTATCACCTAATGATACAGCTACGGAATTCTTTTTCATATGAAGATAAAATGTATACATCCCATTACTATGAATTAATCCAACCGCATTACTAATTGCAGAATTATTCCAATATGTCCAACGATCAAACTCACCATCATGAGTGTATGTCACAATCCCTGCCGCAGCTGCCAAAATTGGAGTTGTCATTTCATCCATATTATAAAATCCACTGATAGCTATATCAGTACCCCAATGACCATCATACGTAATAAAATAGCAACTATAATCTTCAATCCAACCATATGATGGATTCTGATCTACATAGTTCGTAATAAATTGTTTATCACCATTCATCATTCCACCATTACCAACCGGAGAACGAAACAATACTGTATCCCTAGTATTTTCAAGCTCTACGTCTAGCATATTTTCCATAATATATTGTTTTTCATGCTTAGAAAGACAGTTTCTTCGAATATCAGATTTGGTAGGCAGGTGTGCACCTATTTGGAATAAGTCTATTCCATTATTTTCCGCATAAATAAATTGAAAAGCAAATATTAATAAAAAATACCTCCAGATATAGTTAATAGAATCCATATCAAAATTTAACTTTTATCATACAATTAGAATATGTGTTAGATATTGTTTAATTGATTAAATATTTATTTTATTGTAGTTACATCAAGAGACATAAATATAATTAGAGATATAAAAGTAAAAACTGATAAAAACCCATGATAACGGCGCGACTTCGTTACTGCTCCATAAAGTGAAAGGAATGTCAAAAGAAAAGGCATCATGGTGAAAGGAGAAATGAGTGGCTTGAAAAATAGAAAATGATTTATCAATATAATCGAAGCAAAATTATATGCAGTAATTATAAAAAATATTCTATGGACTAAAAAAAAATGTTTTTCTAAATCAATTTTGCCAGATTCACTAGGCTGAGGAAGAACCAGTGTAGTCATAAAATAAATACCACTTAGATTAACTACTATAAGAAAAAAAGAAGGATAATTCCACACAAGATTATTTAGTTCCCACATCCCCCACCAAGTAAAGATATCCCAAATAAAAACGGTTATTAACCATGTCGTATTAACCCAATATGTTTTTACACGAGAATGAACTTCTATGAGTTCAGAGGCTGCACTCAAAAGGTGGGAAATAGCAAGCCCAACTATTACAGAAAATAATACTGCTACAAACTCAAATGCTGACATTTATATAGTTACAAGCCATTTAAATTTATTTTTGTTAAATCTATCATTTCACTACAACCTAGCTATCGTAGTCCAAATAAAATAATCTTAGATGGTAACGACAAACACATTAATACTGATTTCATCATATATTAACCTATCTCCTAAATCACTAAAAAACTTCCCAGAACCATATTTTACATTATATAAAGAGCGATCGAATACAACCTCTGCATCCGCACTTATTTTCCCATTAAATTTGTTAATTTTTGAGTAAAATGATATCGGATGTGTAATGTTTTTAATGGTCAATTCCCCATCAAACTTTAATTTCCCATTTGAATTTTCTTTTTGAGCTCCTTGAAATTTCAAATAAGCAACCGGATACTGGACCACATCAAAAAAATCAGAACTTTTTAAATGTTCATCTAATTTATCTTTACCTCTTCCCTGAAGGTCAGTTGTATTTATAGAAAGCATATCTATTTCAAATGCACCCCTAATTAACCCATTATCACTGATTATAAAATCACCTTTCTTTATGTTTATTGTACCTTTATGTTGCTTTGTTGATACCTGTTTGCCTGTCCAGATTAACTTAGATTCTGACAAATTAACACTGTAATTACCACTACTTAATGATAACTCTTTCTGTTTTAATATATCTGAACGTTGTTCTTTTTTTTGACCACAGCCATCAATAATAAATAGTGTGATTATCAATATGTAAGCAATTTTCGTTTTCA
>MDTE01096713.1_pt1 | contig 11715 bp, 9 predicted proteins | sample 811231 | NCBI WGS metagenome assembly MDTE01 (sample SAMN05326651, study PRJNA326480) | marine metagenome | isolation source: seawater | place: Indian Ocean: Red Sea | collected 2010
ACAAGCGTCACAAGGTATATAAACATCAGGTAAAAAATGCATTTCATAAGTAATTACTCCATCACCTTCACACGTTTCACATCTTCCACCTTTAACATTAAATGAATATCTTCCAGGTTTATAACCTCTTGTTTTAGATTCAGGTAGGTTTGCAAACCAATCCCTAATCGGACCAAAAGCACCTGTATATGTTGCCGGGTTTGATCTTGGTGTCCTTCCTATTGGTGATTGATCAATATCGATTACTTTATCTATTAATTCGGTCCCTTTATAATTTTTGAAAGCTTTAGGAAGTTTTCGTGACTTGTTATTATTTAATAATAAATTTAAAGCATTAAATAGCGTTTGTAAAACAAGAGTTGATTTTCCGCTACCAGAGACTCCTGTTACACACGTGAATGTACCAATCGGAATTTTACAATCTACATTCTTTAAATTATTTCCACTAGCACCTAATATTTCTAGAAACCTTGCATTTTTTGCAGTTTTCCTTTTTCTAGGAATTTCAATAAATTTTTTTCCTGAAAGGTAATTTCCAGTAATACTATCTTTATTTTCTATAATATTTTTTAAACTTCCTTGAGCTGTTATGTGTCCTCCATTTAGTCCAGCTTCTGGACCTAGGTCTATAATATGATCTGCATTTTCCATCGTCTCAGTATCATGTTCTACAACTATTACAGTGTTGCCTAAATCTCTCAATCTCTTCAATGCATCAATTAATTTTTTATTATCTCTTTGATGCAAGCCTATAGATGGTTCATCTAGAACATATAAAACTCCCGTAAGACCAGACCCTATTTGTGAAGCTAACCTTATTCTTTGGGACTCTCCACCAGATAAAGTACCTGACTCTCTGGATAACGTAAGATAATTTAAACCTACGTTTAATAAAAAATTTAATCTTTCATTGATCTCCTTTAAAATATGCTGAGCTATTTTTTTATCTCTTAACGACAATATATTTTCCAGATTAGCAAACCATTTTTGAGCGTCCTCTATAGAAAATTGTGTTACTTCACTTATATTAAGTTTATTAATTTTTACACATAGCGCTTCGTCTTTTAATCTCAAACCTTTACATTTATCGCAACTAGTTTCACTTTGATATTGAGATATTTCCTCTCTTTTCCAATCACTATCTGTTTCTAAATATCTTCTTTCTAAATTATTAATAACACCTTCAAAAGTTTTTTTTGTATCATATTTCTCATAACCATCATCATAATGAAATTTTATTTCCTCGTCATCAGATCCATAAAGTATTACATCTTGTATTTTTTTTGGGAGCTTTTTCCATTTTATTTCTAAACTAAACTTATAATGTTTTGCAATTGAAGCTAAGGTTTGTGCGTAATACATTGTTGTAGATTTTGCCCAAGGTTTAATGGCACCTTCAGCTATACTTTTATTTTTATCTGAAACAACTAAATTTGGATCAACATTTAAATTGTGACCTATACCTTCACATTCTTCACATGCACCAAATGGACTATTAAAAGAAAAAAGTCTTGGTTCAATTTCTTCAATAGTAAAACCACTCTCAGGACAAGAGAATTTAGATGAAAAAGTAATACTTTCTTTTTTTCTAAATTTTTTTGGTAATGTTTCATTTTCATATTCCGCAACAAGAAGACCGTCCGATAGATTTAGCGCAGTTTCTATACTATCAGCTAATCTATTTCCTAATTTAGAATTTAATATTATTCTATCTACAACTATTGAAATATCATGTTTAACTTTTTTATTTAAATTAGGAAAATCATCTATATCGTAATATTCACCATCGACTTTAATTTTTTGAAAACCTCTTTTTTTATAATTAATAATGTCTTTTTTATATTCACCTTTTCTACCTCGTACTACTGGGGAAAGTAAAAAAATAGTTGAGCTTTTAGGTAAACTTTTAACTTTATCTACCATGTCACTGACAGATTGTGAAACAATTGGTTTACCTGTAAAAGGAGAATAGGGCACACCAACTCTAGCAAATAAGACACGCATATAGTCATATATCTCAGTAACAGTTGCAACTGTTGACCTTGGATTTTTAGGAGCGTTTTTCTGTTCTATCGAAATTGCTGGGCTAAGCCCTTCAATTAAATCAACATTGGGCTTTTTCATTTTATCCAGGAATTGTCTAGCGTATGCCGAAAGACTTTCCACATATCTTCTTTGCCCTTCAGCATAAATTGTATCAAATGCTAAAGACGATTTTCCAGATCCAGATAGTCCTGTTATTACTACAAGCTTCTCTTTTGGAACCTCTAAAGAAATGTTTTTTAAGTTGTGCTCTTTAGCCCCTTTAATCAATATCTTTTTTAACATCTTTTTCACATCTTAAAACAGAATGAGCTTATATTTACAATCTAAATATGCTATATTCTTTTTTATTCATTATAGTAAATCAAAGTTATTATGTCTGGAAGTTTAAATAAGGTACAATTAATAGGAAGACTTGGAGCAGACCCAGAAGTCAAACAAATGGTTAATGGGAAAAATGTCGCAAGATTAAGTATAGCTACAAGCCAAAGCTGGAAAGATAAATCTACGGGTGAAAGAAAAGAAAAAACCGAATGGCATAGAGTGGTCATTTTTAACGAAGGCCTCATTAATGTTATTAAACAATATTTAAAAAAAGGCGCCAATGTTTATTTGGAAGGACAATTAAGTACAAGAAAGTGGAGAGATGAAAAATCGGGACAAGATAAATATTCTACGGAAGTAGTTCTTCAAGGTTATAACTCATCTCTTACAATGCTTGATGGTAAGAATAAACCAACAAATTCAAATACAGGCGAAGTTGATAAAAGCTCATTACCTAATGACGAGATGTCCCAAGAAACCAAAGATCTAGACGACGAGATTCCCTTTTAGATAAATGGAAAAAATAGAGTCAAAAAATAATTCATTTCCAAAAGCCATTTTTGTTCATCAAGAAATGAGTTCTTCTTATCTTTCCTACGCTATGAGCGTAATAGTAAGCCGAGCTCTTCCAGATGTCAGAGATGGTTTGAAACCTGTGCACAGAAGAATTATATACGCAATGTACAAAGGTGGTTATGATTGGAGTAAACCCTTTAGAAAATCAGCGAGAATAGTAGGTGATGTTATAGGTAAATACCATCCACACGGTGACCAAGCAGTTTATGATGCTTTAGTTAGATTAGTCCAAGATTTTTCAATGAGTTTACCACTAATTGAAGGTCAAGGTAATTTTGGATCTATTGATGGAGATCCACCGGCTGCAATGAGATATACTGAGACAAAACTATCAAAAGTAACTCAATTTTTAACAGACGGTATTGAAAAAAACACAATTGATTTTAGAAATAATTACGATGATACTGAAAAGGAACCTACAGTTCTTCCATCTCATTTTCCTAATTTATTAGTTAATGGTGCAGGAGGAATTGCGGTTGGTATGGCAACTAGTATACCGCCTCATAATCTTGGTGAAGTTATAGATGGAACAATCAATTTTATTAAAAATAGAGATATTACAGTATCACAATTAATGAAATTTATACCCGGACCAGATTTTCCTACAGGCGGTGTAATTATTGGCAAGGATATAATCAAACAAGGTTATAACAAAGGTAGAGGCTCTTTTAAAATCAGAGGCGAAATAGGTGAAGAAACTTTAAAAAATGGTAAATCAAGACTAATAATAAAGTCCATACCGTATCAAGTTAACAAATCGTTATTAAATGAAAAAATTGCTGAACTCTCAAGAGATAAGAAGATTGAGGGTGTTAGTGACATTAGAGATGAGTCAAATAAAGACGGCATAAGAGTAGTGATTGATTTAAGAAGAGGTGTAGAACCAGAAACTGTAAGAAGACAATTATACAAGTTAACCTCTGTGGAATCATCTTTTGGTTTCAATACATTAGCTATAGTTGATGGAAAACCCAAAATTCTAAATTTAAAAGAGTTCATATCTGAATTTGTAGATTTTAGAGAAAAAACTGTAATAAGAAGAATAAAATTTGATCTCAAAAAAGCAGAAGAGAGAGCTCATATATTAATTGGTATTGCAACAGCTGTTGAGAACATCGATTCTATTATAAAAATTATTAAAAGCTCAAAAGACACAGAAACCGCTAAAAAGAATTTACTTAGTAAAAAATGGTCTATTAAAAAGAGCTCCAAATTAGTTGCATTAATAGAAAAAAAACAAAGCGTAACTAAATATCAACTTAGCGATAATCAAGTAAATTCAATACTGGATTTAAGACTCCAAAAATTAACTGCTTTTGGAATTAACGAGATAGAAAACGAAATTAAAAAACTTTCTGATTTAATTGTATATTTTAATAAAATTTTGAAATCAAAAAAAGAACTGTTTCAAATAATTACGAAAGAATTAGAGGATATAAAATCAAAATTTTCTATTAAAAGAAGAACAAAAATTATAGATGCAGTTTTAAATTATAATATCGAAGAAACTATTCAAAAAGAGTCGGTTGTAATAAATATCACTAATCAAGGCTACATTAAAAGAGGATCACTATCATCTGTAAAAACACAAAAAAGAGGTGGAAAAGGTAAAACTGGTATCACAACAAGAGAAGAAGATTTTGTTGTTAGAATACTTTCTGGTAATTCACACAGCCAAGTTTTATTTTTTTCTTCACAAGGACTATCATATAAACTTAAAGCATGGAAAATACCTAAAGGCAGTTTAAATTCGAAAGGTAAATCTTTGTTTAATCTTTTGCCTCTAAAAAGCAATCAATCAATAACATCTACAATGCTTTTACCAGAGAATGAGGAACAGTGGAAAAAACTTTTCGTAGTTTTTGCTACAGCTAAAGGAAAAATTAGAAAAAATTCATTAGCTGATTTCATCAATATAAATGCAAGCGGTAAAATAGCAATGAAACTCGATGAAAATGATAAAATCATCGGAGTTGAAAAATGTAGAGAAGATCAAGACATTATTTTAGGTACAAATTTTGGTAAATGTATAAGATTTATGTCAAAAAAACTTAGATTATTTAAAGGTAGATCTTCAAAAGGTATAAGAGGGATTCATCTTGGTGATAATGATAGCGTTATGTCTTTATCAGTAGTTGATAATTCTAAACAAGTGCAGTCTATTGTAGATAAAAATGGAACTAAAAAGATTTCCATAGATAAATATATACTTTCAATAACCGAAAATGGTTATGGTAAAAGAACGTCTTTTCTAGATTTTAGGGTTACAAACCGTGGAGGAAAAGGAATTATTGGCATAATTAATTCAAAAAGAAATGGGAATGTAACTTCTAATTTAATAGTATCTAATAATGATGAAATAATTCTTTCTACAGATAAAGGAAGGGTTATAAGATGTCCTGTTAAAGAAATAAGAATAGCAGGCAGAAATACTCAGGGAGTTAGAATTATAAAACTATCAGGTGAAGAAAAGGTTGTTTCTGCTATTAAGATAGAAGATAATATAGTGTAATGCGAAGAATTGCTATTTATCCAGGAACTTTTGATCCAATTACTTACGGTCATATTGACGTTATTAAAAAATCATTAAAGATAGTTGATAAATTAATAGTTGCCACAACCGATAGTTCAGATAAAGATTATCTTTTCTCGGTTGACGAACGTATTGAAATTTTAAAAAAATCTTTATTTACCGATCTTAAATTTAATAAAAAAAGAATCACCATAGTATCTTTTGACGAGTTAACAGTAAAATTATGTAAGAAATTTAATGCATCTATCATCATAAGAGGACTAAGAGCTGTTTCTGATTTTGAATATGAATTTCAGTTAGCTGGAATGAACAAAAAACTTGATAAAAAAATAGAAACAATTTTTTTAATGTCAGAAATTGAAAATGAGATCATATCTTCCAAATTTATTAAAGAAATAGCTAAGTTAAAAGGTGATTTAAAAAGATTTGTCTCAAAATCTGTTATCAAATCTATAAAAAATAAGTTACAATGAAAAAGTTATTATTTTTTGTTTTCTTTATAATAATCTTGTTAAATACAAATACTATGGCTGCTGAGAACAAATTAATTTTAAAACTCGATCATGGAAATGTTGAGATTGAACTTTTTCCTGATGTCGCTCCAAATCATGTAAATAGAATATTAACTTTAGTTAAAAATAAAGAATATGATGGTGTAGTTTTTCATAGAGTTATTGAAGGATTTATGGCTCAAACTGGAGATGTTGAGTTTGGTAATTCCAACAAAGAAAATTATAATATAGAAAGAGCTGGTACTGGTTCATCAAACCTTCCTGATTTAAAATCTGAATTTAGTAATATACCACACGAAAGAGGAACACTATCAATGGCAAGATCTTCAGATCCAAATAGTGCCAATAGCCAGTTTTTTATATGTTTTCAATCTGCTCCACATTTAGATAGAAATTATACTGTATTTGGAAAAGTTATTAATGGAATGGAAAACATTGATAAAATAAAAATGGGTGATGGGCCAAATGGTTCTGTAGAAAATCCTGATAAAATATTATCTATTTCAATTATTAAATAAAATTCATGAATTCAAAAAAAATTTTTTTTGAATTGGATAAAAAAAAATTACAGTATAGATTGGGAAAAATTCATACTAAAAGAGGTGTAATTGATACTCCTGCTTTTATGCCCGTAGGAACGCAAGGCACTGTGAAAAGTATTTTTCCAGATGATATTTTAAAAACAGGTTCTCAAATAATATTAGGCAATACCTATCATTTATTTTTGAGACCAGGTATTGACATATTAAAAAATTTTGGAGGTCTACACAATTATATGAATTGGCCCAAACCAATACTAACTGATTCTGGCGGTTTTCAAATTATGTCACTATCAAAGTTTACAAAAATAGATAGGAAAAAAGGTGCATATTTTTCTTCGCATTTAGATGGAAAAAAATTTCTTTTAAGCCCAGAAAAAAGTATACAAATTCAAAAAATAATAAACTCAGATATTTTAATGGTCTTAGATGAATGCCCAAAACTAACAATGGATAAGAAAGTAATTTCAAATGCAATTAATACATCAACTGAATGGGCAAAAAGATCTAAAGAGGAGTTCTCTAATGAAAAAAACAAATCACTTTTTGGAATTGTTCAAGGAGGTTTGTTCCATGATTTGAGAATTGAAAGTTTAGAAAAGTTATTAGAGATCGGTTTTGATGGATATGCTCTTGGTGGACTTGCTGTTGGAGAAAATCAAAACGAAATGTTTGATACTATTAAAAAAATAACAAAATTTATGCCTTCAAATAAACCAAGATATTTAATGGGAGTAGGTACACCTTCCGATATATTGGGTGCTGTCAAACATGGTATAGATATGTTTGATTGTGTGATGCCAACAAGATCAGGCAGAACTGGTTTAGCTTTTACTTGGGAGGGGAAAGTAAATATAAGAAATTCCAAATTTAAAAATGATAATTCACCTCTTGATAAAAATTGTAATATTCGTGGAATGAGTAATTACTCAAAAAGTTACCTAAATCATCTAGTCAATTCAAATGAAATTCTAGCTTCAATGATCTTGTCACTTCATAATATAAACTTTTACCAAGAATTTATGAGAGAAATTCGCAAAGCAATTAAAAATGGGACATTTGATACCTTTTATAAAAAAAATATTAATAGGTATAATTAGCCTATTTTATTAATTGAAATTTGTCTTTTTTAATTATAAAAGAGGAAATTCTTTGTTTGGGCCCTTAGCTCAGTTGGTAGAGCACTTCCCTTTTAAGGAAGGTGTCGATGGTTCGAGTCCATCAGGGCTCACCAAGAAATAATTAAGTCTTAATTGGTGGGTACTCGATAATAACTTTATTAATCCAATTTTTTAAATTGATAATTCTATTTTTACTGGATGGATGTGTGCTTAAAAACTGAGGAGGCTCCTTACCTTTATTAGCCTCAGCCATTCTTTGCCACAAACCGACAGATTCTTTTATATTATAACCGGATAAGGAGGAAAATATTAATCCAAGGTAGTCAGCTTCCGTTTCTTGTTTACGCGCATAAGGATTCATTATACCTAATTGAAGAATATCCATACCGGTAGCTCTTCCAACAGTATTTCTTGTTTGAGAAACTTTTCCACCAGTTAAAATATCTGAAATAGTAAGTGTAACATTTACTGTCATTGCAGCACTCATTCTTTCAACAGAATGTTTTGCAACAGCATGTGCTATCTCATGACCCATAATAGTAGCTAGGCCATTTGTATTTTTTGCAACTTTTAAAATTCCTGTATAGAAAGCAATTTTACCCCCTGGCATACACCAAGCATTTTTTACTTTATCATCATCTATCAATATATATTCCCAGTCAAAATTTTTAGTTGGATCAGGTTTACCTTGTTTTTTAAAGAATACAGAAACTGACTTAGATATTTTTTCCCCAATATTGATAATATTATTAATATCCTTACCTTCTTTGATAAGTTTAATTTTTTTTGAATTTTTTAATTTATCGTAAGCTTGTGCGGCTTTTCGATTTATCGTACTTTCTGGAATAATAGATAATTGTCGTCTTTCTGTAATCGGAACAGTTCCACAAGAAGTGGTAATGAATCCACAGCAAGAACACCCAAAAAGCTCAAGAAATTTTCTTCTATTTATGTTATAATTTTTTTTCATTGGCGAATCTTAACATAAAAAAGACAAGATTGTATTTGAAAGAGTTGATAAAATGACAATAAAAAAGGCAAAAAAATCTGTTTTTGCTAGAATACGTAATTATTTCTTCACAGGTATCTTAGTATTAATTCCAATAGGCATTACATTATACCTTACTGTTTTTTTTATTAAAATTTCATCAAAAATTTTACCAAAGGAACTTAATCCTGATACCTACCTACCTTACAATATACCGGGATTAGAAATTCTAATATCGCTTTTTATAATAACCTTTGTAGGTTGGTTATCATTAACTTTTTTAGGAAAAAGATTAATTATTTTTTTTGAAAGTATATTAAATAGAATTCCAATTCTTAGAACAATATATTCTTCTGCAGGTCAGTTATTAGAAAACTTTTCTCAAAACAAAAAGAATAAAAAAAGCGTTGTTTTAGTTCAATACCCAAGAACAGGAATTTGGGCGGTTGGTTTTGCAACTAAAGAAAATACAGGTAAAATTAAAGATGCTATTGGGCAAGAAACTATTAATGTTTTTGTTCCAACTACACCCAATCCTACAAGTGGTTTTTTATTAATGTTTCCTAAAAAAGATGTAATTTTTTTAGATTTATCTTTTGAGGAAGCTTCAAAATTTGTAGTTTCTGCTGGCAGTATAAACCCTTAAATTAATTTGTTATCTCTGTAAAGATTTCAGCTTTATCGTATAATTTTAAAAGATTTTCGTAATCTTTAATATTATTCTCATCATTCTTTTTGATTTTATCCTCAGCTAAATTAAATAAATCTTTATGATGTATTGGATCCGCAAATTTGAAATTTTTTATTCCACTTTGCTGATATCCCAATAAATCTCCGTGTCCTCTTAATTTAAGATCTTCTTCGGCTATTTCAAAACCGTTATTTGTAGATTTTAATATTTTTAATCTTTTTTTAGCATTCAGACTTAGGTTTTTTTTATATAACAAAATACATATAGACTCTTTTTTACCACGACCAACTCTTCCTCTTAATTGATGTAATTGAGATAAACCAAATTTATTTGAATTTTCTATAATAATTGTATTTGCGGCAGGAATGTCTATTCCAACTTCAATTACAGTAGTACTAATCAGTACGTGTATTTTTTTTGTGATAAATTTTTTTATTACTTCATTTTTTTCTTTTTCATCTAAACTTCCATGAATTAAACCAACTTTATTAGGAAAAATTTTTTTGACTTTATTGAATTTGTCAATTGCAGAAGAGTAATTTAATTTTTTCGATATTTCTATTAGAGGACATACCCAGAATATTTGATTATCCATTTCAATTTGTTTTTTTAAAAGAGGTATTAATTCATTTATTTTTTCTTCAGGTTTCGTATATGTGTAAATATCTTTTCTATGTTTTGGTTTCTCGGTAAGTTTTGATATATCCATATCACCGAACATTGACATCATCATTGTTCTTGGAATTGGAGTTGCTGACATTAATAAAACATCACAGTTTCTACCTCCTTTTTTAGCCAAGGACATTCTTTGTTTAACTCCAAATTTATGTTGTTCATCTATTATAACCAAACCTAATTTTTTAAATTTAATCTTTTTTTGAAATAAAGCGTGTGTTCCAATTATTAAATCAATTTTACCCTTAGATAAATTATTTGTTATTTCATTTTTATTTGATGTCTTGCTACTAAGTAATTCAACTTTTATATTTAAAAATTCCAAAAGCTTTTTACATTCCAAAAATTGTTGTTTCGATAAGATTTCGGTAGGCGACATATAAGCAACTTGATAACCAGATCTGCAAACCTTTGCTGCTGATATTAATGCCAAAATAGTCTTTCCAGATCCTACATCACCTTGGATAAGTCTAAACATTCTAAATTTAGATTTAATATCATCATCTAATTCTTTAAGTATTTGTTTTTGTCCATTAGTAAGCTCATATTTAAAATTTTTTAGTATTAAATCTTCTGTATCTACTGGCCAATTTTTGGAGTCTTTTTTTGTTAATTTTACTATTTTTCTTGCCTTTAAAAGAACAATTAAATTTGAAAAAATTTCATCAAAGGCTAATCTTCTATAATCATTTGAAAATATATCGATTTTTTTTAAGGGATTATGTAAGTTTAAAAAAGTTTTTTTAAAATCATTAAAAAAGTTATCATTCAAAAATTTTTCAGAATACCATTCGATTTTATCATCAATTTTACGTAAAACCTGTAAAATAAGATTTCTATAAATTTTTTCTGTAAGACCTTCTGTTAATGAATATTTTGGAAATATTTTTGTAATTTTTTTTTGTTCATTTGCAGGCTTAACATATGTAGGATTAGTAATTTGATAATCATTTTTATAAAAGTTTATTTTACCACTTATAATCACTTCTTTTTTAATAGGAAGAATTTTTTTAATGTAACCTTCGTAACTATTAAAAAAAACTATATTAATTTTTTTATCTTTATTAACGCATATAACTTTACTCGGTAAATTTCTAATTCTAGGGAAGCTGTATTTTTTTACTGTTACTTTAATTGTTGTAATTTTACCTATTTCCAATTCATTTAAATTTGTAATTTTAGATCTATCTACAATGGAGTATGGTAAATCCCATAAAAGATCTTTAATTTTTTCTATTTTTTTCTTTTCTAGGTATTTTTTTGTTTTTATTCCAACTCCTTTAAGTGTTGAAATATCATTAAATAAAAAACTCTTTTTGTTTATATTCATGTTATTAATTCTTATAATACAAATTTATTAAATATGAAAAAAATTGATACAATCAAAAGAAAAATTATATATAGAGCTGAATATAGGGGGATAAAAGAGATGGATATATTATTAAGTAGTTTTGTAAAAAAATATATAGATACATTCAATTATACCGAGCTTGTTCAGTTATACGAAATTTTAAAAATAGATGATGATACAATTTTTAAATGGTACACCGGAAATCTTGAGAGCAACATAATAATTGAAACCAAGGTAAGTAAATTATTAAAAGAATTTAAAATTAATTAATGGCGGAGGGGGTGGGATTCGAACCCACGAATGAGTTGCCCCATTGCTAGTTTTCAAGACTAGTGCTTTCAACCGCTCAGCCACCCCTCCGG
>MDTE01200408.1_pt1 | contig 11715 bp, 12 predicted proteins | sample 811231 | NCBI WGS metagenome assembly MDTE01 (sample SAMN05326651, study PRJNA326480) | marine metagenome | isolation source: seawater | place: Indian Ocean: Red Sea | collected 2010
AACTATACGCCTTATCCAGGCACAGCATGGAATTTTGGATCAGGGATAGTGTCTTACAATACTCTCAGTTCAGGCATCTTTGTGTTGACTGGTCTGTCTGGCGTTGCAACCTCTGCTCAGGGCACTACCAACCTTAATGATGGTAGGTGGCATAATATTGCCTTAGTTTACGGAAGAGATCGGCCTGGGGTCATTAAATTGTATGTCGATGGATCCTTCGAGGTATCGGGAAATAGCGTGGGTCCTTCAATGTTAACTTCAGGAAGCATGATTGTGGATGGTATGGGCTGTAAGCCATTGATGGTGGGGGGGCATTCGTTTAATTCTTCTGGGCCTGCCACGCTGCTCAATGATGTTGCAATATGGACGCATTCGGGTTTAAGTGAGGCTGAAATTTCGGAGATATACAATGGGGGGTCTCCCCCAGACCTTGCTCCTTATGGACCTGACTGTTGGTTAAATGACAGAAGTACCAATCTTTCACTGATGCCTAACTATACCCTTAAAAATCAGGCAGCATTTAATCTTACGGGGAGCATGAGTGGGTCCCCCCTCTACACCTCAATATATAACCAAGGAACAGGAAGTCCCGCTTTGTGGAATATAGTGGGTGATAACTTTATAGGGAGGACACTGGTACCTGCTCCATATGTGTACGGCCCATCTGACTGGGCGAGACAGAGCGGCGGTTATTATACGCCAGGATTTTATATATATTAGTTTTATATTTTTTTTCGCAATTTTCTTTAAATAGTGTATATAATATATAATGGGTCAAACTTATACATCATCAGGGGTTAGCATTTGGGATATGGATACCTACAGCGGGTTATATGCATGCCCCGCTTTGACTACTGCCTTGGTAAACAGCGTATACTTTTGCAATAGAAATATTGAAACAGGAGTAGCCACAGCAATAAATCTTAGATTTTACGATTCAAGTACGTCAAATTATATTTCAATAGTAAGTGGAGTAAATTTACCAGGCCAAGCCAGTATACAACCAATTTCTGCCCCTTTAGTACTTAAAGCGGGAGACTCTTTGCAAGTGGCAGATCGTTCAGGATTTGCAGACGTCACTGCAAGTATTATGGAAATAACTTAACGACGCTTGCTTGGTATGGCATAAAATCCCACTACCATAAAACAAAGGTCCATAAAGGAACTTAAAAGCAATCCACCTGTTAATTGTACGACTTTCCAGTCTTCTCCCCCAAATATCCAACCAAAAAATCCCCATTTTGCACTATCTCCCTTGGGAACGATTACATCATAGGAAATGTGCGGATTATGTGCATAAAACATCATAAGATAGCACATAGTAAACGTAATCGACATAAAAAGCACCCGCCGCGTTATCTTGACAAAAGGATCAGAAGCTTGCCGAATTTGATTTTCCAGCATTGCTTCCATCATTTTTTGATCTCGAGCAGCCAACATCAGTTGGTCTTGCCGCTTTTGTTCCAACCAAGAATTGAGCAGGTTACAACCTAGCTTAATGCCTGCGCCAATGATAGTGTTTAATACGGGGCCCACATAATAGTTACACTTATTATTGACAACTTTCGCAAATTTCTCCATTTTGCATAGCTTCAAGGCTACATGCATTTGGGGTGGACTCCGAATCAGCTGGGGTGCTTTCTGTAGATTTTTCTACTTTACTAGCTGCGCGATTGCGTAAATAATAAGTAGTTTTCAAGCCTGCCTCCCACGCCGCCATATAAATATCATTCAAATATTTTAATGAAGTGCTTTTATTATAAAGGTTAAAGCTAATGGATTGATCCACCCACCGCTGACGAGCCCCATTACATTCAATCAACTTGAACATGTCTCGATCAAATGCAGTTTTATATTTTTCTTTAATCACGTCTGGAATATCGCCATTAAGCAAAGACAAATCACCATCGACGCTTTTTACAAGAGCGGCAAGCTCCGATGACCATAGACCCTCTTTTTTCATATCATTGACAAAATGCTCGTTGATTATGTAAAAATTACCACTTTTATTCTCGTAAACGAACAAAACTGAAAAATTTGGCTCAATGCTTTGCTCTATGCCGTTTATATACCCTATGGTAGCAGTAGGCGCAATTGCCATGACATTTGAATTTCTCATGCCATGCTTTTTAACATGTTGTCGAGCAGGCTTGTCGAGATTGCACGTACCATGACGAGGTTTTTTTCCTCGATATTTCATTAAATTTTTCCAACTATCTATAGGAAGAATATTTTGATCCCATAAAGAACCAATATAAGATTCATAAGAACCCCTTTCTTTGGCCAGCTTGGAACTTGACAAAATTGCATTGTAACTATAATGCTCAAAAAGCTTATCATTAAATTTTATAGCTTCATCGCTATCAATAGGAATATCAAGATAATGTAAAACATCGTGCAATCCCATTAGGCCCAACCCTATGGGTCTATGCCGTAAATTAGATTTTCGCGCTTCTTGAGTAGGATAAAAATTAAGATCTATTACATTATCCAGCATTCGAATGGCTATTTCAATGCTCTCGGATAGGCGTGTCCAATAAATGTCGCGTCTTGCTAGCTCTCCATCTGGCTTATACACTTCATGAGTATGATTGGTTAGATTAATAGAACCTAAGTTACATACGGCAGTTTCTCCCACTTCAACTTTTTCTCCACTTTTATAAGTAGAAGCTTTTGTATGAAGGGTAATCTCGGTGCATAGATTGCTACTGTGAACCGTTCCTTCATGTTGGTTGGTATAACGAATGTTGCAAGGGTCTTTAAAGGTATTCCAAGGGTGAGAAGTCTCAAAAAGAACTTTGAGCATTTTTTTCCATAAATCTTTTGCCTTTACCTTGTTAAAGGTGGCAATTTCCCCTTTTTCCGCTTTTTTACAATAAAAAATATATTTTTTATCAAATTCTTCGCCATAAAGATCGTGCAATTCGGGACATTCATTAGGATCGAACATGTACCAATCCTTTTCTTCCTGCACTTTTCTCATAAAAATATCAGGAATCCATGATGCTGTATTAAGATCATGACATCTCAATCTTTCGTCCCCCGTATTACGGCGCAAATTCAAGAAGTCTTCGTAGTCCATGTGCCAGGTTTCCAAATAGGCACAACCTGCCCCTGGTCTTTTACCCCCTTGATTAACCGCAATTAAAAGATCATTATAAATCTTAAGCCATGGAATAAGGCCGCTGGAAATACCGTTAGTTCCTTCAATATGGGATCCTGTAGAACGAAATGGCGTAACGTCGAGGCCTAATCCTCCTGCATATTTGGATTTTCGCGCTTCTTGCCACGCTCCATCAAAAATACCATCTATAGAATCATCAAAAGTATTCAAATAACAAGAACTAAGTTGAGAATGCGTGGTGCCGCTGTTAAATAAGGTGGGGGTGGAAGGGGTATAACGCAATTGGCTCATTAAATGATAGAACTTAATGGCCCATTCTTCTTTATCTTTTTCATTAATAGCTAAACCCATGGCCACCCTCATCCAAAATCCTTGGGGAGTTTCCATGACTTTGTTTGAACTGCGAATAAAATATCTATCGGCAAGTATTTGAATACCTAAATATTTAAAGCTTTTATCACGAGAAATCTCTAAAGCATCCCCCAGTTGTTTAAGGTCAAAATCCAGCAATCTTTTATCTAGGCGATTTTCTTCGACTAATTTTTTGGTATTTTGAATAAAGGATTTACGATATTGCAGCTCAAAAGACGAGGAATCAACTCCTTCTTTAAACACCTCTTTATAGAGACAGTTAAGTAATAGTCTCGCAGCAGCGAAGGAATAGTTTGGTTCTTTTTCTATTTTTTCTCGGGCCGACAGGATAAGCGCTTGATCAATTTCGGCGGTAGATATTTTATCATATAACTGTAATTGTGCATATAATACGATTTCACTGGCGGATACATCTTTTATTGCTTGAGTCGCTCGCTCTGCACTTGCGTTAATTTTATCTACTTCGAATTCTACTAAACGCCCATTGCGTTTCTTGACTTTAATGTGCATGAATTATACTACACCCGTAAAAAGGGGTTGAAAATTATTAATGGAAAAAGGGGAATTTTTTTAAAATAGCATTACTTTTGGTGTAATGCAAGCGGATGGGAATTATTCCAGACTTTTATAGTCAGAGTGGTACATTTTCGCCACCAGACCTTCAAAATCCGTCTTTCTTTTCCATTTAAGATGATGTTCTGCCAACATGGGACTTCCGCATAACTTATGAACTTCGGCAGGCCTATAGAATTTGGGGTTAACTTGAAAAATTAATTGTTGAGAGTGGCTCTCGAAGTATTTTTCTTTTTCGTTTTCTCCTGTTTTGTAAAAAGAAATCTCCGCAGCTTTAAGAGCGGCTTCTAAAAAATCTCTCACACTATGCATTTCACCACTAGCCAAAATATAAGGTTCTGGAGACTTTTGGTTCAACATGAGCCAGACGCCTTCCATAAAATCCTCTGCGTCACTCCAATCGCGTTTTGCCTCTAGATTCCCTAGTTCTAAAATAGGAATAGCCGAAGAGGACTCTAGCGATTTTTTTATTTTAGCCACGCCGTGAGTTATTTTACGGGTAACAAAATCTAGTCCACGCCTACTACCTTCATGATTAAAAAGCCATCCTTGCACCGCATAAAGGCCATAAGATTCCTTGTAAACTCGGGTGATGTGACGGGCGGCACATTTAGCGGCTCCATATGGAGATTGCGGGCGAAGTGGGTGAAGTTCATCTTGGGGACTGTATACTACATCGCCGAATTCCTCCGACGAACCCGCATTATAAAAACGACATTTGGGCGCAAATCGTCTTATTGATTCTAAAATATGTAACACGGCATCGGCATCGGTGTCCCAGGTTTGAATCGGGTAATCCCAGCTTCCCGCTACAAAAGATTGAGCGGCGAAATTGATAAAATAATTAGGCTTATGAGTGATGATGACGTCACGAATACTGTGTGCATCATTGAGGTCCATATTTAATAAAGTAAAGCGGGGGTTATCTTCGAGATGAGTTATGTTCTCGTGATTTTTAACGCTTAAACGCCTTGCGGTTCCATAAATTTTATGTTTGGTATTCGCTAATAAATAATCTACCATATGACTACCATCTTGACCAGTAACCCCCGTAACGATAATAACCTTTTTTTTCATGATATTCCTAAAGACTTTTTATATTTAGGTATCCATTCTTCTACGGTTACAGTAGGTTGCCATCCCAAACAGGCTTTAGCTTTATTATTATCAGCCAAAGTTTCGCGGGGTTCGAGGCGCTTTTCTATGTATTTTTTTGGTCCTCCCATAAGGTCTGCAATTTGATTGACAGAACGGTTGTCACCATTACCTATATTTATCACTTCTCCCTTGCCTACATTAGGAGAGGTAGCAGCTAAAATATTTGCATTTACAACATCTCCTACATAAGTAAAGTCTCTGCGTTGTTCTCCGTCTCCTGTTATCCTAAGGGGTTGATCGTTTAGACGTTGTTGCGCAAAGGCGCTCATTACTAAAGCATAAGCTCCTGTAAGGCTTTGCCTTTCTCCAAAGACATTAAAATAACGTAAAGACACTGTTTCCATTTCATAGATGTCCCAAAATAATTTACAATATTGTTCCCCCATTAATTTTTGCAAGCCATAAGGACTGAGGGGGTTGGTAGGATTAGATTCATGATAACCCCCCGAAGGCATTCGTCTGTCGCCGTATGCGGAAGAAGAAGCGCTGTAAACTATCCTTTTCACTCCTGCATTCAATGCGGCACATAAAACCTTTAAAGTTCCATCAACATTAGTTTTATGAGAAGGAAGGGGGTTGTCAATAGAAGGCTGTACGCGAGGTAATGCTGCGCAATGAAACAGAGCGTCAGCCCCTTGCATATTAGCTTCAGCTAGGAGTGGATAGGCGTCTACTGTAATATCCAAAGGTATATGTTGGGCTTTAGGATTTAAATTATCCGACTTACCTGTAGAGAGATTGTCAAAGACGACCACTTCGTGGCCATCTTCAATGAGTTTGTCTACTAAATTGCTCCCTATAAAGCCTGCGCCGCCTGTTACTACGTATTTCATGATTTAGACATTAGGGCCATGGCCTCTTTAGGATTGGCCGATCTATCCCTGTAGGAATAATTGTGTATTTCCCATTTTTCTTTCATCCGTTTTATTTCCAGAAGATCGTCTTGATAAGAGAAAAGATCAAACATCTCTTCTGTAAAATAGGTTACGGGATAGGTTTTTTCAACTATATCTTCAAGAACTCCTCGGGGACCTTTATCGGGATAATTAACAGGCACAGGAAAAACATCATGAAAAACCATACAGCCGCCTGGATTAAGACGTTCAATGCACGTATTATATTCCTTCAGGGTCTGCTCGTAAGTGTGTGAGCTGTCTATTAAAATTAAATCGTACAGTCCTAGAGTAGGAACTATATCTGCAGAATCTCCCGTATGTATGTTTACTATATCATCAACCCCAAAAAGCTTAAAGGTTTCCAGGGGGGGCGCACTAATGTCAATTGTGTCTACATGGCCCATGATATTGTTACTTTGAAGTGCTTTAGCAAAATAAACTGCTGAGAATCCTGGACCTGTCCCTATATCTAGAATGCGAGAATAACCACGATCTTGAATTATGGAATATAGAATCTGGGCTTCGCAGGTGCGAATTGAGCCTTTACTGTAACCAGGGATGGTAAACTTATTAAGTCCTTTTTGATGGAGCTGTTGGAGGTGTGGCTTTTTCTCTTGGACGAGTTCTAGAATTTCGGCGTATTTCATGTTAGGTTTTTAATGATAAGAGAACAAATATTATCAATTTGGGAATCTGTAACTCCCAGCCCACAGGGAAGCGACAGGGCGCCAGAATAAAAGGACTCTCCGTGGGGAGAAGGGATGCGGCCATATTTTTGACGGAACCATTGCAGGGAAGTAACAGGCTTAAAGACGGTTTTACATTCTATGTTATTTTTTACTAAGATTTTTTCTATATTAGTCTGTTGCCTCGAAGTATCAAGGCGTATTATAACCATCCAATAATTGGGGGAACCTAAAGGGGTTGTTTCTTGAAGCGAGACATAATCTTTAAGTCTCTGTGAGTAAGCGCCATAAATTTGTTTTTTTTGTTTTAAAATGTCCTTTAATCGTTTGAGTTGAGATAAGCCCAGGGCGGCGTTTATGGAATTAAGCCTATAGTTATAGCCTACATCATGATAGTCATATCCCGACTGTAGCTTACATTGGTTAATTAAAGAAGAAGCTGTGGCTAGCCTATCAGAATTAGGAGAGGAAAAGCTGCCCCCTCCGCAAGATGTAATAATTTTATTAAGGTTAAAGCTAGTGCACGCAACATCTCCATAGGTAGCGCATGGTAGATTGTCATACAAAGAGCCAAGAGATTGGGCGCCGTCAATTATGAGCTTTAGGTCATATTTCTTGCATATCTTTATTAGTTTGTCGTAATTACATGGATTTCCATACAAATCCACAGAAATAAGAGCTTTGGTTCGGGGGGTGATATGGGCTTCAATCTCGTCTGGGTCTATGCACCAGGTTGTGGGGGAAATATCACAGATAATGGGAGTTGCTCCTATATATTCTATAACATTCCAGGTAGAGGCGAAGCTGATGGAGGGGCAGATTATTTCATCATTTTTAGAAAGACCTAAAGAAAGCAATGCAACATGCAGGGCACTTGTTCCTGAACTGCAGCAAACAGTGGGAACTTGAAGAACGTTGGTGAGTTCGTTATTAAAGGACGTAATAACGCTTGGAGTAGCAATGCCCGCTGTTATGCACCCCGCGATAGAGTCCTTATCTTTTTCAGTTATCTGTGGTTCATAGTTAAAAATCATTTTATAGAACTTTTGAATTTAGCAGGAATTCCGAAATACAGACTGTTGGGGGGTATATCACAGTTTACAAAAGAATGTGCACCTATGACGCTATTGGGTCCTATTGTAATTCCAGGCATCAGGGTACAGTGGGATCCGATTTTGGAGTTTTTTTTAATTTTTACGGGGCCCGTTTTATCATCAATAGTAGAGACGGAGTAAATAGAACAATGAGATCCTATTTGAACTTCGTCCCCCAATGTCACTCCATATCTTGCATTAATGTACGTAAAGGCCCCGATGTCTACATACTCACCTAATTGAAATTCGGACGGGTAGGCTACTACCCAATTCCATAGAGTGGGTTTATTGTGGTGTATAACAGGCTTTGTCCACTTAGGGAAGCGTTTGTTCATTTGAAATCCCTAGGGTTAAGAGTGCAGTCTTTTTTAATTAGGGTGGTGGCCCTTTTATTTAAACAGTTTTTAATATCGTTAATTGCTTTGGGGTCGTCAATCATTTTAAAGGCTATCTTATCATTGTCTAGCACTTTTCCCACTTTAATGGTCTTTGCAGCTACAGCTTTTTTTTCGCGGGTGGCATACTTTATTTCGGGAGCGGTAAGCGTCGAAAATCCGAGAGCTTTATTATAAAAAATTTTAGATTCAAAACGGAATAATTCTTTAATAATAGTGCGAACTGTGCGTTTGTCGGAGGCGGATGAATTATCAACGCGCTCCTCTTCTTGAGTGAGTGTGAGGTGCTTTTCAAAAACAGAGGCCCCTAAAAGTAGCGCATATTTATTTACCTCGGTTAAGGATGGGTCATCATGAGATAAATGGTCGGCATAACCTATATGCAGATTGGGAAAATTTTCTGCCAAAATAGAGATTTTTTCCAAACGAGAATCTTCCAATAATGTAGGATAAGATTGAAAACCATGAATTAAAACAGAAACTTGTTCTCCATAAAAAGATACCATCTCTTTTATTTCTTTTAATGAACGGCCTCCCGTTCCAATGGCTAGGGGAATCTTTAATTTTCGCAACGCTTTGTTAAAGGAAATATCTTTCCACATTACGGAATGGAGTTCTATATATTTTATTAGGGCCTGTCGTGTAGATAAAAAATTAATTGCTCCATAGTCCAGAGGCATCGCAATTACATCGAGGCCACGGCTTAGTGCATAGGAGATAAAAAATTCCCATTCAGTCGGTGAAAAAATCCATTTTTCTACCTCCTTATATTGAGTATGATGTTTAGAAAAAAGATCATTAGGGGAAAAGAGTATTTGAAATTTAACCCCCTGAGCGCCCGTGGCAACAGAGGCATCAATTAATCCCTTCATGTAATTCGAATCCCCTTCGTGATTAAAGGCGGTCTCGCAATAAAAATAAAGAGAATCAGCCATAAAATTTTACTGATTGCTCTATGCGACTATTCATGTCTGATTTAAAAGAGTTCCAGCTTACTGTCTTTCCATAGGGATAGTTAATCAGGGTATTCGTGTTGAGTCGCGCTGATTTTAAAGAATTTTTTTCTAAAATGGCTATAATCTCTTTGAGTGATAGGGTGATTTTGTCAGGCTGTTCTGCTAAATCAATAATTTTCAAAGTGCGGTGGTAGTCGTCTAGGGTATCTACTGTAAGAGTATAGTGGGAATAATCATCCGATAAGGGAAACAGGAGGCCGCATTTGTATAATGTGGGATCAAAAAGATAGAGGAGTAAATATTCACTAACCGCTGGGTCTATATTGGAGTGGCAATGCATTAATGTTTCATATTTAATAACTTCAGCGGCGGTTCCGAGAGGGACGCCTTCCAGGCGCAGATACTCTAATTCATGTTTGTGAATTAAGCTAATTTGTTTATCAATATATTCAAAAGCAGTAAAAACATTATCTCCCGTTATTCTTATTAAATAATCAGCCTTATGTATTTTCCCCGTCTCCACGAGCCTTTCGCTAACTTTGGATGGAGAGCCTCTGTAAATTTCTATATTATGCTTCAGGGCTAGAAGCTCTAAAGGGTCATCCACGGAATTTTGTGATGTGCATATTACAATTTTATCAATTTGCTTGCAATAGCTGAGTCTTTTTATTATGTATTCCACCATATTCAAGTTGCCCAAAATTGATTTGAGAACTTTTTGAGGTAAGCGCGTCGAGGTAGTTCGCGCAATAACGCATGCTATGGTTTTTATTGATTGAGTAAATGTTTATTGGGTAGACCTTTAGAGTTGGCGCGCGCCCCCCATTAAGGCGATCATTTGGAAATAATAATAAAACTGCCGTCTATTATTAAATTGCCCGAAACTTGATGCTTGCCCATCGTTTTGGTGCCCTGAATAAAGCGGGCGATCCCATACTCTCCAAGAGGAGTCCTTTTTTTTGTTCATCAATAATATATGGATTTATAAGGATAATATTCTAATATTGTAAAATGTCTATTAAAATATACGGCAAAGGAGATATAGATTTACTTTCACACTTTAATGAGGGAGATTTTGAAGGTTACGAACTGCATTTAGGGCTCTTAAAGGGAAATGAAAATAAGAGTTTGGAGAAATTGCCCCCTTATATTAATATAGCAGCCATCCATAATCCTACTAGAATAAAAATTAAAAAAAATATATTTAAATTTGATCTTAATTGTGGGGGAAAAATAGAAGAAAAGTCATGGGAGGACTTAAAAAAAACCATACACATTGCTCAAGAAATAGGTGCCGAGAAAGTAATTATACATGGAGCGTCCCATAACCCCCAAAAAAATAATAAAAAAGAAAGCATAGAAGAGTTTGTAAATAAAATTAAAAAATGGGATAAGTTAATTTCTTTTGAAAATGATGCCTTATGGCGTGGTAATTTCCCTGTGCGTCCCTTACTGGCAACAGTAAATGATTTTACAATGTTTAAAAAGGTGTACGGCAACGGTTTAAAAACAACATTTGACCTAGAGCATTCAATATTAACTTGTTGTTTTGAGGAGTTTTTAAAGCACAATGTAAATTATAAAAAAACAAGAATGTCGTGGAAGGAATTCAACCTAGACTACCAGACTTTTATAGCACAAAACAGAAAAGATATTCAAATAAAAATAACACACTATATAGAAGATTTTATAAAACTCTTAGGCAAAAGCATTAATCACTTACATGTAAATGGTTCCGACTTTACTAATTTTACATATAAAGAAAAAGGGGTTACTCCATTACGGGGCGAGCATTTAGATATCTCTGAAAATTTAAATGGCATTAAAGATCGAAATGATTATGGAAAGTTAGCCCATCTTTTGACAACATTTTCTCCAGCTGCGTTAGTAATGGTTTTAGAATTAATGCCTGATGAATATTTTAGGAAAAGGTTGTTGGTTTCTAAAAACCGTTTATTTAAAAAGTTGGCTATAAAGGAGCGAGGCTAATTCGGACATTTTGTTGTTATAGGAATTTCCCCATACATAGTGTCCATTGGAAAATTTATCATAGTCTATGGAGGAATTAAGCCTGCCTTTTAATATGGAGCGCGTATTAGCGTTAATGTCTTCTATGGGGTGGTCAACCCCAAGACAGAGATCATTAAAATTGAAAGGGTTGTTATCGGGGGGGGTTGTGGGATGGTGGTAAGGGTAAGTAGAGGCATGTATCTCATAAACTAATTGATAGTCTATGGCGATAAGGGGAAGGTTAAAGTGATAAAGAGAGCCAACCATTGTAGTAGGAAATGCAAGACCAAAATCCGAATAAGTCAAAAGTTCGTGTGAATGTTTTTCTGAGGCGATGGGAATTTTATGATCTTTCAAGATATCTAGTAAAGATTTTTCTTTGAATGGGGTGTTGTTTTGAGTTTTAGGATAAAACTCTTGACGGTGAAGCTTGAAAATGCATTGGTAACCC
>MDTE01071558.1_pt1 | contig 11714 bp, 5 predicted proteins | sample 811231 | NCBI WGS metagenome assembly MDTE01 (sample SAMN05326651, study PRJNA326480) | marine metagenome | isolation source: seawater | place: Indian Ocean: Red Sea | collected 2010
CCGGGCGGCGGCCGGCGCGGGGTCTGACGTCTGTGATTATACGAATACACAGACAGACAGGCAGTTCCTAGTACACTGCTCCCTGATCGTCTCTCTGCTCATTCTCTACGATGATAACCATGGCTATGTAGGGCCCCGCTCCCGACTGCCAGCCAGTGGGACCTATAGCCCCTGTATGTTGTACACTTTCCGCCATTATTATTAATAAATCAAACAAACAAACAAACAAACAAACAATCTACACGAAGTCTGTGAGCTCGTATAGCTCGCAGTTGAGCGTCTTGAAAAACTCAGAGGACGAGAGCTGGTCATTGTCATAAGTCTCTGTGCTTGTAGACGCACCTCCATCTAACTCATCATCCAGAGAGATCGCGCACCCACCGTATGCTCCACCACCACCGATACACAGCCCTTGTTGCGTGTTGCACAAATAGAAGCAGTCGTTATTACCTGTCCATCGGTATACTCTGGCATCGGCCCCTTCTGCCTCTGTGCCAAGACGAAAAACAAAGCTCTCCCCGCTGCCTAGATGTTGCACGTTATAGGAGGAGCATTCGGTCACGGCGTGGCTGAGAAAAGCTCCAAATTTGCATGAGCGTGAATCCTCAATTAATAGTATATATCCTACCACGACCCCACTTTCACCGCCTCCTCCTCCCCTGCCGTGACCGTGACCTTGATCGCGTCGACACGCCCACAGCAATGTGTCGAGTGAGGCTCCATCGCGTAAGAGAGAATATCGCAAATGCCATTTCCTACTCCTTTTGCCAGATGGTAGCCATGAAGCCACCATGTGAATCAGTTGCGGAGAGCAGATCTCGGAGGGCTCTGACAACATGGCTCTGGCGCCTGCTGCCAAGGCCGTCGCGGTGGGAGTGCTTGCCTTGTCTGTGTCTTCCTCATCTTGACTGTTAGAGAGAGAGGATGGGTCACTAGGGGTGGTAGTATCACTCGCATTGAAGATTGCACGTGCATCCTTCCTACTTCCCTTCTTCTTCTTCTCTTCCTCCCCACCAGCTGATGAGGAAGAGAGGGAAGTTTGCGTATTCACTGCTGAGCTCAGGAGTGCCACAGAGTCTTCATTGGGCCGTGGGCTCTTGAAAGGAAGAGTGGTGGCTACCTCAGCAGAGGATTGAAAGGCCACGATCCATACCCATGCGACACACAGCGACACAGAGAATGCCAACAGAGGGCCTCCTCTCTGATAGGAAGAGAGGAGTTTCACGATCACCTTATTCTTCGCAGTGGTACCAGGGATAAAGAACAGCATGAGGTTCGAGGCAAAGGCTGCTGCTACGGGTGATGCCAAGGTGGGATCGAGCACCCTAGCCATAAATAACCCCGAGAAGGCATCGCCTGTTACCCCAGCGCTCACGACTATTGCTCTCTCAAAGCCATAGTTGGGAAAGAATTTGCGGCCTATCCACTGATAGCAGCACACGTTGAATACCAGACACATGAAGACGAGGGCTCCCACTGCATAATAGTGAGTAATACGATGGGCTCTGGGCCAGCTGCCCGAGAGAGCTGCAATGAATGTCAGATCGAGGAATAGCCCGCACAGCAGCAAAAAGACGTCCCTCTTGAAGCCCAAGGAGTCAAAGCCCCTCTTGCTGGTCATCTCTGAGCCAGAGCCGGTGCAAAGGTGGCCTCGTCGATGTAGTATCAGTAATGCGCCCAGTGCAATCACCATGCTCACCTTGAAGAGGCGCACGCCGAAGAAGGTGCTACTAAGAGTGGAGAGGTACTTTACCTCCATCAAGTGGTAAGCCAAGACCAATAGAAAGGAGAAGAACGAGGGCAGTGCTACCAAGGCCAAATGCATGCCGAGCCCAGGGAAGCCCATGCCGCCAGTGTTATTCGTACCACTATCGTCCTTGTCCCCCCCACCAGGCCGAACCAGTTCGCCCAAGCTATCAGCTGCTGATGTGTTTTGTCGCAGCCCCCCTGTCCCACCAGGTCTAGGGCTCACCTTCCCGCCCCCGCGTAGGAAAGCTTCCGCGTTGCCGCTTCCTTGCAGCAAATGCTTGCTGCCACTTTGTGTGGTGTAGCCTTGTGATACCAGCCAAGGCCTCAGGCTGATTACTAGCACGCTCGTAATGCAAGTGCATATCAAACCTAGGGATTGAGCCTCTTCCAGCACCGTGGTGATAAAGGGCGACGCCCCAATGGTTGTGCTGTCGATAAGTAGATCGGTGCCTTGTTCAAGACCTGCGGGTACCAGGACGCCGTACATCGTGGGAACCTTGACTTCTCTTCCGATGCTCATCACCACACACAGCCCCAAGCACAGCGCTGTCTGCCCCCAAATAAGAATCTGTGTGTAAAAGAGCATCGGCATGCCCTCAGCAAGAATCGTGTTGAAGACCTGCCTCGCATTCTTCAGTCTTGTGCCGCTGCTGTACAGACCCAGAGTTAGGGCAACAAAGCAAAAGCTACTCAGAGTGTCTTGAAACTTTTGCATCGCACCTTGCAGACTGATAGCCATGTTTTCCTCGAGATTGTGGGCAATACCAAACAAAATCAGGCCAAAAGATCCAGACAATATAGAAGGAGGCACGACCAAACCGCTTGTCCATCGAGAATTCTTGAGGTAGGCATGAAGAGCCTTCCCAACGACCAGACATAGAAAGATAAAGCTCAGTACCACCGTGGGGCCGAGCTTAGAAGCCCAAGCCTCCAGCTCTGCATTACCATAAGTCTCAGTCATGCCTTCTCGAGACGGAACGAGGGTTGCAAGATTGGCACAAGTTTTGAGCCCGATAGCGGGCTTTTTCGGTATCTGTTAGAGTCTTTTTCGACACCTAGGGAGTCTTATCGTGCCTTACGATGAACATTTTGTCGCAAAAACAATCAGATTTTCCTGCGTTCAAGTGCACTCTGTTCAGACGTAGGGACGGGATGTGGAAGCGCTATGCAAAGCAGGTCCAGGTTATCCTCCAGGGACTTAGCGTGAGCGCATTGACGGTACGCGACGTACAGGACTCTACTTTAATTGCTGACTACCCCAAGGACGCGGTGCGGAGTGCCGATATCATTCGAAAGGAGAGAGTAGTAAGGATCAATCCCTCGGCATCGCATGCATCCGCGACCCTAGCTCTGCAGTTCGCCAATGACAGCGTCATCAATGCATTCATTCAGGAGCTAAATTGGTGCGTCGTGAAAGAGATCACCACGACAATGGCCGAGCCTAGCTTCAAGATGCCGGACTTGCAGGATAGCTCTGTTCAGGACCTCATCCTCAACCTGCTCTTCGACGCTTCGTTCACGGATTTCGTCTCTGATCTCAGCATGGTCGTGGATAATTTCAAGGAGATGCTAGAAGAGTTACCTAGGATGGCCGTGGAGGAGAAAGAATGCATCGAGCAAGAGGGGTCATTGGACGAGTTTGGAGAAGGATGGTGAGGTGTGTTGTAAGGTCCATAGCATGATGAGTGGCGTTCTTTTTAATCTCTTCGTTCGCTTCGTACACGTGTAAACAATATGCTCCTTTTGTTCTACTATTTTCTCTGTTACAATTGGTTAGGGGGGCGCTTAATTGCCCGCCCCGGGAATGGGCGGCAGCTCGCCCTCGTACTCCTGGCTGGTGCCCACCAAGGATCCCTGTCCAAGGGTCTGCTGGGGCATGGATGGTGGCTGGGCGATTCTCTGAGACAACTGGGGTGCCTCTTTGCGCTTGAGCATGATGAGCTCTGCCCTCAAGGCTTCAATCTCGCGAGCTTGTAATTGTACGTAGGCAATTACCTTCTGCCTCTCCTCACGTTCACGGGACCCCTCGTCCTTGGACTCGGTACTCACGTACTTGCCACTTGCATTGAGGTCACGCGTGATTTCTAGGCGCTGCTGGGTGAGGTCACCTACAGAAGTGAGGAGGTCAGTGTTGGCTGTAGTGATTTGCGCCAATTCCTCCTTGAGGGACTCGCCCTCCCTGACGAGCTTAATGATGATCTCCTCATTGCGCTTCTCCTGCAATTGTAGCTGTCTCTCTGCCTCATGCTCTCTGCTACGATTACTAGCTTTCTCCAGATCATCAAGATCAATTTCCCTGCCGAATTTGAGCATTTGTAGGTCTTCGCATTTGCCTTTCCAATTGCCGATTTTCTCTTGTTGCGTGTCTCTAGCGCGACTAAGTACTACACGCTCTTTCTTCAGCTCTTGGTACAATTTGCGTGCTTCCTCCGTCTCTGCTTTGAGCCCACCAATGCGGCCTTTAAGCTTGTTGAGCTCGTCGATAGGGAAAAGAACAAAAGTGGCGGCGTTCTTGTTGTTGTCGCCACTCTCCGGGTTGAGGGAGCGCAACTGAGCGTCCTTGAGAAGTGTCAAGTCGACTACCTCCTCCTCACTAGCAGAAGGCGTCATGCCAGCATCTCCGCCATTATCTCTACTCTTGCTCGCGGGAGGGGCATCCTGGGCATCCTTGCTCTTGCTGGCAGCAGCAGGTACACTACTGCCTTCCTTAGTAGCGTCAGGGGCAGCGGCAGCAGCACCATCCACGTGAGCAGGAGCCTCCTTTGCTGGCTCTAGCATCTCAGGTCCAGTGAGTGCACCGCTAAGCTTGAACATATAGATCTGGGAAGCACTTAATGGTACAGCGACGTCGACCATGTTCAAGGCAGCCTGCTTCTCGCGTTGAAATGACCGGATAGAGACAGCACTCTGGTTGACATCCTTAACAATCTGTTTTAGACGAATGCCCAGTTTGTCCATGCTCCGCTTAGTCTCGTTGTACTTCTTCTCCAAGGCCTTATCAGCCTCCTCGTTATCCATACGGATCTCGCGTAGGTCAAGCAGCTTCTCGTGGAGAATCGGGTCGCAGCCAGGAGGACAAGCGTCATCGACATCATCGAGATCTTCTTCCTCCTCATCGTCATCCTCGTCGTCATCGTCATCGTCATCGTCATCTTCATCCATATCCATGGTATTCCTTCGTGCCTTTTTCTTGTAGATCTTGCGGAGTTGCTCATAATAAGCGTGACTCTCAGGCAACAGTTCCTCGTATTCAGAACCAATTTCGGCCAATTTGTCCACATATTGCTGCTTCTCATGGAGTAATTGCTCCATTTGGCTTTTCAGCTCCTTCATCTCTGTATCAATGGCGATGTTCTCACTCTTACTTCTGGTCTGTTTCTCCTTCAGCTGATTGTCCTGCACTTGAAAATTCAGCAAAATTATGTATTCTTGGAACAAATTTAGCAGCTTCAGCTCCGCTTGCTTTAAATCAGCGGACAAAGCGTGGCGATCAACTCTCATTTGATCAATAGCATCCTTGAATGCGGACACGTTCTCCTCGATGTTGGTCAACAACTTCGAGCGCTCGAAACGCAGCTTGCTCTTCCTTTCGAGTTGAACCTGATGCAGAGCAGCCTTCTTGGCCTCATTGTTCTCTGCTCCAGCAGCAGCAGGTGTCACACTAGTAATGCCTTGCTTAGCTGCAAGAATGTTGCCTAACCCAGGAATTATGGTGTGCAACTGACGCACAGCTGCTATTTGCTCGCTGCTATCAGTGGGACCAACGAAGGCCTTGAGGGGCGTATCGTCGAGCTCATATGGCTGTGGCACAGCTTGGGAGGGAGGTACATATGTCAAAGCTCCAGCATCAGCCAGAACAGGATCCAGGTCAACCTGTGCAGGGTAAGAGGGAGGGGATGCCGTCTCGAACTCATCGCTGCCATCGTCCTTGCGGGCAATCGCATAAGCCTTGTTGCTGATACTGCCATTGGGGACACTAGGGGTCTTCAACCATTCTTTGTGTTTTGCTCTCAATTCCATGTACTTTTTCAGCTCTTCCGGTAGAACCACATCTTTGTCGTCAGGGTACTCAGTCGGGTCGATAGCTGGCTCCCACAGGTCTTTTTGAGTCTCATGATGGCCCAACTCAAAATCTATTTCGCGGATGCGGTTATTACTCCGCCTAATCGCGTAAATTAACGCCTTCTTAAGATCTCGTAAGCCTAAGAAGCGCTCATTGAAGCCTTGACGCATCTTCACCAGGCTGTCCTCCAACAGACACATCTGCAGCTTCTTCTTGCCCGCGTCTGTGTGCTGGTCTTCTGGCACGTGGTAATCTGGTGACACTTTCAGTTTGTAGTCGCCAATAGTCTCTTGGGCAATCTTCAGAGCCTCTACATCACGAGGGTCGTCCTGGTTATCCTTTGGCTCCTCCTTCTTGTGCTCTAGGATTGCCTTTTTGCGTTGTTGACGCATCTCACGACGTGCAGCAGCACTAGCACTCTTTTCCTCTTTCTCCTCTTCCTTCGCCTCAGGCTTGTTTGCTTCACTCACCATCTTTGCGAGATTGGTGACTTTTGCACTCGACATGTTGCTTTCTTCATCGTCCAGCATGCTGTGGTTCTCGCGCAAGACACTGTCTTTGATTTCCCGGTGAGCCCTCTGGATGAGCTCAAGGATGTTCTGAGACAGTCCTTGTGTCCGAATAGAGCGTACAAAGGAATTGCTCTTGCCTCCTTTAACCGCGGTATCGAAAGCAGAAAGGGTCATTTCTTCCACAAGTAGGCCCTCCAGCATGCGCTCATTGATCTTGTCTCTGAGCTTGCAAGCCTTTTCAGCCATATATTCGCACTCCTTGTGCACCTCCTCGAGCATATCGCTGCCCTCTGTCTTCAGGCGCTCAAAGTACTCGATGTCGACCATGATCTGTTCGGGGGACATACGCACTTCACTAGGCAAAGCTGAGTTATCTTTCAACAATTGCTCGTACTCTCTTTGCAGACCTTTAATCTGCACCCGCACTTTATCCTTCACCTCCTGTGCGATAAGCAACTTTGCATCCATTTCACTCTTTAACTTGGCATCTTGGATGTTGTAAGCTCCTTCACTGAGATCAGGAGCGTCCTCAGGGGCCTTGGATAGGTCAGGAATAGCACTACTGCGTGGTGAAACTTCGACCTTCTCACCATCGACCAGGCCAGTGGCTGCTGCTGGAGATTCTCCTTCGGGGGCCTCCATCACTGTCTCAGTACCTTTCTTGACCTTCTTCAGCACTTGGTCCACGGGAAAGACGCCTGCGTCAATGTCCATCCATAATGGCTCAGCAAGCTTGTCAACTAGCTCCTTGTCGATGGTGTGTACAGCTATGACGCCATCCACACCGCACGATACCACGAACTTATCGTCATAACTAGTGTCAGCGAAGGTTACGGTGCCGTTGTGGGCACTAATCCTTATAAATGTCTCTGCATACTTGGCAGGACGCAGCACTACTGTGCCGTCACTGGTTCCCATCATCAAAAATGAGGCGTTGCTGCTATAGCTCATGCTGGTCGTCTTGGGGTTTTTCAACATGTGTTTGCCTTCGTGGCTGTATACGCCCAGCTTGTACTCCTTGGTAGGATCAGCAGGCTCTTCTGCGTCTTCAGGCTTAACTTTCTTGCTAGGAGAAGCAGGAGCAGATTTGTCTCCACTTTTGGCCTCGCCCTCACCATCCTCAGTAGCAGCAGCCTCCTCGTCAGGTGCCTCCTCCTCAGGCTTCTTCTTGGACACAAGCGGGTCGAACTCAAGCAAATAGGCCTTGTTTGACAGAGATGTGACGCCTGTGAAAAATGTCGATAGAGTGGGCTCAGCGAGAGGAGCCTTGAGCTCCAAATCGCGCCTATACATTGCAGAATCGACCTTGAGGCCCTCGTAGCTCACCACCTCGTCCCCCTTCTTCTCCTCCGCTGCAGGGCTAGCTGTCTCTGGTGCAGCTCCTCCTTCATCCCCACCTTCACTGTTTTCACCCTTGCTCTCTTCGCCACCTTCCTTAGCCTTCTGGCTAGGGTTCAACATGGCCTGACTCGCCGTAGCAGCTGTGTTGAGCTTAGGTATTCTCCCGTTGAACACTCTCTGAGGGAACTCAATTTCATATGATTCCACGTCTAGGTCCAGTGTGGACATGCTCGTGAGGTCAACCTCCCTCAAGTGAGAGTCAGAACACGTCATGAGTAATGCTTTGCTGTCGTCACGCCACGAGATTTTCTCACAGGTGACGGGCACCTTGGCTGTTGCTCCGGGCACCGTCCCAAAAAAGCGTATAGGAGCCCACGAGTAGCCCTCAGTCTTCTGCTCAGGCAACTTAGTCGTCTTCAATAAGAACACAGTGCCATCCTTACTAGCAGTGGCTACTGTAGCACCAGTACTGTCGAAGGCAATGTCGATGATCTCGGCGGAGTGTGGCTTTATTACACACCTTGATCTCAAAGTCACCTTGCCGGGCTGGTCAGGATCACTGCCAATACACAGTACACGCACCACACCGTCTTCAAAGCCCACAATTACGTGCTTTCCATCGGTATCCATGTCGTTATTCAGCACTTTGGGGACATATTTTAAGGAAGTGGCGCCACATCTGAACTTGCGTGTGCAGAGCACCTCTCTGGTGACGTAGTTCCAACAACGTACAGTGCCATCCATACCGGCAGTTACGGCCATGTGCGCACCTGGTATAGTCACTAGACCACGAATAGCACCTGCATGGAACTCCGAAAGCACTGTTGTCTCAGGAGCAGCAGCAACCTCAGTTGCCTCGTCTCCACCAGCTAAAGCAGCCACACTTTGGGACAAGGAACCACCCTCCTCAGAAAGCTGGAACTTGACTACTTGGGCCTTACCATCAGCATCGTGTATCACAAAGGTCCTAGTGCTGCCCTTGGTACCACAATCTACCATTTGGTTGACTCTGGTGCCCTTGCCCAGCCGGTACTCAGCTACCGGGAACAATTCGAAATCCAGGGTGATATCGGCATCAACCTCGGCACTATCGATAGCCTCATAGTCCCACCAACGGATCATACCATCCGCAGCAGCTGTAATGAGACATTTTTCCTTCCTGTCTAGCTCGATATACGTTATCTCTCCCTCGTGGCATTGCTTGCCACCGACCTGCACAAAGCGGCATTTGATAAAGTTGCCCTCCCACAGCAACAACGAGCCCGTTTCCGTGCCACTTACTACTTTGCCATCAGGCATCTCATCCACGGCACAAATATCAGAAAGCTCGACCTTACCAAACTTACCAATACTTCCCTGCAGCTTCAGACCAGTGAAAGTCGAGGCCATCTTCCAGAAACGAATATGGCCCGTTCCGCTTGTAGTAAGGCGGCGATCGTCATCCTTGCTGAATCTAACATTAAACACGTCTTGGCCAAACGCTTTTGAATGCAGCTCAACAGTCTCCATCTTCCAATCCCACACTGTTAGCATGAAATCAGGTGAGGTAGCCACACTGGCAAGCTTAGTGCCATGCGCATTGTAAGATAAGTTGGAGTATCCCCTTTCTGCTCCGCCACTTAGCACATTCACAATCTTCAAGTCTGGATAGCTGTAGATATAGATCTTGGGCTGGAAACCCTTGCCACCCACCGCAAACATCGTCTTAGACGGATGCACCGCGACACAGCCAACGCCCCCATCGTCCAGTCCCAGCAGGTACTTGCGCGTATTCAGCTGAAAGTCCTCAAACACGACGCTGTTACCCAAACTGTAGATCACAATGTTATCTTGGATCAACTGTAGGTTGTTCTTTCTCGTCAAATCGTACCCAAAGTTGTGGTAAAGAGCCGAGGTCTCTCTCCCGAGGTCATGCACCGCTTGGTCTCTCATGAACGCCTCGGGCGTATACTTTCCCACCTCAGATGACATAATTACACCCACACAGTAGAGCAAGACTCTCCAATTTGCTATCCTACGTGCTTCACAATGCGAGAAATTTCACCGACCGGTTCGCGAACAGAGAGGGCATGTTGCTCCTCGGGCTGATAGCAAGGATTGATAAAAATCATTGATTACACTCATATATTGTCTACAACATACATTCAAGCTAAATTAAAGCTAAGCTTATAACTCAGAGCACTCTACAAAGGCCAATACACGTCTCGATCTCCCGAGGTTGCTTCTCCAGCTTTAGATCTGGGTCATAACGGCAGTGATGACAATGATCAGTGCAGCAGATACTGCTGTGACGCTACAAAATCTACCCGAAGCGCCATTCGAGCTGCTGCTGCCATCGTCATTCGATCCATAGGCGGGAGAGAAGGATTCTGGTGTAAGTGATGTTGAGACTTTCACGCAGTTTGAGCCCTTGTACGACCAGCCATGTGGGCAGTCGTCGGCCTCTGGGACATTCTTCAGTACACTAGCAACGTAAAATGAATTTGCGGTAGCAGGCTCGAAGTCTGAGGGTAATTCGCAGAAACTCAACAGGTCACACGCCTCGGGTGATGCCGCGCAGGCATCAATACTCGTGATAGGAGCATATTTGTTAGTGCAGGCTGATTCATCCTCGCTGTAGGTCCATCCATCAGGGCAGCTACTCGCGTCATGCAGATAGCACTTGCTGAATGCCTCGTCATTGGCCGGTAAGCTAGCCGTAAAGGAGAAGGCACAACTTAAGACCGCTCCTTGACAAGCAGGCATAGAGGTGGCGGCAGTTTCCTCCTCACCCCAGGCGACTGCGCTAAGTAGGCTTAGCGCTAGTATCATCAAATTCATAATCCTAATCGTGTAGGTCATGATTAGAGGCTGATGTGTCATGAGGACCCGAAGTTCGGATTAAATCCACACGCCTACCCGCTTATAGGAGAGATAATCAGATGATGTTGTCTAGATCATAAGGATAGATGATGAAAGTCTAGCGAGACCGGGACTGGCCGTATGTCTTCCTCGCGCCTAGGGCAGCTCTCATGTCGGAAAACCCTCCGAGCAGCTTTGGCACATGTACAGCAATGAGTGAGTGTATGTCGTGTGAAGGAGGAATGAATTATTTGAACAATATTGAGTAATAATCAATTAACGAGAGAAATAGTGCTTGCCCTTCTGCAAGGTCACCTTGAGGCCGTCAACCGACAAGTCGAGCTCCTTGCTCTGCATAAGCGAGTCCATGGAGCAGGTCTGCACGTACATGACGGTGTTGTTAACGGCCTCATCCTGCTTAGTGGCGTCAGTGAGGGAGCTGAATAGCGTAGCGATGGCGGCCTTGTCTACTGCCAAGGTAGGGACAGTGAGCAGCAGCTCGAAGGGCTTCTTGCTCACATCTCCGTCCACCACCTTCTCTTGGGCAATCACCACACAGTTTTCCGGCTTGTTCTCGATGGGCAGAGGGATGAACTTAATTTTCTTAACGACTAGGTCGCTGAAGTTGTTCAGGGCCGTCGTAATGGCCTTGGTATCGTCGGGTGTGGCCTTGTAGTAGATCTCGACCGCATCTCCTACCTGCAGCCCGCCCTTCTTACGCAGCTTCTGGACAATAGCGATAAGCTGCTTCGCGCGAAGCTCGGCAGTGTTCTCGTCATCAATAGTAGTATCAATGGCAACCATCAGGCTACCATCATCACTCACGCTGGCCTCGTATCTCTTCGTGTCTCCAGTGTAATCGATCTTGGTCACAAGATCCTCACTCGTGAAGTCGTAGCCACATACTGTGATCTTTCCTGTCTCCTTAAAAGCACTGATCTCCTCTTGCGTCAAAGCATTGATGCCAGCAGCAACCTTCTTCATGTCCTTCCCGAGCCTTTTGCCCAAGGTACGAAAGTCGGGTACAACCTTCAGAACGCAGTTTTTGCTAAAATCAGTTGAGAATTCGACATTCCACACGTTAATCTCCGAGACAAAGTAGTCACGTAGAAACTCCAAGGCTTGTACATCTTTCTCACTGGATGCCACCACAATGACGTTCTTGAGAGGAAGGTTGGATCGAATACGTCTTCTCTCCCTCGCTACGC
>MDTE01066677.1_pt1 | contig 11713 bp, 8 predicted proteins | sample 811231 | NCBI WGS metagenome assembly MDTE01 (sample SAMN05326651, study PRJNA326480) | marine metagenome | isolation source: seawater | place: Indian Ocean: Red Sea | collected 2010
AAAAATTTCTTAAATATTTCAAATGAAATTGAGCTTTCTTCTGAGCCTAAAATAGATGGTATATCGGCGTCATTAAGATATGAAGATGGAAAACTGATATATGGCTTGTCCAGGGGTGACGGTGTCTTTGGTGAAAACATAACTGCAAATTTAATAACAATAAAAGCGATTCCAAAAAAAATAATTAATGCACCTAAATTTATAGACATTAGAGGAGAAGTTTATATAGGGAAAAAAGATTTCGAGGGTCTCAAACATAAATTTGCTAATCCAAGAAATGCTGCGGGTGGTTCACTTAGGCAAAAAAATCCTGAAGAAACAAAAAAAATACCACTGAAGTTTTTTGCATATGGTATTGGTGAAATAAAACCTCAAGTTTTTAAAAAACAAACAGATTTATTGAAACAGCTAAAGTTATGGGGGTTCTCTGTTAATTCTCTTTGCGAGCAGGTTGAATCGATAGATGAGATTGAAAAAAATCACCATAAATTAGAAAACCTAAGATCAAAATTAGATTATGATGTTGATGGTATAGTTTATAAAGTTAATAATTTGAATTATCAGGAAAGACTTGGTTCGACATCTAATTCTCCTCGATGGGCTATTGCTTACAAATTCTCCTCGAGCAAAGCAATATCAAGAATAAGAGACATAGTTATACAAGTTGGCAGAACAGGGGCTATAACGCCGGTTGCAAAAATTGACCCTGTTACAGTTGGTGGCGTAGTTGTTTCTAATGCAACTTTACATAACGAAGATGAAATTAATAGAAAGGATATTAGAATTAACGATACCATTACTATTCAAAGAGCCGGCGATGTAATACCCCAAGTTTTATTTGTAGATAAATCAAAAAGAGATAAAAAATCTAAAAAATTTATTTTTCCAATTAAATGCCTTTGTGGTTTCCCCACAAAAAAAGAACTGAGTTTGACCACAAATAAAACGGATGCTGTAAGAAGATGTACAAGGGGTTACGAATGTGATTTTACCGCTAGAGAAAAATTAAAGCACATAGTCTCTAAAGACGCGTTCGATATTGATGGCTTAGGAAAAAAGGTGATAGACAACTTTTGGGATTTAAAGTTTTTAAGAACACCTGCCGATATCTTTAATTTAAACTATAATAAAATTGAAAAGCTAGAAGGTTGGGGTAGTCTTTCAATTAGAAATTTAGAGAAAGCTATAAACCAATCAAAAAATATATCTTTAAATAGGTTTATTTATTCAATTGGCATAAGACATATAGGCCAAGAAAACGCAAAAATCTTAGGTGGGTTTTTTAGGTCAAGCAAAAAATTTTCAGAGCTATTTAATGCAAAAAAAAGAAAATGTATTTTACAAAACCTAGAGGATTTAGATGGTATCGGTGATACACAAATAAAATCTTTAGAGGATTTTTTTTCTAATCAGAAAAATTCGCAAATTACCCAATCATTAATGTCAATTCTAAACATTAAAGATTTTGAAAAATTGATCAAAACAGGAAAATTAAGTAATAAAAATATTATGTTCACTGGTGCATTTAAAAAAATGAGCAGATCAGAAGCAAAAGCTTTGGCTGAAGAAAATGGTGCTAAAATTTTAGGCTCAGTTTCGAAAAAATTAAATTATCTTGTAGTAGGAAACTCAAGGCCAACAAAAAAGAAAATCGAAAAAGCAAAAGAACTCAAAATAGATTTAATGACAGAAGATAGTTGGTATGATCTATTAAATAGGTGAACAAGATTTTGTGAGATCTTTTTTTTCACTGGAGCTCATAAACCTGAATAAGTTTTTTTTAACTTTTTTGTGATAATTATCGATCCATTTAACTTCATCTTTTTTTAATATTTTTTTATTTATCATATTTTTTTCAATTGGAACCATAGTTAGTTCCTCAAACTTATTATTATTTATGTAAATAAGATTCTCAATTCTTATACCAAAGGAGCCTTCTTTGTAGTAACCAGGTTCATTGGAGACAATCATGCCATGTTGTAAATTAATTTTATTATTTTTTGATAGTGATTGTGGACCTTCGTGCACATTTAAAAAATATCCAACTCCATGGCCAGTACCATGTGGATAATCTAATTTAATTTCTTTAAGAAATTTTCTAGCTTTTTTATCAACCTGCGAGCCTGTTGAATTTTTTTTTATTTTAAAATTTGATACAGCAATGTGACCTTTTAAAACCCGAGTGTAAACTTCTTTGATATATTTTGAATCATTATCTAAAGATATTGTTCTTGTTACATCAGTAGTACCATAAGAATATTGTCCCCCAGAGTCGACAAGGTATAATTCACCTTTTTTTAAAGTTCTATTTGTCTTCTTGCTTGCTTTGTAGTGAATGATAGCACTATTGGGACCTGATCCAGATATAGTATTAAAACTTGGGAATTTATAGGAGTGGTGCATTTTCCTAAATTTATCTAACTTTTTCTGGGCAGATAGTTCTGTAATTTTTTTCTTTTTAAAATTTTTCTTTAACCAAAATAAAAATTTGGTAAGGGCCACACCATCAATCAGATGACTTTTTTTCATATTTTTAATTTCTGTTATATTTTTAATAGATTTTAAAAAATGTATAGGATCTATTTTTTCCACAACTTTATTTTTTTTAACTAATAAATTCTTGAAAAACAACGAACAAGACAAACTATCAAGCAAAATTTTTTTTCCATACAAATTCCCTAGAATTTTTCCAGTTAGTTTTTCGTCAATAACATTTGCCTTTATATTCTTAAGAGTTTTTAATTTTTTTATATTTGTGAAAATTTTTAATTCACCTTTTCTACCAATTAATAATCTAGCATTAGGAACTGGAGAATATAAAGTATCATGACCCCTGATATTAAGTACCCAGGCAACATTTTCTGGAGCAGTTACTAATAAATAGTCAGCTTTATTTTTAAAAAGTACTTTTTTAACCTGCTCAATTTTTCTTTGGCTTACTGCACCTGCGTTTTTCTCAGAAATTGTATAAAAAGGTTTAATTAAATCTTTTGGTTTATTTGGCCAAACCATTTCAACTAAATTTTGCTTAATAGGTTTTAAAATTACATTCTTTCTTTTAAAGAGAAAACTTAATTGTCTATCAGTATGTAATTTGGGATCAAACCCAAGAACAATTTCTTTGCTTTGTCTAAGTACATCTTTCGGAAATTTATTTGGTATTGTTATAACTTTGAATTTTTTGCCTGATTGATTACGAGCCTGAATTGTATATCTGCCATCTACAAATAAATAATTTTTATTTTTTAAAATTAAAGCAAATCCAGCTGAGCCTGAAAAATTTGTTATAAATCTCAATATATCTTTAGATGAATTTACATATTCATTAAAATATTCGTCATTTTTTGGCACTATATATCCATCTATCTCGTATTTCTTGAAGAGATTTTTTAATTTTTTAATCATTTAATTAATTTTTTTTTAAGTCTTGCCCACCCAGGACTTCTGTACTCTTCGTTGTCATCAAAAATCTCATCTTGGTTAAAGTCAAAATCATCAGATAATTCTTTAACAGGCTCTTCGTTTTTTTCTATACCTTCCTCTGGTAATTCATTTACAAATCTAGAAGGTAAGCTATCCATCCAATCCCCATGCCATAATCGCTGCATTGCAAAAGATATATATGCATTTTTTTTAGCTCGTGTAATACCAACGTATGCCAATCTTCTTTCTTCTTCTAAAGCTAAGTCTCCTTTTTCCTCTAGAGATTTTTGGTGTGGAAATAAACCTTCCTCCCATCCTGGCAAAAATACTGTTTCAAATTCCAAACCTTTGGCTGCATGCATGGTCATAACATTTACCTTTTCTTCTTCCCATTCTTGATCAATAGATGTTGCAAGTGCAACATGTTCTAAAAATCCTTCTAGATTTTCATAGTCATGCATAGCTCTGAGTAATTCTTTTAAATTTTCTATTCGGTTCTCATTTTCAAGATCTTTCTTATTTTTAAGCATTTCGGAATATCCAGAGTCATCTAGAACAATTTTCATAAGATCATGATGTTTATTTTTTTTAAGATCCGATCTCCACTTACTAAGTAAATCAAGAACATTTTTAATACCTATTTTTATTTTTGGTTTAAAAGCGTTTATTTCTAAAAGTTTTCGAGCAGAATCTTCAAGACAAATTTTATTTTTAGTAGAAAAATCATGAAGTTGTTTTAAAGTAGTTTCACCCAAACCTCTTCGTGGAGTATTTAATATTCTTTCAAAGGCTAAATCATCAAATTTCTGATTTATAATTCTTAAATAGGAAATAGCGTCTTTAACCTCAGCTCTCTCATAGAATTTTATACCGCCCACTATTCTATAGTTTAAACCTATTTTAAGAAATCTTTCTTCAAATTCACGTGTTTGATAAATAGCTCTTACAAGTATTGCAATATCATTTAAAGAATTTTTTTTTTTTTATATTTTCTTCTATAATGCTTCCAACACCTCTGGCTTCTTCTTTACCGTTTTTAAAACAATTTAGCTTAACTAAATTACCTTTCTCGCTATCTGACCACAGTTTTTTACCCAAACGATCTTTGTTATGTGAAATTAAAAAGGACGCCGTATCTAAAATATTTTTTGTTGATCTATAATTTTGCTCTAATCTGAAAATTTTACAACTAGGATATACTTTATCGAAGCCGAGAAAGTTTTTAATCTCAGCCCCTCTCCAGCTATATATTGATTGATCATCATCTCCAACACAGCATATATTTTTATTTTGATTAACTATTAGATTTAACCATTTATTTTGAATAAAATTTGTGTCTTGGTACTCATCAACAAGTATATACTTAAAGTTATTTGAATAAATATTTCTTATATCAGAATTATTTTCAAAAAGTTTAACGCAGTAAAGTATCAAGTCACCAAAATCACACGCATTTAAATCTTTAATTTTATTTTGGTAGATTTTGTAAACTTTAAGTATTTGTGCTTCAAAAATATTTTTTTTTGTTAATTTTACTTCATCGGGTAACAATCCACTATTTTTCCATCGATCGATAAAAGCAATTATAAATTGTGGTGATATTTTTTTTGCATCGATATTTTCCCCCTTGCATATATTTTTAATCAGTTTTTTTTGATCCTCTGTATCTAAAATAGTGAAGTTGCTCTTTAAACCTACAGCTTCCGCATGTCTTCTTAAAAATTTTACACTAATTGAGTGAAATGTACCTAACCAAGGTATAGAATTTACGTTACCTTTTAAAAATCTCACTACTCTATTACGCATTTCTTTAGCAGCTTTATTTGTAAAAGTGACGCAAAGAATTTGATTTGGCCAAGCTTTCTTTTCTTTTACAATATAGGCTAATCTCGATGTTAAAACTTTTGTCTTACCAGATCCAGCTCCAGCCACTACCAAAGTTGGACCTTCTGTATTTAGGACCGCAGATCTTTGTTCATCGTTCAATTCTTTTAAAAAATCTATGCTCATCTTCTGCTTTATTTTTTGTATTATACTGCTTATAAAACAAACCTATGAAAAGTTCAGCTATTAAAATTATTAATTCATTTTGGAACAAAAAAAATGCAAATTATTTTAAGAAAATTACAAATATTACTAATTTAGCAATAGTCGTAGTTGTAATCATAATAATTATTGCATCATCTTATTTTTTGAGGCCCTTTTTTTTTGATTATGTAGAAAACAAAGAAATTGTTGAAAATAAAATAGAAACTTACTTAAAAACTAAGACAAATATTTCAGGAGATATTTCATACCGTTTTTTTCCAAAAACTAAAATTACAGCAAAAAATGTTGAGCTTCATTTTACGAAATCAAAAAAAAAACCATTAATTTTAAAAGAAGTTAATTTTTTGGTTTCTTTAAGCAGTCTAAATTCATTAGAAGATCTTCAAATAAAAAAGGTTTTAATCAAGAATCAAGAAATAGAAATATTTTCAAACCAATTTAAAAATTACACAGCATATTTTCAAAAAAAAAGTGTAAACAATCTTATTTTTAAAAATTGTGATGTATTTTTTTTAGATAAGCAGGGAAATAGAATTAATATAAATAAACTTAATTTAATAAATAATCAAAATTTAGATAAAGAAAATATATCACTAGAGGGTATTTTCTCAAAAAAAAAATTTAAAATAAATCTCGTAAACCCAAAAAATGATAAAAAGTTTTTAGATTTTACCGTTCCAGATTTAGACACAAAATTAAAAATAGCATTTGACAAGACTAGTACATTGAATAGGAACTCAGGAAAATTAAATTTAAAAATATTTAACAATGTTTTACTTTTAAATTTTAATGGTGAAAAAATTTATCAAATTTCAGACTCATTTTTTAGGAATGAATTTTTGAGTTCAAAATTAAATGGAAATATAAATTTCGAAGATGATTTTTATTTTGATTTAACTTCCATTATAAACCAGGTGAATCTGAGAAAACTTTTTCGATACTATAATTCATTCATAAAAGATGAAGTAACAGGACAGTTAAACCTAAGTAAGAAAATTAATGGTAAGATAAATGTTACTTTAAAGAGTACGGATACTTATCTAGGGAGATTAAATAATGCTAATTTTATTTTATTATTTGAAAATGGAGATTTGAAAATTAACAATGGATCAGCCGATATAGGTAAAAATTCCAAATTAAAGTTTAATATCTCTGTTGTTGGAAAAGGTAAAAATCAAAAAATTGTTTTCTTTCTAAGTTTTTTATCGGAAGACGGAAAAAAATTTGCACGAAAATTTAACACAAAAACTCAAGTAGATAATCTCAGTTTAAATACAAGGGGTAAAATTAATGTTGTTGATAAAAGAGTAAAATTTGAAAACTTATTTATAAATGGCGAAAATGTTAAAGAAAAAAGACTTAAAAATTTAGAGGATGTGTTTAATCAAAATGTGATTAATGAAAATATTTTAGGTTTTCTTGAATTCTTCAAAATGAAAAAATTTGTAAATGAAGCTGTGGATTTTTAACTAGGTTTAGTCATTTTTTTTGGGTCTACAATTTTCAAGAACTCTTTTTCCGAAATAAGATTTAATTTAATTGCTTCCTCTTTAAGTGTAGTCCCATTTTTATGTGCAAGCTTGGCAATTTTAGCTGCATTATCATAGCCTAACTTTGGAGAAAGTGCTGTTACCAACATTAAAGAATTTTCCAGCAAAGACCCGATCCTTTTTTTATCAGCTTTAAGTCCTCTGATACAATATTTTGCAAAAGCTTTAGAAGAGTCCGCCATTATATTAATTGATTGAAGTATATTATGTATGATTAATGGTTTAAAAACATTTAATTCGAAATGACCGTGAGAACCGGCCATAGTTATTCCATTGTGATTTCCAATTACTTTAACACACACCATTGTTACTGCTTCGCACTGAGTTGGATTTACTTTACCCGGCATTATAGAAGACCCAGGTTCATTCTCGGGTAAAATTAGTTCGCCATAACCTGCTCTTGGCCCTGATCCTAAAAATCTTATGTCATTGGCAATTTTCATGAGACATACAGCAGTAGTGTTCATTGTACCTGAAAAATTTACAATAGGATCATGAGAAGCTAATGCAGCAAATTTATTTTTAGATGGTTTAAAAGGCAGTTTAGTAATTTTTTTTATTTCTTTTACAACTTTTTTGTCAAAGCCTTTTCTAGTATTTAAACCAGTTCCGACAGCTGTACCACCCTGTGCTAAAAAGTATATTTCATTTAATGCTTTTTCAATTCTCTTGATGCAATTTTTTAATTGAGTTTGATAGCCAGAAAACTCTTGTCCCAAAGTTAATGGAGTCGCATCTTGTAAATGGGTTCTGCCTAATTTTACGATTTTATCAAACTTTTTTGTTTTTATACTTAGTTCTTTTTCTAATAATTTTAGCGAAGGAAGCAGTTTATCTCTTGTTTTCATGGCTATCGCAATGTGCATAGCGGTTGGGAAAACGTCATTAGTTGATTGCGATTTGTTCACATGATCGTTTGGATGAACTGGTTTTTTTGTTCCCATTTTCCCACCCATCATTTGGATGGCTCTGTTCGCGATTACTTCATTAACATTCATGTTTGTTTGAGTTCCCGACCCGGTTTGCCAAACTTTCAAAGGAAAATGGTTATGTAATTTACCTTTAATTACTTCGTCTGCGGCTCTCACCACATATCTACTTATTTTTTTATCTAAATCTCCATTCCTAGTATTTACTAAGGCTACTGCTTTTTTTACAATTGCAATTGACTGAATAAGTATAGGTCTGACTAAAAAATCTCCTATATCAAAGTATTTATTTGACCTTTGAGTTGATGCTCCCCAATACTTATCACCAGGAACCTTTATTTTACCGATAGAATCGAATTCAGTTCTATACTTCATTGATATAATCGAATTATACTAGATATATAAAAATACAAAACGTTACGCATATATAATTATACAATATGTACAAATTAACTGTGGAGAATTTATGACAAATTTTGCTAGTGTTAAAAAGTTTATGGAAACTTTTGGACAAGAAGTTAAGGAAAAAGCTGAATTTCCGTCGAACAAAATTGTTAAACTTAGATATGATTTGATAAAAGAGGAATTAGATGAGTTTGAACAAGCTATAAAAGATAAAAATCTTAAGGAGATTGCCGATTCATTAACAGATATACTCTACGTCACTTATGGCGCAGGGCATGCTTTTGGCATAGATTTAGATAAATGTTTTGATGAAGTACAACGTTCTAATATGAGCAAGTTAGGACAAGATGGGAAACCAATTTATAACGAAAATGGCAAAGTAATGAAGGGACCAAATTATTTTGAACCAGATTTAGGAAAATTTTTGAAATAAATTATTCAAAAAAATTAAATTCAGTTTTTAGCTTACCTTTTGTAATAAATGGGTTATTTTGTGAGAGCAGTGTAAAACCACCATAAATAAAATATCTTGAACTTTTTGAATCGCTTAATTTTTCAACTGAATGATAACTATTATTATCATTCTTAAAAACAACCAATCTTCCAGGCTTTGGAGTAATACTTTCAATTTTTTCACACATCGAGGGGTCAGGTCTTGCTAAAGTTTCTTTTGCATTTTCTTTTAGCTTAAAAATATCTAAAGACCCCCCCTTAGTTTCATTGGGCAGTGAGCTTAGGTACAATAAAAATACTATCATTCTGCTATCACTGTCACGATGGATTTCTCTAAAGTATCCATCACCCGCAATGGAATAGTCATAAAGAAGCTCAACTGGTAATTTTTTGGAAAAAAACATTTTGGAAAATTTTATTTTTCTAAGTAAATTTTTATATAATCTATAAAAAGAATATTTCACTAAGGCACTCGTCGATATAGATTTTACTTTTTGATTGCTCAAAGATTTGAAACTTATATCAGAATCCGAAGGGCTTTTAATTTTAAAAAAATTTGTTAAATGCAGTTTTTCATTTATATCTAATTTTGTTCTACAGAAGCTCAAGAAGCTATCGGAGTCTATTTTGTCAGTCAAAGTTTTCCAATGACTAGAATTTTCAACTAACGATCCAAATTCTAAAGATGATGAAACTAGGTGTTTTCTATTCACGTTTATGTTAACAAAACCTTTATCTTGGACCATTGTTTTTGCATCTTGAATTAAATGGTCGCACAAATTCTTTTCTATAAAGTCATCAATTATAAAATATTTCATATTGCTTATTTTTAGTGTTTACTTAACCAATATATTTTCATGGATAATTTCTAATATAACATATAAGTTGAATCATAAAAGTGACATTTTATTTTTTAATAAATGTATTAAATTTCTTTAGGTAGTATGATTAAATTATCTGATTACGGGTATCAAGTTTTACAAATAGAAACCTATGGTTTGTGCAATATGGAGTGTGGTTTTTGTCCGTACCCTTCAAAAAGCAAAAATGCAAAAACATCTAAATTAGAAGATGGTCTAATAAAAAAAATTATAGATGAGATCGACCCAAATGATGAGAAATTTAAATATATAACTTTTTCTCAATTTAATGAACCCTTGTTAGATAAAAGAATATTTGAATTTTTAGAATATGCAAAAAATAAAGGTTTGGAAGTTTATTTTATTACCAATGGATTATTATTAGATAAAAAAATTTATATTGATAAACTCATAGAGCTTAATCCAGTAATAAAAATATCTCTTCAAATATTAGATGACTCCAAACATAAAATTGGCAGAGGATTAAACCTCGACCTTGAAAGATATATTGGCAAAATTAAAAGTTTTATTGAAGTTGCTAAGAATACAAACTTGGATGTGACTATTGATGTTGGTAGTAATTTTAATGATAGCAAGATTAAATTTATATTAAGAAAATTACTTGGCTTTTCAACAGGTGATCCCAATATTCCATATACTTCAAAAGAGACCTTATTTTTTTTAGAAAAATATTTCCAAAGTATATTTAACAGCAAATCAGATCTAAACTTTCTAAAAGAAAACAAAAAAATTAATAATCATTATTTAAGTCAGGAAGGAATCAAGGTTACAGAAAATATTAGAATTAAGATTAAACATTTCCATTATGGAAATAAAATTAGAGATTTCAAACCAATAAATAATAATTTTTCATGCGACAGCACCATACTCGGTATTCAATCAGGTGGAGAGGTTGAGCCTTGTTGTCTAGCATACGACAACTCAATTTCTCTTGGAAAAATTACTGATAAAAGTTTGAAGGAAATTCTTGATGATAACTTATTTTTAAAAAATTTAAGAAAAAAAAATGGAGAAAAACATATTACGTGTCGTAAATGTTTTGGTGAACCAACAAGAAGAGGCGTAGTTTTTAGAAACTTAATTAATTCTTTCAAATAAAATGGATAAGAGAATTATCGAGGAGTTAGAAGCCAATATTGAAAAAACTAGTGAGAACAAATCATCACATTGGAAAAAGTATCTTTATAAAAACATAGATTATAAAAATCCTCATACTATGTTCGGTTTTGGAAGTTTTACTAAAAAAAATTATAAAAGTTTGTTTCATAATATTTTACAGAAAAAAATTTTTGGAAAAAATCTTTTTACGACAAATACTTACAAAAAGTACCAAAATTTATTTGATGAAATAGGTAGGCAAATAGACATTGATACCGTTAGACATATTTTAACATTTGAAAAATTGAGGGGCAAAGTTAATCCAAAAAAAATTTGTATTATTGGAGACGGTAAGTGTAATGGAGTTCTAGGAGCACATTTAACATTTCCAGAAGCTGACATTATTAGTGTAAATCTATCTGAAACGTTAATAAACGATTATATAATTTTAAACTTCTTTAATGTTGATTTAAATAATTCTACAAAATTAATATCGAGTAAGGATGAAAATTTAAATAACAGCAAACTCTTTTTGGTACCCTCTAATTTAAAGGAATTTTTATTAAATAAAAATATAGATTTATTTATTAACATTGCGTCTTTTCATGAAATGAATATTGATGAAATAAGCCAATATTTTAAAGTTATTAAAAATAATAAATCTATTCTTTACTGTTGTAATAGAGAATACAAAAAATTAGTAGGAGGCGAAGAGCTACACTTCGATAAATATCCTTGGGATAATACTAAAAAATTGTTTTGGGAAGACTGTCCTTGGCATCAAAATTTTTACGCCTTTAGACCACCATTTATTAGAAAATACGATGGTAATATAAAACATTGTCTAGTAGATTTTTCATAATAAAAAAGATCATGAAAAAAATTTTAAGGGGCGTTCTGTTGCCAGGTGCCCCAAACCCCGTTT
>MDTE01114682.1_pt1 | contig 11712 bp, 13 predicted proteins | sample 811231 | NCBI WGS metagenome assembly MDTE01 (sample SAMN05326651, study PRJNA326480) | marine metagenome | isolation source: seawater | place: Indian Ocean: Red Sea | collected 2010
GGTCATATATACAAAAGTTGACATAATCTTATCTCCTTATTTCCATATAGTTATTAATAATTCTTTGGTGACTCACGTCTAATACCCAACCCAAATTGTTTTGGCTTATCTGCTGGTTCTGGCAAATTGCTATTTGAACCATCAGCTTTAGCTAAATGCTTTTGTATCGCTGCTCCTGGCTTATAAAACATATGAGCAAATTTCGACCAATAAACACCTCCAAACAAGACTATGTTTGATACAACAAACAATATCAAGAAAAATCCACTAAGCATTGATCCAGAGCTTTGTGTTATTGACCATAGTAGAGCGGTTGACTGGGAAGCTAGAAGTGCTAGAACAAATAGATCGGCAAACATCACATGATACCAAGGATGTCCCTCTGCTGATACATTTACTCTAATTGAGAACCAGAACCAAAAACCACCGATACATGTCATTATAGCTCCGATGTGCCAAAGAGTTGGTAACATTACAGGGGCTGCAGATCCAGGTGTTGAGTAACTAAATATCAGCATCGCAGATGTAACCCAAAATATTATGGTGCCGTACATTCCTAGCAGATGCGCTGCGCGCCTTTGGAAGGTGCAGAATTCTGATGAAGTCATAATGTCTGAAGCGACTGTTTTAGCTATTATAGTTGCTTTTTCCCCAGAGGAAAGCTCTCTTGTAGCAGCTTCTTTAGCCTTTTTTGCGTTTTCAAAAAAGTATTTAACGTTTTTTTTATGCATCATATCGAGCACGACCCCGCCAATGACCAAAAGCACCATGGCAATCAAGAAAGCTTGCATGGCAAATGATGGTATTGATGCTCCTAAATCTGAAAATGGATTGTAAGCTAGCATTTTATCTCCCTATCTTAATATTTGCAGTTTTTGACTTACTGCGTGATGAACATTATAGCCAAAATTGAGAATATTAGGAATTAATTATTTACCTTATTTTTACTTATTTTATCATCCTATTTTATAAGGTTATTAGCTATGCCTTGTTCTGATAGTATGACATCAATATTTTCGCAACTTCTTTCCTTGCAAATTCTGGTGGCAAATCCTCACCTGCAGCTAACATTTCTCTGACTTTCGTTCCTGATAACAGCACAAAGTCATCTTTGGAATGATCTTGTGCATCTCTCATCATTACTACCTTATTTAACTTTTTAGAGTAAGCTGTATGATCGGCTTTAAATATTTCAATCTTTAGAGATTGTTTGACGAGATCATTATCAAATATCTCTTGTGCTTCAAATGGTCCGTAATAATCTCCAACTCCGGCATGATCTCTACCAACTATCAAATGTGTACATCCTGCATTTTGTCTGAATATTGCATGAAGCAATGCTTCCCGAGGACCTGCATACATCATATCAAATCCAAACCCAGATATAATTGCCGTATTTTCTGGGAAATAGATTTCAACCATTTTTCTGATGGCTGCATCTCTAACATCACCAGGAATATCACCCTCTTTTAACTTACCCAGAAGCATGTGTATAAGAACACCATCAGCATCTAACCTCTCATAAGCCATTTTACACAGCTCCTCATGGGCTCTATGCATAGGGTTACGAGTTTGAAATGCGACTGTTTTTGACCATCCAGCCTTCGTTAACATTTCTCTAATACCTGGTGCGGTTGCAAAAGTTTCAGGAAAATCTGAGGGAAAGTAACTATAATTTAACACTTCAATTGATCCTGAGATTATGTATTTTCCCTGATCTTTGAAGTTTTTAACGCCAGGATGATTATCATCAATCGTACCGAATATATTACTTACTATATTATCAATATCATCGTCACTTAGCTTCTCTACATTATCAATCCTCTGAATCGCAATCACTGGATTTCCATCTACATTGGGATCTTTTAGAGCAATTTCCTCACCGTGGGTATAGTCTAGTGAATTTGCGTCTGATGTGATGTTTACAATAGGCACTGGCCAAAAAACATCATCCAGAGTCAACATTTCTCTTGAAACCTTGAGCGCTTCCTCTTTATTCATGTATCCAGTCAAAGGATTAAAGTACCCTGCTCCCATCATCACTGCATTGGCAGCAGCCGCTGATGTAATTTCAAGGCATCGCATCTCAGCCGCAGCTGAATACATTGATGATCTTGCCATCTCATCTTCTATATAAAGTGTATTAAGTTCGTGTGAGCCATGAGGCATAATCAGATTAGTCATAAGTATTCACCCTCTATCAGTGTTTGTAGTGCCGTAATTTGGAGATAATATAATGCATTTCATTAAATTTCAAAGAGGAATTGTTTTGATTTTAAGTTTAGAGGACAACATAAATCACTGAAATAATGAATTCATAGTCTAAAATAATTTAATCTTTAAATCTTTCGGTTTCAGCAACATCCACAATTTTAATTTTGTAGACGAGATGTTTACCAGCAAAGATATGATTGCCATCGAAGGTTATTTTACCATTGTCTATACTTGTAACTTGAAATTTTTTTTTACTTCCTTTTTCATTAGCAAATTCTATTTGCATCCCTAATTTTCTATATTCTTTGGGTACGTTATCCAAGGAGTCCACAAATATTAAACTATCGTCTGTATTCCCAAAACCAAGTTCTGGACTAACCTCTATAGATATATCATCGCCGCTTTCTTTTCCTTCAAGTGCGCTCTCTACTATGGGTAATAGATTTGTTTCTTGACCAAAAATGAAACTTACTGGTGCATCAACTTCTTCTAGTAAGTTTTCTCCCTCATAAATTGAGTATGTCATACTGACTAGCTTCTGACTTGATATTTTCATAATCAAACATGTTATCAGAAAATATTATAATGTTGATTAAAGAATAACTTGACATAAATAATAAACTATTTAATCATAATGATACTCTAAGTTACAAATCAAACCAATACAATCAATTACCTGAATAGTTTTAAATGGAGTCTTTATATGAGTAATGCAATAGATATTAGTGATGATAATTTTGATTCTGAAGTATTAGAATCAGATAAACCAGTACTTATAGATTTTTGGGCAGAATGGTGTGGGCCATGTAAAGTTCTCGGTCCAGTTATTGATGAAGTAGCTGATGATTATTCGGATAAAGTTAAGTTCGTCAAACTTAATATAGATCATAATCCCTCTAATACTCAAAAGTATGGAATCAGAGGAATACCAACTCTAATGCTTTTCAAAAATGGTGAAAAGGCAGATACAAGTGTAGGAGTGCTATCAAAAAGTGAACTCTCAAATTTTTTAGATAAGAATTTATAAAATGAATTTAACAGAACTCAAGCAAAAGCCAGTACAAGAACTTGTTGAAATCGCAGAGGGAATGGGTGCAGACAATGTGGGTAGGCTTCGCAAACAAGATGTTATTTTCACAATCCTCAAAAACCATTCATCAAGCGGCGAAGACATATCAGGTGGCGGTGTTCTTGAAATTCTCCAAGATGGATTTGGATTTCTTAGATCCGCAGATAGTTCATACCTTGCGGGCCCAGACGATATTTACGTATCACCGAGCCAAATTAGAAAATTTTCACTTAGAACGGGTGATACGATTCAGGGTAAAATAAGGCCACCAAAGGAAGGCGAGAGATATTTTGCCTTATTGAAAATTGACGACATTAACTCCGATACATCATCCAGTACAAAAAATAAGATTTTGTTTGAAAATTTGACACCTTTACATGCAAATAAAAGATTGAGATTAGAGCAAGGTAACGGAAGTTCTGAAGACATTTCCGCTCGGTTAATAGACATAGCCTCACCCATAGGGAAAGGACAAAGAGGACTAGTTATATCACCTCCAAAAGCTGGTAAAACGATTATGCTACAGAATATCGCACAAAGTTTGACGGCGAGTAACCCAGATGCACACCTAATTGTTTTATTGATTGATGAAAGACCTGAGGAAGTAACTGAAATGTCAAGAATGGTCAAGGGCGAAGTAGTTGCAAGCACATTCGACGAACCAGCAAATAGGCATGTTCAAGTGGCTGAGATGGTCATTGAGAAAGCAAAAAGACTTGTGGAGCATAAAAAAGACGTAATTATTTTATTAGACTCAATAACACGATTAGCAAGAGCATATAACACTATTGCGCCGTCATCAGGAAAAGTTCTAACTGGTGGTGTTGATGCCAACGCACTAACAAAACCTAAAAAGTTTTACGGAGCAGCAAGAAACATAGAAGAAGGTGGAAGTCTTACAATACTAGCAACCGCACTAATCGATACGGGATCTAAAATGGACGAAGTCATCTATGAGGAATTTAAAGGAACTGGCAACATGGAAGTACACCTTGATAGACGTATAGCTGAAAAGAGAATATATCCTGCGATAAATATCAACCGATCAGGGACTAGGAGAGAAGAACTGCTAATGGAACCTGATGAACTTCAGAAAATTTGGATTCTAAGAAAAGTACTTCACTCAATGGACGAGTTAGATGCAATGGAATTTATGCTTAACAAATTAAAATCAACTAAAACTAATTCAGAATTCTTTGAGTCGATGAAAAGATAGCTAAGATAATTTAGCATTTAGCTTCTTTTCAACATACTCATCTACAAATTTACTGAGGTTACCTCTATGCTTAGCAATATCTTTTATAACTGATGATGATATAAAACTGAATTTTTCATCAGGACTTAAAAAAATACTCTCAATATCAGGATTCATTGTTCTATTAAGATTTGATAACTGTACTTCATACTCAAAATCAGACACAGCACGTAGTCCTCTAAGCATTACTTTTGCATCAAGTTCTCTTGCATGCTGGACTGTAAGCTTATCAAGTTTTATCACCTCGACGTTGTCATATTTTGACAAAACTGTCTTGCACATGTCATATCTTTCATCATAGGAGAATAAGGTATTTTTTTGAGTATTATATGCAACGGCAACAATTATAGATTGGAATATATTTGACGCTCTTTTGACAAGATCCTCGTGCCCATATGTTATGGGATCAAACGTACCTGGATATATAGCTTTAATTTTCATAGGTTCTTATTCACGGAAATTGTATAACTTACGTCACCAATACTCAAATCTTTGATGATTCTATGAGTGCTAGTTACATATTTAGTGTATTGCTCCTTATCTTTTTTATATTTTTCAAAATAAAGAAATTTGTTGTTTATAAGTAAATTTTTATCAACAAGCAGCTGTAGTGTCTCTCCTAATAGAGGAGTATCGTATGGAGGATCAATAAAAATAATATCGTAAGATTGTTCTGGGCAATTATAAAGAAATTTGTCGACTTTTTTCTTGATAACTTTAGCACCCGAGATGTCAAGTTGATGAATATTGAAATCAATATGTCTTGCAAGATCCACATCACTCTCAATCATGGTTGCGCGCTCAATACCCCGTGATAACGCCTCAAACGAAAGGATGCCGCTGCCTGAAAAAAGATCTAATGATGTAGAGCACAAAGATAAATCGATGGTATTAAAAAGACTCTCTCTAATGAAGGCTTTTGATGGTCTAAGACGAGGTTTATCGAGAATGTTAATTAATCTAGATTTATATCTACCTGAGATAATTCTTAATTTATTATTCAATAGTTTTACCAACAGTAAACACTGAAATTTTATCAAAATCCATTGAATTATTCAGCGCCGCCTTGATACTGCTCTTGCTAACATTTTTTACCTTCTCCATGTAATCCTCAAAATAATTTAAATTTAAATCTAAGTTATTAATGGCAGTAATTAAGTTTAGTAATTTTTTATTCGTATCTGTGCGCATTTCAAAACTTCTTAATATTGATGTTTTGGCGATTTCTATTTGTGATTCTTCGACATCAAATAGTCTCAGTCTATTGATTTGCTCATAAATTATTTTCTTAGCAAGATTAGTATTTTCATTCTTAGTCTGCAATGAAATTTTCATGTATCCTTTATTCTGATATGTTGATAAATAACTAAAAACGGAATAAGACAGGCCTCTTTTCTGCCTTATCTCATCCATTAACCATGATCCAAATCCGCTACCCCCAAAGATATAATTCGCAACCAATAAATTATGATAATCTAAGTGAGTTCTAGAAATCGATGGTATGATCACAGCAATATGTGACTGTGATGAATCAAACTCAGTATGATGGATGGCTTTATTCATATAAATATCATCAGAATTTATATTTTCTTTTGTAACGAATCTATTAGTCAACGCATTTATTATTTTTCTTGAATCATTCTCTTGTATATCACCTACAATATTTATTTCGACATCATTAAGATTAAGCATCCTGTCTCTGTGCAGAAGAACATCCTCAATTTGTATTTTTGTCACTGATTCCCTCCTTCCATAAGGTTGATGCGCAAGTGCTGTATCTAAGAAGAGATTTTCAGATATTGATAAATCTAATAATGAACCTGGTCTTTTTTTTGACTCAGATATGGCTGTGAGAACCTTTTCTTTTTCAAGATTAAAAACAGAGCTATCTATATAGTTAGTCATTAGTGCCTTATTTAATAATTTAGTTAATTCTGAAATCTGGTTTAAATTACTAACTGACCTTATGGTTAACGATAATGATTCTTTACCAACAGAGTATGATAACTTTGCACCTAGATTCTCGAAATAGCTGACTAATTTTTTATTGTCTATATCTGAAGACATTAGAACATTCAACATGAGATTGGTTAGACCAGGCATGTCTCCGTCATTTGCGCTACCTCTTTTAATGGTCAAGTTTATATCAACAATCGGCAACGTATTCGAGTATATGTGTAGATAATTTTTATTATCAGCAATGGTATTGATTGTGGGGTTAGCTAGAACAATTTGAGAAAGAAATATGCTACACAGCGCCAAAACAATTTTCATTTTTTTGGCCTGAGAATAGTAACTAAAGGTTCATTACCTGTAATATAAGTTTTACCTGCACTTTTAATCTCATCAAGCGATATCGATTCAGAGATCTTGTAATAATCATCTAACAGTTTCCAGCTCATGTCCTTAGTTTCAAGCATTCCAACTTGCATAGCCTGATAAAACACAGAATCAAACTTATATATGTTATTAGCTCTAATACGCGCTTTAGCACTTGATAATTCTTCATCAGTAATGGTATTAATTGACTCATCTGAAAATTGTTCTAGAAGATGAGATTTTAATTCTATTGGCTTCACATTATCCCTTGGTGTCCCACCAACAATAACTAAATTAGGGAATTCATTATAAGTATCATTCGATATAAATGTATCGAGTGCAACTTTCTGTGTGTTAACTAAATTTTCAGTCAATCGTGATGAGTAACCACCATCCATAATCTCCAAAAATAGGTCAAAAGCATACAGCTGTCGCATCTCTTCCTCATTAAACTTTGGTTTTTTAAATGATAAAAATATTACTGGTTTTGATACATCTTCGTATACCTCAAAAAATTCCTTAGTTTCAAATTCTACTGAGGGTGCTATCGAAATAACATGTTTCTGATTTTTGATTGAACCATAATACTTCTTAATATACCTTTTCACTTTATCTTTATCAAAATTACCTGCAATAATAACTACTGCGTTATTTGGCTGATAATAAGATTTATACCAGTTTTGTAAATCCTTTTTTGTGGTATTCTCAATATCTCTCATCGTTCCTATAATCGGAATACCGTAATTATTCATACCGAATGCATTAACCATTATTTTCTCAAAAGTTTTGGATACAGGATTATCGTCTGTTCGGAGTCTTCGCTCCTCTTTTACTACATTAATCTCTTTTTTAATTTGATTTAGATCTAAATTTAAATTTCTAAGTCTATCCGATTCCAATTCAATGCACTTTTCTAAATCAGATTTATGAACTTTTTGAAAATAACCAGTAAAATCTTTGCTTGTAAACGCGTTTTCAGTCCCTCCCATTTTTTTCACAATGGAGGAAAATTCACCAGGGCCTAGGTTCTCCGTTCCCTTAAACATCATATGTTCTAGTATATGAGATATCCCAGTTTTACCTTGAACTTCATCACTCGATCCAACTTTGTACCATATACTATTTACAACAGAGGGGCTCCTGTTATCTTCAATAAGAATAACCTTCAAACCATTTTCTAACCGATATTCCTCCACTCTGTCTGAAAACTTAATTCCAGCATGCGCAGTTGACAGTAAAACTAAAACCACTAAAAAATTAATTGATTGACCTATACGAAACATATCGCAATAATATCAAAAAATTACTTTATTTGTCTGAATAATGTATCGAGTATAATCTGTTTTTTTTGATATCAATCACTTGAAATAAGGTATTCTACAACTATAATTATAGGCAGAATATGAATAAAAACTTAACAAATAGGCCAATTGCTAAGGAAGTCGCTTTAGATTTAGAATCATCTGATGCTCTTAATTATTACCTAGCGCAACTTAGAGAAACACCTCTTTTGTCAAAAGAACAAGAAGAAGAATTATTTTACAGGCTCCAAAACTCTGAAGATGTGGACGCTGCACGCAAACTTGTCATGTCACATCTTAGATTTGTAGTTCATATTGCAAAAACATACAAAGGGTATGGTTTGCCGCTTCTAGATATTATCCAAGAGGGCAATGTTGGTCTAATGAAAGCTGTAAAAAAATTCGATCCAAGCAAGAAAGTGCGATTATTGTCCTTCGCTATTTACTGGATTCGAGCTGAAATCCATGAATTCGTTCTAAAGAATTGGAGAATAGTAAAAGTAGCAACAACAAAAGCTCAAAGAAAACTTTTCTTTAAGTTAAGAAGTAAGAAAACGTCTTCTAGTTGGTTATCAGAGCAAGAAACAACGGATATCGCATCAGAGCTAAATGTAGATAGTAAAACTGTTAAGCTTATGGAAAATAGACTCAGTAGTACAGACGTAGCTTTTGATCCCTTAGAAGATGACGAAAACACACCATCTAGTTATTTATCGCAGAATACAAACCCTCTGTCTGTCTTAGAAGCTCAAGATTCTGAGGATAATAATACAAAAAAACTTGCTCTTGCCCTTAATCAACTTGATGAGAGAAGTCGTGACATCATATCGCAGAGATTTTTATCTGAAAATAAACCAACACTTGATGAACTCTCAAAAAAATATAATGTTTCTAAAGAGAGAATACGTCAGATCGAAGAGAAGTCACTCAGCTTACTAAAAGATTCAATACTTCTTGCTTAACATCATAACATCAAAAAATAGTGATCTGCGAGTAACGCCGCGAATAATAGTGCTAGATATGTAATTGAGTATTTGAATAGCATGAAAGCTTTTCTAATATTTTTAGTAACGTATAGATCATAAGAATCATAAATAAACTTACCGCCAAGTATTATTACCGATATTAAATAAATATAAGATACTAGTCCTAATAAGTAAGGAAATAAGGTGATGCAAAATAAGAGGATTGAATAGAGAAATATATGTAACCTCGTGAAGTCGTCACCATGAGTCACCGGTAACATTGGTATATTTGCTTTACTATAATCATCTTTCTTATAAACAGCTAATGCCCAAAAATGCGGCGGTGTCCACAGAAAAATAATTAGAAATAGTAGCAATGGCAGCTCACTTACGCCATTGGTGATAGCTGTCCATCCAAGCAAAGGGGGCATTGCACCAGCGATACCACCAATTACGATATTTTGAGATGTCAGATTCTTTAAGTATACAGAGTATATAATCGAATAAACTATTATTGAGAAAAGTGTGAGTATAGTTGTGATCGTATTGACATACTCGTAAAGAATATAAGTAGAGATTGTAGAGATTATTATCGAAAAAAAGATTGCGTGCCCAGATGTAACATTGCCTTTAATCAATGGCCTGCTTTTTGTCCTGTCCATTATCGCATCAATCTTTTGATCAACTATCTGGTTAATAACTGCAGCAGCAGATGCAGCAAGATAGATTCCAATGCTCGCATAAATCATTAAGCTGTAATTAAGATCATAGTCTTGAGCTAAAAGCATGCCTACAATAGCAGTAAAGATTATCAAAAAATTAACACGGGGCTTAGTGAGTGCTATAAGATCAAAAATAATCGAATTTGGTCTTGTTGTTGTGCTATTCATCTACTCTGTTTTGGTAAATGATATCAGAGAATAATATAAAGCACCCGTTAATAATGCCATTAAAATAGCCGCATTCATCGTATGCCAAACAGCGATATTAAGTGGAAGACTGTAAACAACATTAGATATACCTAAAGCGACTTGTAATACAAAAAAAACAATACTCACACCAACGACCTTTTTTAAAAAATGATGCTCTTTTAGGTTGAAAACAACATATATGGTCAGAAGAAAGAAAAAAGTCAAAATCAATGCAGTTACCCTGTGTATATAGTGAACGGCCACTTTGGATCCATAAGCCAAAAATCCACCTTCGTAATTAATATCAGGTAGGTTAACTAAATTAAACGCTCCTTCGAAAATCATTTCTTTTGGATACCATTGATCGAGACATTTTGGAAAATCAGTGCAAGCTAATGATGCGTAGTTAGTACTAGTCCATCCACCCAATAAAATTTGAACAATTAATAAAGACCATGTTACGAAAACCGCCGTAAGTGCGTATGCAGGTATTCTAACCTGGGAAATATTTATATCAGCATACTTCAGGCCGTTGATAAATAATAATGTAGCAGTTAACATTCCAAAAAAAAGATGAGTTGTAACGATAGTTGGCTTGACCAACATCGTGACTGTGAGCATACCCATGATAGCTTGGACTATAATTAGTACAGAAATCAATAATGGAAGCGTACAGTTTTGGCGTGAATACTTAATTGATATGTATGTTATAAAAAAAACATACAGGCCAAGAATACCTGCAACATATCTGTGCAGCATTTCTCTCCATGCTTTTCCCACATCTATGTCAGCATCTGGGTAGTTCTCCCTCGCTTGTGCAAGCTCATCCGCGGTGTCTGGTGTGGTTAAAAGCCCGTAACAGCCTGGCCAATCAGGACAACCAAGTCCTGCATCGGTTAATCTTACCCAAGCACCCAGCGATATAACGAAAAGTGTAAAAGCTGCGCCTAGAAAACTTAGTTTCGATATTCTTGAATCATCCATAATTTATCTTCTGGAGAATTTTAGAAGCTTCTTTAGATCTTTTAGCAAACCTTTGGCTACAAAATCGTTGTCATAACCCAATATGATTTTGCCAAAAGGATCAGCTATAAAAATTCTCTCATCCATTTTAGTGAGACTATTATAAAGCGTTTCTGGTTTATCTAAAACAATAAGTTTTGGGTATTTCTCTATATTTACTGTATTTTTTTGAGTGTTATTCCACAAAAGGTATCGCTTAACTCTGTCCATATCTTTACCAAGTGCTGTATTGATTTGTCTTAGCATGTACATATTATCCTGACATAGAGAATCACAAGTATTATCTATTACTTGTAGTATTACCCAATGATTATTATCTTGTAAGTTCTCAATGTTAATATCATTTGCTAGGAATGTTCCATGATTTGTTGTACCACGTTTTGCAGTTACATCATTGTCAAATAGATGTTTTGCAAAAATGAATGGCAAAACAAAAACAAGCACGATTAATAGAAACTTAAATCTTCCCATTTTTTTTCCTATTTAAAATTACAAGAAAGATAATACCAATTAGCGCAAACAAAAACCATTGCCCAGCATACATATAATGTGTGAGGTGTTTGTTTTCATACTTTTCAATGATTGATGTATAAGCGTAATCACTATTATATTCCAAATTGAGATAAAAAGGATAAACCTCCTTTTTTAAGATTGA
>MDTE01049503.1_pt1 | contig 11711 bp, 10 predicted proteins | sample 811231 | NCBI WGS metagenome assembly MDTE01 (sample SAMN05326651, study PRJNA326480) | marine metagenome | isolation source: seawater | place: Indian Ocean: Red Sea | collected 2010
TGATGAAAACATAGATTCTATGGTAAGTGTAGGAAAGTATTTAATCCCTAGACTATTTTACGAGGGCGAGTATGGTTTTTCAAATTGGAATAATGACATGGGAAAGTATGACCCAGTTGGAGTTAGTATTGAACTAGGAGGTTATTATTCCTGGACTGGTAGTTATAGTGCATTTGAATTAAACATGATTTTTTCAGATGTATTACAGCATGGCGGTATATATCATTTGATATCTCACCCTGCAATACTTGACTGGGAAAATGATGATTTTCATTGGACTCATCTAGAGCATATAAGTAATCGAAAAAATATTTGGTATGTTGGGTTTGGACATCTTTATGCTTATCATTTTCTTCAATCCACATATCCCACACTAAGTTTGGATGAATGGGATATATCGTTAAATATTCCTGACAAAATACATGTAGATCAAAATTATCCTAACCCATTTAATCCTACTACTAACATAAAATATAAATTATATAAAGAGGAATTTGTCAAAGTTACAGTACATGATATTTTAGGCAATGTGGTAAATAATTTACTTAATACAAGGCAAACATCTGGTTATAAGTTATTACAATGGGACGCTACTAACAATCACGGACGAAAAGTACCTGCAGGAATGTATTTTTATCGCATTGAAGCAGGAGATTTTAAAAATACTAAAAAGATGATTCTTCTAAAGTAACTAAATCAACACATTTCTAGTTTTTTCTTTTGCTTTGTATAAGTGTATGCTAAAGATGGTCTATTTTTAATTTTTTTCTCCGCACAAAGCAGTCAAAAGAGAATCAAAGGTTTTAAATTCATAAGATAATTATTAGTTTTGAATTATTCTGTAGGAGGGATTATTTAAAATGAAAAAATTATTACCCGCAATAGATATCGTTACTTATGTATTTGTGATTGGTTGGTTCGTTCAAAAATACTTTAAGAATGGCTTTAAAGATTTAACAGATTTTATTATTCCGTCTGTAGTTAGTATACTTTTTATTTATGACTTATATTCATCTAGAAAGAAAAAATCTGAAAAACCTAAAGAAACTCAATTAAGAGAAGATAAAGCTTTTAATTTATTCTGTTATACATTGATCTTTGGTACTGTAATATTTCAATATTTAAATAATAGATTTGACTGGAGCAATTTGATATTGCCCTTAATACTTTTAATATCAATCCTGCTACCTAGGTTACAACTTCTTAAAGACTAAGAATATCTTAGCTATTTTTCCCTTTATTCTATTTTTGATTATACTTTTTTTCTCTTGCGCTTATGTTGCAGATCGCAAAGGCAAATATTTTGGTATTAATGATTTTATTAAAATCTTTATTAAGTCGATTCTAGGGACTATCCTAATTTTAATAGTCGGAGCAGTTATTTTTATAATATATTTTATCAAAAACTTTGGTGAAAGTATTAAGCCATAGGTGTTAAAATTAAATAATGAATACCAAATTGAAGGACACACCTTTGACACCCCTGTGGGCGTATAAGCTTTCAATTGGTAGTGAAAATCTACCTTCTGCAATTAAATAAACCCTTCTCCTTTAACTCAAAGAGATGACTATGAAAGTCTCGTACAATATTGGTTAAAAGTTTTTAATGCAGGTGGAGAGGGATCTATGAAAAAGTGGAATGAGGCTTTGGCAATCTTAGGTGGTGAAAAATAAGCACTTAACCAATTCAAGTAAATTAATGTTTTATTTGAATTATATGTTAGTATTTGAAGTATATAAAGTGTGAAATCAACACACACAGAATACACACTAATCCTGTAAGTTATTTAATTAAAAAACTTATCATTTAAAGAAAATGTTAGGATTAGATATTTTTTATTACCTTTAAATTGTGTTTTTAAAAAAGACATTAGGCCTCAGTGATTATGTAGCGCACTCTAATTAACTCCTCTACCACTTTTAAATAATCTTTTTCGAATGTGTAGATTGATATTATGGTTAAAATCTTTTTTTAGATTTTACCGTTTTAAACTGCATTTAGGATCAAAATAAATGATTTTATTATTATATTTGAAAGTCATATTTAATAAGATATTATGAATAAATGGGATACAAATAACCTTGATGAAAAGAACAAGCCGAGGTTAAAATATAAGAGTAGGGCTTCATTAGATCATAAGCTAAAAGAAGTTTTTGATAGAATAGTAGATTCAAAAAGAGGTATAGGAGTAATGTCAAATGGATCTCTGCCTGGACCTTTTAATGCATGGATGTATACAGATTATGAGTTTGCGAAAGCCTTAGACTTAATAGGTATTGCGGTTCGTGAGCACACATCAAACGTTCCTGAAATTATGAAGCAAATCGCGATATGTTGTATTGCAGTGCATTATAAAACGAATGTGGAATACTGGGCCCATAGTCAATTGGCAAAAAAGCACGGCGTAAAAAATGAAACTCTTGAAGCCATTTTGGGTGAACAGTACCCAAAATTTAAAGGTAATTCTCACGAAAAGGAGCAAGAGGTATCTTATCGATTTACTCAAGAATTTTTACAATCCTACCAAGTTTCTGATCATCTATATAATGAAACACTAAATGTCATAGGTTCTGAGCAAGGTATGGTCGAATTTATTTGCGTTATTGGGCATTATGTTGGTTTAGTTGCTCAACTTAATATTCTGAGAGTACCCAACCCGGGTGATAAACAAATCTTTCAACCCTAGTATCAAACGATATGAAAAGAATTATTATAGAGATACCCTCAAGATCTTTTTTAGAAAATTGTGTTAATTTAGTAGAAATTCCAGATAATAAAGACAATATGAATTTAATTGTATTTCGTAAAGAAAATAAACTTTATGCTTGGCTGAATGCTTGTCCACATGATGGAAGAAAATTATGCAAGGATCCAGATTTGCTTTTAAATAAAAAAAAAGATTTATTTCAATGTATGAATCATCAGGCATTATTTGACTATAGAAATGGTCTATGTGAAGATGGTCCATGTGAGGGAGAATATTTAATTCATTACCCTATAACTGAGGAAAATAGCACCATAAAAATATTTGAGAAAAATTTTGAAAAGTAAAAATAAATTAGTTGATAGAGATCTTGATTTATTCGAATCAATAAATGAGGGTAAAGAGCGACATTTGAAAGGTTCAGAATCTTTACCTCCTATAGAGCCTTTAACCAAAGCCTACGATGTTGCCTATGTGAGATTTTCAGTTCCTGATTTGACTTTATATTCTGATTGGATAAAAGATTTTGGACTTAAAATAATGCATCAAGATCATGATGTCATAATATCTCGTGGAATAGGGGGCAATGGATTCTGTCATGTTGCGCACAAGGGACCTGCAAAGTTTATAGGATTTGCGCTTGAGATGAACAGTTTGCGTGATCTTGATATTCTAGCTAAGAATATCATTGGTTCATCAAAGGTCCATACTATTCCTGGAGTTGAGGGAAATTTATGCGGAGGGAGCAGAATATCATTTATTGATCCAGTTTGTGGGTTTTTAATTGAAGCCGTCCATGGAAGAAAAATGGAGCCTCTATTGCCGCAAAATGGTAGAATAGAATATAATTATGGTAATCCCAGTAGACATAAAAGGGGACCAAACAAATTACAAGATACCTCCAGCAATAGAGAGGCAGATGGAGGAAACACTATTTATCCAGGTCCACCTGATGTTATTAAGTTGGGTCATGTTGTTCTTGCATGTCCAATTGGTACGCACCATAAAATGATGAATTTTATGATGAAAACATTTGGGTTTTTACCAACAGACAGTGTGATTTTTGAGAGCCCTAAATCAAGTGAAGGTCATGCAATAAACCCTAAAATGTATGATGCTTTAAGAGCTGCAGGCCCATCTCCACTTTATTCTGGTACTTTTGCTGAGGGTTCCGCAACTTATGGTGCATTCTTTAGATGCGATCGAGCAGAAAACCCCACAGATCATCACTCTTTTTTTATTATTTCAAATATGGATCCTAGAATGGGACCCAAGGGAAAGGGTATACAAACACAATTAAGCCATGCCTCTTTCGAGGTTGCTAATTTAGACGATGTTTGGAGAGGTCATATGCAACTAAAAAATTTATCAATTCATAAAAACAAAAGATATGAAATAGCCTGGGGTGTTGGTAGGCATGTTTTAGGCTCACATATTTATGATTATTGGCATGATCCTTATGGTCATGTTCATGAACACATGTCTGATGGAGATAAAATTACACGTTCTTTTGGACAAAGAATTCATTCCATTAGCGGACTAGGTCCGAATGGCCATAATCAATGGGGACCAACAGTTGAAGAATCTGGAATTAGAAATTTAGATGGTCCAGCAGCTGCAAGTTTCTATAAAGACTTTGACTTTGAAACTCAGCAATCTTTAGTTGATCGTGACCTTTCAAACGTAAAAAAGCTTATTCGCTCTATTCGTTCGGAAGTTTAGTTTCATGAAAAACCAATATACTATTCCTGATACTTATGGAGTATCTTTTAAAGTTGATTACGTTGAAATAAAAGATCATAAACATAGAATAGCCTACGCTGGAAATCCAAAAGGAACACCTGTAGTGGTAATGATGGGTGTATTTGAGGATAGTTTAAACGATGCAAGATGGTTAGTAGCTAATATGGTTAATGAACCCTGTAAAATTGATCTCTATTTTATAATTGTAACCGTTCCATTTTTAGAGGAATATACAGAAATAAAGGTGAACCAAAATCATAAAGCAAAATATGATGGTATGATTCCACCAAATAAAACTATAAAAATGAAAGATATTTTACCGGTCGATACCCGATTTGATCTAGAGAACTGTGCATTAACCTTGCGGTCTATATTAATGAAGTTAAAGATAAATCAAGCTCATTTCATTGGTCATGATCGAGGCTGTATTATCATGGATAATATGCTTGCTGAGTTTCCAGATATGGCAATGACATATTCCAGAGGATCCCAAGGTTGGGTTGGATTTAATGAGGAGTGGATGAAACTTACGGATAAAGGAATATTTTTAGGACCTCCACATAGAATTATGGCAACAAGAGCTTTTCCTCCGCTTCTTAAAAGCGCGCTAAAAGGAGGTGCCCCTTTTGGCTTCATAGCTCCATCTTTCAGCAAAGATGCATTTGCTGATAATAAAGATAATGACATTGAAATGCGATGGAAAGCATTACAAAATATGCCGATGCAGTCTCAAAAATTTTTTCAATTAACCCGTCAAATCTTTAGGCAAACCGACTTTTTAGATGAGGGTAAAAGAAGAACTGATTTAACTAGAGGCTTTTCGATTCTAAAAACCGAGTTTCCCATGATGCAGTTCCAGGGCTCCGATGAAATGCTTCTAGCAAAGGATTTACCCGGTGCGAAAAAGCTACCTTTATCACGAAAATTGAATGGTCTCCTTGGCGGTGGACAGGTTTCTGGCATTTTTAAACTATTTCGATTTAGGTTTCCAACTTATGTATTCGCTGATTTACCTGAGGACTATGGTATCATATCAAATCATACTGGTGATCAGCCCTATTTTGGGATATGGAACTTTTGGGCGAATGAAGTTGAGGATCTTTTACCTGGCGGGAAATTTCAAGACCGAAAAGATCCTATTTGGAAAAAGAATTATCAAAAATTTGTTACATCAAAAGCAGAGGGTAAATATTCAACACTTAGGACTAAGAAGGGTTCAAGATTTAGTAGATTTGTGATAATATCAGATGCTCTACATTGGACGCATATTGAGAGACCGGAAAATGTAGCAAAAGCTTGTTTAGATTTTATTGAAGATAATAGTTGAATATTATAATAGGTTGAATAGACCTTTAAAGTCACGAACCATTATCTGCTCTTGACCGGTTCTATATGTTCCTAGCATTGTATAACCTGGTGCCATGAGGATATAATCGGCGTTTTTGAATAATTTATGATGCATTTTTAAATCTTTATCTCTAGTTGCGCATGAGAGCGTAGAATTAGATTTATACTCATTATTTCTATCCTCTGATAACTTAACAGCATGTGGCGTAATCTCTGATGGTAATTGCTCTAATAATTTTTCAATACTAGTAATTGAGCTTTTGCAAAAAATCCTATATTCTGTTGGATGATAAGTTCGTAAAGATCGTGGAAAACCATCTTTAGTCATGTAATTATACATAGGATATCCTTTTTGGCTTGCCTTATCTGGGTTAAATCCATTTGGCACTGTGATTGTTTCAGGAACAAAAGCAGGAAATAAATCAAGGGGTTTACCCCTTTTACCATTAAAAAAGTGAACGATAGTCCTGAGTAAATTAATATGCGGTTTAATATTGAATAACATTTTACCCATAAATAGAGATTGCTTGATGATAAATTTTGAATCTGGATAACATTCAATTTGATAATTATCCAAAATACTAGCATGAGATATCCCTTTCTCAACTAACTTTATTTTAGTTATTAGGTTATGAGTATTTCGTATACCCATATTCAACCCTTGTCCGATGAAAGGTGAGGTTTGATGTGTCGCATCCCCAATGGTAAAGGTATTATGTTGTCTCCATTTTTCTGAGATGAGTGAATTAAATTTATAAACTGTCGATCGATTAATTTTTATATTTGAAGTATCAAGGTAAGGTTCTATCAATTTATTTATCGATTTAGGAGATTGTAATTTTGCAAAATTTTCGCCTTCTCGAAGTGCAAATTCAAATCTAAAGTGATTTTTGTACGAACCATGCTCCTTTCCAGGAGTATGTAAAAAAGTTGTAGGTCGTTTTCCAACTGGATCAATTATTTGATGTCCTCCTGAGTCAAAAGTTTTCCCAGGTTTAAGTGCCTTTCTGGAGGCTTCTAAATCAACGATTAAGAAAGAAATAGCTTTACCAAGTGTTTTCAGTGGTGATCCAATTTGTTTACGAACAAAACTGCCTCCACCATCCGCGCCTATTAAATACTTACCACTAATATGAGAAATTTCCTCACTTTCTTGATTTTGAATTTGAAGGTTATTTTTATCTGACTCCCACATCACCAATGTATTGTAATTATAATAAGTTTTAATATTTTGGGTACCTGTTATTTTTTTCCTTAATAATCTCTCTAATTGCGGTTGATTGAAAAAGTTTAGAAAGCCGTAATGATCTAAATCTAAAATTTTTCCATCAATAACAGGTGGTTGCATTTTTCCAAATGGTTCTTGCATTTTGTCCTTGCTAAGAACATATCCTACCTCAATAGCAGTTGTATACTCAAATTCATTCCATAAATCTTCAAGCAATTTTTTAATTAATGCCATAGAGAACCCATTTAGAGCAATTGCTCTTGGATGAGGATATACATGAAGATTTTTTTCAATTATTGCAACAGAGAGACCTTCATTAGCAAGTAAAAGAGAGGCTATAGCACCGGTTGGTCCGCATCCTACCACGATTGCATCATAATGATTGGTCATAAATTCAACCTCCTTTTGTTAATATATTAAAAAATTTTCCTTTGAGATCTTTTTTTAGTGGTTTTCCAGTTGAGGATAAAGGCAACTCATCTACAAAAACTACCTTGTCAGGAATTTGCCACTTTACTATTTTATTCTCAAAATATGATAATATTTCTTCCTCAGATGGATTCTTATCACTCTTTGGTTCTGCTATTACTATTGGCCTTTCACCCCACTTGGAGTGCAGCACTCCAATTACTGCGGCGTCATGAATTTTAGGATGTTGGCAAACAATCGTCTCCAAATGGAGTGAACTTATCCACTCTCCGCCTGATTTAATAAGATCTTTTGACCTATCAGTCAAAGTTATAAATCCATCGCTGTCCATGTTTCCTATATCTCCGGTTTTAAACCATCCATCGTCTTCTGTAGCGCTTTCAGTATGATTTAAGTAATTATTGATTACAGTTGGACCCTTTACATAAATATTACCAATAGATTTTCCATCAGAAGGAATAGTTTCGCTTTTATCTCCGATTAATTTAAAATCTACTGCCCAAACGGGTCTTCCAGTACTTAGTCTATTTGTTGAACTATTACTTTTTTTTGCATTGTTTTTCGGAGTATTTATTAGACCTAATGGACTGAGCTCAGTCATTCCCCAAGCTTGAATTAATTTAACTTTATGATCACTTTCATATGCTGAAATCATCCATTCAGGGACGTTAGCGCCACCAGCATATATCCTTTTGATATAATTTAATCTTTTACCTGTTTTTTTCAAATAGGATAAGATTTCATCCCAAATAGTTGGAATCCCAATTGAAACAGTAACCTTTTCCTCATTAATAAGTTTTGTAAGATTGACAGCATTTACATTTGGTCCGGGTAAAATTAATCTGCATCCAACCATTGATGAGGCATAAGTTGCTCCCCAAGCATTTACATGAAACATTGGAGTTACCGGCATTAGCGAGTCTAGGGCACTAAAAGAAAAGTAATCGGGTAAACTAATCATATTTGCATGTGTGACGATTGATTTATGGGAATATAGCACTCCTTTTGGTTTTCCAGTTGTACCAGAAGTGAAACATAAAGCTGCAGCATATCTATCATCGATTTCAGGCCAATTATAATTTGCATTTCCCTTGCTTCTTAGATCTGATAGGAATTTTAATCCATTCATTTTAGCTGCAATTTCATTTGTTTTTGGCCCTACAATGTAAAAATGTTCTACCCCTGCAATTAAATGCTTATGGCCAATTAAAAAAGGTAAAAATGCAGTATCAATGAATAATATTTTATCTTTTGCATTGTTAATAATATACACAATTTCATCTGGAAAAAGTCTAGGATTGATCGTGTGTGCAATGGCACCGCATCCTGATGTTGCGTAAAGAATTTCTATATGATCTTTTGTATTTGAGCAAATGGTTCCAACTACATCTCCAGATTTAACTCCTAAAATTTCTAAAGAACTGGCTAACTTTCGACTCTGTTTTCCAACCTCATGCCAATTTGATCTTATTTTATTTCCATTTACATCTACGCTGATAACTTCTGTATTAGCATGATAACGTTCTGCATGGCTTATCAATAAATTTGTAGTCAATCCTATGGGACTCATGTTTCCAAATTGAACCATAACAATCTATGCCACTATTTTGTTCTTGATAACGCCAATAGATTCAATCTCGCATTTTACTATATCTCCCTGTTCAAGGAATACATTGCCTTTTCGACCTTTATCTGCTTTACCACTTGCTCCTCTAGGACTAAATCCAGAACCTGGAGGAGTCCCAGTTGTTATTATATCACCGGGCTTTAGTGTCATTGCGCTTGACAGATATTCAATCTGTTCAAAACAATTCCAAATCATATCACTAGTATCGCTAGATTGCCGCAATTCATCATTGACGTAACAATTTAGCTTTAAAGAGTGAGGATCTCTAATTTCATCACTTGTGACTATCCAAGGTCCAATTGGACCATGCGTGTCATGTGATTTTCCGATCATTAATTCTATTCTATCTGGCATATTGTGCAATTGCCAATCTCGCATGCTTATATCGTTACAAATTGTGTAGCCAAATATATAATTTGAAGCTTCGTTTGCATTTATTTGGTAGCATTCTTTTCCAATGATCATTGCCAATTCAACCTCATAATCAAGCATCATTGTGGTTTCAGGCTTTATGATATCACCATAGGGGCTATTGATACAATTTAATTGTTTTGTAAACCACATTTGATTTCTTGGCGGTTTAATTCCTGCATCAACAGATTCAGCTCGGTGCTTTTTATAGTTCATCCCAATTGCAAGAAACTTTTCAGGTTTATCAATTGGAGCTAGGAGTTTTTTTGGATTAAATGGAATTAAGTTTTTTTTCGTTATCTTAGCACTCTCAATTTTTTTTTTGTAGTGATTCCAGTTTGATATGAGTTGTAATATATCATTAGATATACTCTCTCCTTTGAGAATTTCTGATAATAATAAAATGTTACCACTCATAAAAACTCCAATAGATTCTTGGTCATTATTATGGTACCTTAATATTTTCATTGATTTCCTCCAAATCAACTATAGGATTATACTATTTTTAAATCAACCTTTAAGCTCTGATTTATTGAATAATTTTAATCAAATTCTTTTTAACATTAAATTAAACATATCTAACTTAAAATAGATTATAATTTTAGAACTTTAAATTAAAAAAAGTTAGTGCTTTAAAACTTTTAATATAACTTTGATTAAAATTCACCAATTATTTTGTAGAATATTTGTATTTTTAAAATTCTAAATTGAAAAACACCTAAAACCTCTTTTTGTTAAAAAATAAAACTTGAAAAAATATTTTATATCGATTGTATGTTACTATTTAAAATATATTGACCTTAAAAACCAAACTCTCAGGAGACACTTTTTCCATCCCTTTGGGCATATAAGTTTTTAATTGGTAATTTGAATCTTTTCAGCATCAATTGGTCAAAAGAAAGCCTATTTTGAGTAGTTATATAATATTATTTTAGATTAATAACCAAAAACTGGAAAGAATAAGAAAAGTTGTTACAATATAGATATACCACTTTTTTGGATTTTTTTTATTTAACTCATTACCGATTGTCATAGTGCTCACCCAGAAAACAAATGATATTATTCAAATTGTTTCAAATTCATCATTAAGATAAAATTTATAATAAGCTGAAGTAGACGCACCCACTAAAGCAATGATAAAACCAAAAATACCAATATATTTTGTAAAAAATTCTTTCATTATCAAATTTTAGTTAATAGTTATTAATATGGACTAATAATAATTTCTATTTTTTATTTCTACTATTTTCCACTTCTTTTGGTTGATAACATATTCTTTTTCAAATGTCAATTTGCTTACTATTTTTGAAGAAACCGTACCACTTACGATTGATGATGGTAGGGTTAAAATTATAGGTAAAATAACTTTATAGTGTGTTTTTAAATTACCGTTTAATATAATTACTGTTGGAGCAATAAATCCGATTAAGCAACCTGTTAAAAGACTTTTCGTTACCCTATGAACACCATCTCTATCACTTACAATTATTCGTGTTATCTTGTTAATTGGTATTTCAATGATATCATCGTTGTAATCTTTTTTTAATAAAATTTTTTCCTCTGATATTTTTATTAATTTTCCTAAAACACAAACATTAGAGTTCTCATCAAAACATACTTTTAATTCTTTATTAATTGCGATGAACTCTTTTTTTTTCCCCTTTTCCAAAATGAGAATTTCATCTTTTGAATTGCAAAATGTATAAGATGAAATAAATAAAAATGTAAAAAAAATCTTATTAAATATCATATTCCTAGAACCCTTAGAGATAATTTAGAGTTGATTTTTTCAACAAACAAACTTTTATCCAGTTGTTAAAAGAAAGTCTAATATTTGAATTTTATAAGATAATCATTAGATTGATAATGTCTCGTAGGAGGGATTATGTTTGTATAGTTAATGGTCAAACATATATCTAAAATTAATCATTTAAAAAAAGGAGGAATAGCTGTGTCTAAAATATTTTTATCAATCATACTAACAAGTTTAATATTTGGGAATGATATTGATTTAATCAAAAGCACAATCAAGGATAACTGGGAAAAAACTTCTCAAAAAAAAGTTGGAGATTTCATACATCCTGAAGGAAGCTGGTTAGCTACATCGGAAGGTAGCTTTTGGAACTTTCAATCTCCAAAAGAAAATAAAGAAAGGATAGAAAGTTCATTAAATACTTTGAATTTTACTCCTTACCATATAAATGTAGAAATTCTTGGGGCA
>MDTE01181090.1_pt1 | contig 11710 bp, 10 predicted proteins | sample 811231 | NCBI WGS metagenome assembly MDTE01 (sample SAMN05326651, study PRJNA326480) | marine metagenome | isolation source: seawater | place: Indian Ocean: Red Sea | collected 2010
GACATTTAATACAAACACAGTGTAATATTGATTTATTTAAATAATGTATTTTGACTGACAAATTATTGAAACGAAGGTAAAACTTTGCGACCATGAGTTTTTACATAAAATCCCTCTTTTTTGCCATCCCTATCTTTACGATACTCATTATTATTGAAGCATTAATTGCTAAACAAAAGGGGTTGCAAATTAATCGGGCAGCCGATGTAATAGCTAGTCTTAGCTCTGGACTTACAAAAACAATTCGTGATGGGATAAAATTTGGTTTTACAATCATCGGTTATTCATGGTTGGTCAATCATATGACTATCTATAAACTGGAACCTGTTTGGCTTGCTGTTATTTTGGCATTCGTGGTCCAGGATTTTACCGGTTACTGTATTCATCGTTTGAAACATCGTGTCAATATATTATGGAATAGGCATATTATTCATCACAGTAGCGAAGATTTCAACCTTTCCTGTGCTTTGCGGCAGTCTATTTCTAATGCGATAGATTTCTCTGCGATTTTTATGATACCCGCAGCACTTTTAGGTGTTCCTACAAAAATATTTGCAATTTTGGGGCCACTTCACTTCTTTTTTCAATTTTGGTACCACACGCAACTGATTGGTAGAATGGGTTTCCTTGAATATATCCTAGTTACGCCGTCTCACCATCGGGTTCATCATGCAATTAATCCCGAATACGTTGATAAAAACTACAGTCAGATTTTAATCTTTTGGGATAAGCTCTTCGGTTCCTTTCAGCCTGAGCTTGATGATGTAAAACCAGTATATGGAACGCTCAAACCAGTCCAAACCTGGAACCCAGTGATCATTAATTTTAAAGTCATGTGGCAACTGTTCAAAGATGCATGGCACACCAAACGAATTCTCGATAAGTTCCGAATCTGGTTTATGCCTACAGGGTGGCGTCCACCAGATGTAAAAGAAAAATTTCCTTTGCATGAAATTACAAATCCGAAAAAGCGGATAAAGTATCATACTGAAAATTCAAATCTTTTAGTTGCATATTCCTGGGCTCAGATTATTATAACAAATATATTAACATTTTATATGTTTACCATAATACCTAACTATAATGTTACAATGAGTTACCTCTATGCAGCTATGCTCATTCTAAGCATATTTTCGTTCACTTCTATTTTAGATCATCGCAAATATGCATTGGTCGCTGAGTCAATGAAGTTATGTTTAGGTTTTAGTCTGCTTTATAATCAAAATTACATCCCGCCAAATGCTGAAGTGTAGGGCTTTTGTTTTTGAAATCCGTAAGGTGGTTGCCATGCGGGTTTTTATTTGTTTTATGGCCTCGCTATCCCAAAATCCGAGTTTCCACTCAGCCAGATTGGATAGAATGATTATAATTGCTACTGCTGCAGCAAACAGGCCGGCAGGGTTTTCGCCATAAGATATCCATACTATAGGGGCAAAGGTGCCGGCATAGATGAGCATTGTCCATTTTGCTATCGCTACAAGTCCAAAACAAAGTCCTGCATAAAAAACCGAGCCATTAAAAAGGAATGCCAATCCGGAAAAAATAAAAGGAATATATAATTGTTCAAAGTTGAAAGAACCTGCTGTCAGGTCAGGTGAGGTTCCATAAAAAGAGTACAAAACTCCCCCTGCAAAGGCGGCCCATGGGTTTTGCGTTACCATAAAAACAACCCAGTAAATCGACACACAGGCCGCAGCATGGAAAAAGGTTTGAAAATTCCGTATTTTTGTATGGCCATTTTCGGGGGATGAAAAAACTTTATCGAAAAGCATCATCTTCCACATGGGAATTCCTATGATCTGCAAATCGCTTTTCCACTTAAAACCTCTATTTGCGAATCGAGCACGGTAAGTATAAATAGCAAAATCATCATCCAAGGGAAATTTTAAAAAAGGAAAGCGACAAATATATGCCAGAAAGATAACAGCAAGAAGGTGAAATGTTATTAAGGGGTCCATAAATCCTTTTGAGCTAGCCTCGTTTTAAAATAGTAGTCAGTGAATCTATAAGGGTTCTAATTTATCTGGTCTAGTTATAATCGGCAAAAACTTTATTTTGCTTGAGTTTACACCCTTAAAGGGGGCAAAAAAGAGAAAAAGAGCTACAAAATCGGGTAGATTTACTGAACATCGAGTAAATTCTTATTTGCTTCCTGGAGATCAAATGGTCGGAGCTTGCTTGCTTTTCATCCGGGGATTGGAGAAAATAAGCTGGACATCAAACAATACGGAGAATGGGATGCAAGAAGATCACACAAAATATTTTAAAGAAATTGAAATCAGGATAAACCAACTCCGGGGGTTCCTTTGACGTTGAGAATAAATTAAAAGCCCTTAAATCGCTTGATGAAACCATTGCCCAGCCCGGGTTTTGGGATGACAACCAGGAAGCTCAGAAGACCCTCCAAAACAGGTCTTCGCTGCAACGCGAAATTGAAATATGGGAAAACCTTAAAAATGCCAGCGATGATATTGGAGCTATGCTTGAATTGTCTGAAGAGGAAAATGACTCCTCTCTTTTGGTTGAAATTCAATCCTCATTAAAAGACCTTGATGGCCAAGTTGCTGGTGCTGAGTTTAAGGCCCTTCTCTCTGAAAAAAATGATTTCAATAACGCATTTGTAGCGATCAACTCAGGTGCAGGAGGCACCGAGTCCCAGGATTGGGCGGACATGCTGCTCCGAATGTACCTCAGGTGGGGGGATCGAAATGGATTCAAAACTGAGGTTCTTGACACGCAATACGGGGAAGAGGCAGGAATAAAAAGTGCTACTGTTCAAATTTCGGGCGATTATGCCTTTGGATATTTAAAAGCGGAAATAGGTGTGCATCGCCTTGTAAGAATCTCACCGTTTGATTCCAACAAAAGAAGACATACCTCTTTTGCATCGGTGTTTGTCTATCCAGAAGCGGATGGAGATATTGATGTAGAAGTTCAAGAAGAGGATCTAAAAATTGATGTCTATCGTGCTTCTGGACCGGGCGGACAAGGTGTCAACACCACAGATTCTGCGGTTCGTCTAACCCATTTGCCAACAGGGATTGTGGTCCAATGCCAAAATGAAAGATCGCAACATAAGAATAAGGCTTCAGCAATGAAAGTACTGAAAGCAAGGTTGTACGAAGTCGAACAGGAAAAGCAGGACGAAGAAAAAAAAGAAATGGAAAAACAAAAAAAGAAAATCGAGTGGGGCAGTCAAATTCGCTCATACGTCCTTCACCCTTATCGTCTTGTTAAAGACCTGAGAACGAATGTAGAAGTGGGTAACGTCGACGCTGTTTTAGATGGCGAGCTGGAAGATTTTATCCAGGCATTTTTGCGTTTTAATAGCAAGGATTCAGGGAGTGGAGTGAGATGAAATCAGCTCTTAAAGCCTCCTTAATTAATGACCCATTTGATGATCCCGGGCTGATAGTAAATTTTTTGTTCCAAAAACGGGCTCTTTTGTTTGATTTGGGAGATATTTCTGTTTTGAGCAACGCAGAACTTTTGAAAGTTTCCCATGTTTTTGTCAGTCATACGCATATCGATCATTTTATTGGATTTGATCGTTTGTTAAGGGCTATTTTCGGCAGAGAAAAAACGGTTACTTTATTTGGTCCCGAAAATTTTACAAAAAATGTAGAGGGTAAATTGGCGGGTTTTACATGGAACCTAGTAGATCGCTATGAAGAGTCATTGAAAATCGATGTGGTTGAGGTAACAGAGGCGAAGTTGATAAAAAGTACTTTCAAGGCCATTGATAAGTTCAAGTTAACCGATAGGAAAGAAGTTGATTATCAAGATGGAGTTTTGCTTGAAGATTCTTTGATTGTTGTGCGGGCAACCATATTGGAACACCGGGTTCCCTGTCTGGGGTTTTCCCTAGAGGAAAAACTTCATGTAAACATAAATAAAAGCCAATTAGAGACTATGCAGGTTGTTGAAGGGCCCTGGTTGAATGACTTGAGGCAATCAGTGCTTGCAGTTAAACCAGATGATTATTCATTTAACGTTCCTTTCAGAAGAGACGGAAAATCCGAAATAAAGCAATTTACTTTGGGAGAACTGAAAGAAGCTTTGGTCGATGTTTCTTCGGGACAGAAAATCGGATATATTGTGGATACGGTTTATAATGAGTCCAACAAAAAAAGGATAATTGAATTGATAAGGTCCGCTGATATTTTTTTTTGTGAATCCCCTTTTTTAGCGCATGAAGAGGCCAGAGGGCAAGAAAGGTTTCATCTTACTTCCCGCCAGGCAGGAATTCTGGCACGGGAAGCTGGCGTGAAGCAATTAAACGTATTTCATTTCTCGCGAAGACATATGCCCCATCGCGAACGCTTTTATAGCGAAGCGGAAATGGCTTTTAAAGGAACCACCAGCACCCTCGCTTTAAAAAACTAGCCTTTTGCTAGCAGTTTTTAGGAACTATTTTCTAAAAGGAATTAATGATAAAAAATTCCACAGATGAATATCCTAAGCCTTCATTGCTTACCCAACTCATTATTCGCCTTCGGCAAGTTTTTTTCTCCGGATCGCAAGACTATTGGACGAAACGTTATTTGCTTGGAGGGAATTCGGGTAAGGGTTCTTATGGAGGAAGTGCCGAATTCAAATCCAGGGTTTTAAATCAATTTGTTCGTGAGAATAACATCCGTTCAGTTACCGAATTCGGATGTGGAGATGGAAATCAGCTTACTTATGCGGATTATCCAAAATATACTGGGCTAGATATATCCGAACAGGCAGTCAAGCTATCTTCCACTTTGTTCGATGGAGATTTGTCAAAAAAATTTTTTGTTTATGACCCCGACGAGATTGAAAAAAACAAGAAGAATTTTTCAGCGGACCTAGTTATTTCTTTGGATGTTATATACCACCTCGTAGAAGATGATGTGTACCGTAAATACCTTAAAAATATATTTAACTGCTCTAAGAGGTGCGTGGTTATCTACTCCTCAAATGAAGAGACCAATGGCTTGTTGCATTCCAGACATGTCCGACATAGAAAATTTACAAAAAATATTGATGAATGGTTCCCCTCTTGGAAACTAATCAAGATTATCAAAAGTGATCAACTCGAGTGCGAAATAAAAGAAAAAGATCCTCAGGTGGATTTCTATATTTTTCATTCTCTTTAATGTCTTATTTTTGTTAATTAACCCCTTGAGTTTCATAATTAATGATTTGGATTGATTTTACGCTCTTATGGTACGCCTCTTATCGTTTGTGTCGAAACGTGTGCGGGCGGACATTATATTTGGAAAAACTCGCTTTAGCTTTGATTTTTGCTTTGGTTTTAAAAAGTCTGTTCCTATTTTTCCTGATTTTTTCAGGAATTCGGCCAATTGCTATTATCCAAATGGGAATGAGTATTTTAGCTTTATTCTCGACATTGTTTCTCACGAAAAATGAGGAAGATAAAGAGGAGGTTGCCCAAAAAACGGGATATGCTTGGATTACCTTTTTTGGGGTGGGGTTGCTTTTTTTTCTTAGCATGGTTAATGCTTGGTTTTTCCCTATCACTGAATCGGATGCCAACTGGTACCATATAAGAGGAATGTCATTTTTTCATGAAGTAAGGTTTGATTCGGAATCGGTTGTTCCTCAATTGAAACAATATCCCCCTTTTATTCCTTTGATTTTTACCTATCTCATTGCATTTAATGCTCAATATTTAAAGGTGTTTTTTCCTATTTTATATCTTTGCCTGAATATTATTTTTTATTCCCGCCTATTATTGCTTACAAAAAACAGGAAAATAGCATGTCTTTTTACGCTGATATTGGCAACTACTCCGTATTTATGGTGGCAATCGGTGCTTCCATTATTGGATTTTACAACAGCAGTTTTCTATTCTTCCGGTTCCTTGTATTGGTTTTTCTGGATAAAAAATAAAATAGAGGGCAATAGGAGTAAACAAGATACTTCGTTTGCTTTTATTGGTGGTATGTTACTGGGTCTGGCTGCCTGGACACGGATGGAATTTCTTTTGTATGATTTGGTACCCGTTTTTTTAACGGTTTATGTTTTTAGCCGATACCCTGAGGAAAAGGGTAATACAAAAACGTTGAAATTATTTTTTATATCCCTAATTTCACTCCCCTCAATCTGGTTTTTAAATTTACTCGCATTTGATATGGTTTTATGGAATCAAGTCAAAATGGTAGGCGGAGTTTGTTTGTTTTTATGGATTTTTGCTTTTGGTTGGACTTCTGGTAAATGGGAATTTTCAGAATCAAGTGTTCGATTTTCAATTTTTATCTCAATCCCGATTTATTTTTTTCTTCTGCTGATCCTGGGAGCAGAACCCATTCCAGTTTGGAAAAAGCTTATTATCAGTTTGTATAGAACTTCTACCGTCCATGTTTTCTATTTCTTTACGGCGGGGCTTGTTGTTTTTCTATTTTTTGAAAAAATAAAGGAATTGCCAGATCCAATTAAGGTGCTAGGTATTTTTCAACTGTTATTCCTTTTTACGCATTTGGCGATTTTTACATACGCCATTCCAAAATGGGAAAACTTGGCTGACTTTGTGCATGCAACTTTTATACAACCTGGGAATAGCGTTAATCTTTCAGATACTCGAGGGATGATGGCAATTTATCCTGTATTAATTATTTTCACTGGTATTTTGCCTTTTGTTGCAAGGAGGCTTGGAAATGAATAATCGAACTTGGGTTGAAAACATGATTGGACTAATCATAGTATTAAATATTATAGTTTTGACAAATATGTTTTTTATTCCTCGAATTAAATTTATGACTGTTCATTGGAATTTGAGTCCGGAGGCTTTGATGGAAACCAGAGGAGCATTGGACACCCCTAATCAATTTATTAAAACCTATAAAGTGGCTAATAAAATTAGAAATGTCACTCAGGAAGACTCAATAATATTGATGCCTGATGATAATTGGGAGTTTGGATCCAATCGATCGGTGATGATACAAAGATTATATCCGCGAAAGATATATTTTTTGCGCGATAAAAAGTTTCTTAAAAGCAATTACAACTTGGGCTCTAAAAAATTTATTTATGAAGTTGGATTTCAAAACCATGACACTGAATTATGTTTTAAAAAAGATGCTAAAACCCTGGGTAATACTGGTTTTGTGATTTGCGAGAGTAATATTTTTAATTAGGTTTTATCTTTTCTTTTGGTAGTCCAAGATAGTTAATAAGAAGGTTTCTAAAAACAGTTAGCCCTATGAACCCCCAAGTCATCTCAAAAACACGATCTGCCGCCGTTGCTAAAACTCCTTGTTTAAAACCCGCGCCTAAGGACTCGGATAAGAATCCAACTGTTAGTTCTCTAGATCCGATGTCACTTTGCAGCATAGGAATAAGGCGAACAAAAGCAGATGCGGTTGTAAAAATATAACAATCTAAAATTCCAAAATTTATACCGATTGCTTTGCAGGCAACATATAGTCGTAACCCCATAACAGTAGCCAAGAATAAATTATTAAAAAATAAAATTTTGAATAAAAATTTATTTGTAAGAATCTTATGGAATGTGTCGATTGCCCGAACAAAAGCAAACAAAAACTGATTTTTTGATTTAAGTTTTGGCGGGGGGTTCCTAGCGAGATGGAAAATCCCAATAACTAGCCCTAGAAATAAAAATGAGACGGCTAAAATTTTTATAGGATGAGTTATAACATAAATAGAAACTCCCAATCCTATAAAAGCATTTATCAATATCATCATTAAATGATCTGCGCCTAATGCTCCTATGAATGAAGCATAGGATAAATTATATTTCCCTTTTAGATAATTTGATGTGAAGAGAGATCCAGATTTATAAATCACCCCGTTAAAGAATGAAGAAACAAAAGCAAGTCCCAGCCATTCCTGTGAGTTTAACTTGATCTTAAAAGACTCTGTGATGAGCCGTAATTTATTTCCATTTATGGTAATAGATAAAATAGTAAGTAGTGATAAAGCTAGCAGCAATAAAGGTGAAACTTCATTGATAAGGTAAAATTCTTCTTTATATTGGTAAAAATAATAAAGTGATGCGAATACGATAGTTAAGGTAATCAGTCTCTTTATCCATTTAAAGAGAATTAAAGACATGGATTTAAATAAATTCCTTAAGTTGATCAACAATAAAACGGCTAGGAGAAATACTTTTTAAAACAGGGTCCTTTTTGTAAATACTGTAATTGGCAACAAAATCATCGATAATTGCCGTATTAAATTTGGATAGAACAGCATTAGAGTTCAAACCTTCTGTCCTTTCAGTTTCGTTTCTAAATAAAAGACAGGGAACGCCTAAATAAAAACATTCTTCCTGATTGCTTCCTCCGTCTGTAATTATAAATGCAGCTTTCCTGAGAATTTGATTAAATTCAAAAAATTCTAACCTTGGTAGAAGGTGACATGCAGGCTCTTGTTCTAGCAAATCGTACAATTTGTTTTTTTTAAGAGCAACTCGGGTTGGAGGATGAAGTATGAAAAGAACATCTATTTTCTTGGAGATTTTAATTAATTCGTCGACGACTTGTTGTAGGTTTTCTTTCTTAGAAATTGTTTCAAATCTATGTAGGCTTGCAATGGCAAACTTATTCGGGACTTCGTGAAATGATCTTTTTGAGGTAATTTTTTCTGCCAACCTGAGTGAATCCAATATAGTGTTGTAGTAGGTACAAAAGGTAATTTTTTTGTAAGGAGCCACGTTCATCTTGGCCTTTTCGTTTTGGCAAAAAAACATATCTATTAAGCCTGTTTTAGCAGAGAAAACACGAATTATTTCCTCTGGAAATGGTTTGAGGTAATTAAATGACCGTAATCCAGCTTCAACTTGAGCTACCTTGAGGCCCTGAAACTTTGCCATCAAACCCCCTAAGAATAGAGGAGGTGCATCTCCATGAATAAGTACGAGGCCTTTTTTATCATTTTGAAATATTTTTTTCCTTCTGAAAAAGCCATAAATTAGAATACGTATTGACCAAAAGATCATATCTTTAACATTGGTTATATCTTTATTCAAATCTCCTATTACGATATTCGGATTTTTCAATCCAAATTGAGTAAGAATTTCATAAATCGTTTCCTTGTGTTGAGCTAGGAATATAAAATTATAATAAATCCCTCTTTCTTCAAGCTCTTTCATTACGGGCGCCATTTTAATTATTTGGGCCCGGGTTCCTATGATTACATGAATCATTTTTGGATAATTTTTTTGAGGAGAAATAAAGAGCTAAGGTTTAAATCACTTTAAATTTTTTGGGCGGGTTTCCTGGTTTTTTATTCTTACCTGTATATCTTCCAAAATTTGTCGATTTACAGCAATGAGTTCTGCAGCTATTCCCATCATCATAATTTGAAACCCAACTATCAAGAGGATGGAAGATAATATTAACGATTGTATATGGCCTTCAGTTTGACCAGTAAAAAAGAAAAAAAGATACCGACAGCCAATGGCGAACCCAAGGGTAAACGAAGCTCCTCCCGCAATTGTAAAAATCCTTAATGGGCGATACATAGAGTATATTTTTAGCATGGTAACGAAAGATCGCTTCAAATAGACCCTAATATTGGGGAAAAGTCTTGACTCCCGCAACTTTTTATTTGTTTTTATCGGAACATGAGTAATCGCCAGATTTTTTTTCCCCGCACTTATTATCGTTTCAATAGTGTAGGTAAAATCTGAAACAACATTAAGTTGAAGAGCTGCATCTCTGCTATAAGCTCGAAAACCACTTGTTGCATCAGGGATAAGCGTTCCCGATAATTGACGGACAACCCAACTGCCAAATTTTTGAAGAAAAATTTTCATAGGTGAGAAGTGTCGGATTGTTTCAACTTGCCTATCTCCAACAACAATATCTGCTTCTTTTTTTAAAATAGGCTGAATCAATTTTGCAATATCACCGCCAAAATATTGGTTATCCGCATCCGTATTAACAATGATATCAGCATCCAATTTTAATGCCTGGTTAATACCTGAAATAAATGCTTTTGCTAAACCTTTATTATTTGTAAGTTTGAGTATGTGATGAACCCCCAAGCTTTTAGCTACTTCTGCTGTTCGGTCTGTGCTGCCATCGTCGATTACAAGGATTTCGATCTTATCAATACCTTCAATGTGTTCTGGAATATCTTTAAGAGTGTGGGCAAGGGTAGTTTCTTCGTTCAAACAGGGGATTTGTATGATTAGTTTCAAAGGTTTAGTTCTCGTATTGTTTAATTTATGTCTGAGCGACGAAATATTGAGACCTTGCCGCCTGAAGCGGGAGTTTGGAAAAGGTGAATTTGAATTTCATAGGAGTTATTGATTCTTTTCACCGGAGCATCCAGTACAATTCTCTCGTAATCATTATTTGTAAGAATAAACTTTAATTTGGTTTTAAGCGGACTTATATTTTTAGATGAATAGATATCCCATTGGTCCCCTCTTAAAATTATCCAGTCTGGTTTACTTTTGAAATTTAATTCGTTGTTGTGAATCATTTTGAAACCAGTGTAAAAAGCCAAAGATTCTAGCTCGTTATCAATATAGCATGATTCTCCATTTTTCCCATGGGATTCAAAAAACTTAACAATTTTATCCAAGGGACCTTGATAAGGGTTAGAAAGTTCGCCCGAGTATTGGAAAAAACTGGATTTGAATTTTATTTCCCTCATAAAAGTCTGACGGATACCCTTTATATATATGGTAGTTTGAATATCGTTTGAAATGGAAAGAATTATTTGCTTGATAGGAATTAGAGGTCCAACATGAAATATATTAGAAAAAATAAGAATAGCCAGAAGCACACCTTGCTGAATAATAGAGCCTTTAAACAAGTAGGAAATAATCCAGCCTAGAAGAGTGAATAAAATGGGAATGCAAGCCGCGATGTATTGCAATAACGGAATGGAATGCAGTGAAGAAATAAAGGTAATGCAGGTAGCAGAAATAACTAGAAGGGAAACGGATCGGCCAAGTTTTTTAAAAGGCCTTGAGAATACAAAAGGAACAAAAATCACCGGGAATATATAATTATTTATTTGAAACAGGAAGCCCAAAAAATGTTTTAAATAACCTAAGCTAGTTTTGTCAATTAATGGGCTCGTAGATGTGTAAAAGTAGGCAATTTGTTTTGCAAGCACAGGAATAAATAAAAGCCAGGGCAAACACAATATGGCAGTTATGGCAGCGGGTATTTTTATACGTTTAAGGTTTGATGGGTCGACATCTTTTCTGAAAAGATAAAGATGAGTCAGCAGTCCTATAATAAGGCCTGCAAATTCTACATACATGGTGTGAAAATAAATTACAGATGTGAAAGTGAATGGAAAGGGATTCCATTTTTGTTTTTTAAATATATCTATATAAAATAGAAGTAGAATGGGCGTCAATAATATTGGAAAGACTACATAGCGTGATGTCCTGAAATAAAGTACAACCGGAACGCTGGTGGCCAGTAATGTTGCGGCAAAAACAGCTGCCCGCCTAATTTGAGTAAGGCGAAAGGCAAAGCGATACAAACAAAAAATGGAAAGAAGACCTGCAACTGCAAAGGGGAGTCTGGCAGCAAAAGTATTGTTTCCCAATAAGTAAAATGAAAGTGCCTGGATATAATAGGGTACCCATGTTCTGTAAATAAAAATGCCGTCGAAAACATCCGCAAAAGGCATGCTGTGATTGAGGCCATCGGAATGCATTGGCAAGCCATATTTCAATATAGTGGTCGATATAAAAGTATCGGCCCCTTCATCTACCTGTAACACGCTATCA
>MDTE01149987.1_pt1 | contig 11708 bp, 6 predicted proteins | sample 811231 | NCBI WGS metagenome assembly MDTE01 (sample SAMN05326651, study PRJNA326480) | marine metagenome | isolation source: seawater | place: Indian Ocean: Red Sea | collected 2010
CAGAACCTCGGCCGGTTGCACCACTTCCCCATTGGAGGTGAACATGGCGGCGCGGGTGAGACCGAACTCGACGAGCTTCAGGGCCGTGAGCCGATGGTCGATCCCGTCGAAGGCCGGGCCCGTCATCTTGACCATATCGACCTCTAGCCTCGCCTCGGTCAGGCCATCTGCGAGGGATCGGACCAGTTGATCGGGTTCCTCGAAGAGGAGGGTTGCGCCATAAATCAGATTCACACCGACGATGCCCAGCGCGTCCTGTTGCTGAAGGCTCTCGGCATCGTTCAAGCGAGCGTGAATGATGACCTGGGAGGCTTCGGCCCTGGGCTGGTGTTGGAATCGGACCCCCATCCAGCCATGGGTGTCAGACGATCTGAGGTAGCTTTTGGCGGCCACCGTATTGGCAAAAGCAAAGAAACGGGATTTGGCACCGCGATGTTCATCAAGGCGTTCGATCAGGAGTCGGAACTCGTGATCGAGCATGGTGGTCAAGCGTTCCCGGCTCACGTAGCGCTTAGCATTGCCATAGATGGCATCGCTGAACTGCATATCGTAGGCGGAGATGGTCTTGGCGATGCTCCCGGAGGCCCCCCCGACTCGAAAGAACCACCGAGCGACTTCTTGACCGGCCCCGATCTCGGCAAGGGTGCCGTATACCGATTGGTCGAGATTGAGGCGGAATGCCTTCTGGGAAGTGTCGAGTGATAAAGGCTCCATGCGGTTTCCTCCGATTCTAGTCCTGGGTCTGAGCGGCCGATCCTCTCGTCGAACCTTTCACAGAATGGCTGTTCGAGCAAACCTCGTGGAATGGCTTTAGCCCAGGGCTGATTTCGCCGCCACCAGATTGGATTGAGTATGGGCCAGCTTCTCCTCCCATTCCTCTAACCGCTTGTGATGTTCCTCGACCACCTTCGCGGGCGCTTTGGATGCAAAATTTGGATTGTTGAGCTTTGCTTTGGCTTTTTCGATTTCCTTCTCAATCTTCTCCACCTCCTTGGAGAGTCGGTTTACTTCGGCTTCAAAATCCACCAGTCCTTCGAGCGGCAGATAGAGGTCACCCAATTCCGAATGAACATTGGGGGTTCCCTTGGGTGCTGAGAACGCAGGGTCGATTTCTAGGGCATCGGCATTGAGCAGAATCTTTAGGACGGCCGCGTCGTGCTCCATAATTTCCCTCGAATTCTTCATCACGAAGCGTACTTTTTTATTGGAAGGGATGCCGGCCTCTGCCCTCAGGTTTCGGCCCTCCTTGACCAAGGCATACTTGGCCTCCACGAATTCGACGTAACACTCGTCGAGGCCGTAGCAATCTTGAAAGTCCTGGTCTATGGCCTTGGGCCAACGAGCGTTCATGATGGTCACCCCGCCCTGCTCTCTCGGCAATTCCGCCGCAAATCCCATTCCCTGCCAAAGTTCTTCGGTGATGAATGGGAGGAAGGGATGTAGCAGGCGTAGGGTGTTGCCCAGGATGAAATCGATCACCGCCAGGGTGTTGGCTTTTTGGGCGTCATTGGATCCTTGAAGAATCGCCTTGGACGCTTCCACGTACCAATCACAGTACTCGCTCCAGAAGAAGCGATAGAGGACGTTTGTTGCTTCGTTGAGCTTGTACTCCTCGATCGCGGCGTCAATCTCATCAATGGCCTGACCTAGCTTGAGGAGAATCCACTTGTCGTCAGTGGTGAGGCGGGTTTCGTCCAGTTCTCCCTCCGTTGCGCCGCCTTGCATTTGTCGGAAACGGCAGGCATTCCAGAGTTTGTTGCAGAAATTGCGACCCAGCTCGACATTCTGTTCGTCGAACAAGGTATCTTGACCCCGGGGGGTCGACCGCATGATGCCAAAGCGAAGGGCGTCAGCGCCGTACTGGGCAATGAGGTCGAGTGGATCCGGGGAATTACCCAAGCTTTTGGACATCTTGCGCCCCTGATGATCTCGAACGATCCCATGGAGAACGACTGTTCCAAATGGTTTCTCGGCACGGTATTCCAAACCGGCCATGATCATTCGGGCGACCCAGAAGAAAAGGATCTCGGGGGCGGTGACCAGCACGGTCGTGGGATAGAATTTCTTTAGCGTGGCCTCGTCCATAGTGGCGAAGGGCCACAGCCATGATGAACACCAGGTGTCGAGGACGTCGGGATCTTGCGTCCAACCCTCTCCCGGCGAATCCACCTGACACCTCACCTCGTCGCCTCGATACCAGACGGGGATCTGATGTCCCCACCAAAGCTGGCGGCTGATACACCAGTCCTGCAGGTTGTTCATCCAGTGATCGTAAACCTTGGTCCATCGATCCGGGTAAAACCTCAAATCCTCCGATGCGACGATTTTCTGCGCCAGGTCGGCACTGGGGTATTTCATGAACCATTGTTCTGAAAGTCTCGGTTCGATGGGGACATCGGCTCGTTCACTGAATCCCACGTTGTTGGTGTAGGCTTCTTCCCGGTCCAGGAGTCCCAATTCATCGAGAAGTTGGGAGGCGAGCTTACGTGCTTTGAAACGGTCGAGCCCGGCGAGGTCCTTGCCGGCGAGATCATTCATCTTCCCCCCAGCATCGATGACCTCAATCACCTCGAGGCCGTGCCGCTCTCCGATTTCAAAGTCGGCCTTGTCATGGGCCGGAGTCACCTTGAGGATGCCGGTTCCGAACTCAAAGTCGACATGGTCATCGGCAACAATCGGGATTCGTTTTTCTTCCCTGGAGCTTTCTCGGGGAAGGGGTCGGAGGGCATGTTTGCCGATGAATTTGGCATAGCGCGGATCCTTCGGGTTAACGGCAATCCCGGAGTCGCCGGGAATTGTCTCGGGTCGGGTCGTGGCGATGGTCAAATAGGTTCCGGGTTCTTCTTCGATTTCGACCTTGAAGTAGTAAAGAAAGCCCTTTTGTTCTTTCATGATGACCTCTTCGTCGGAGAGGGCTGTCAAGGAGACAGGGCACCAGTTGACCATCCTTTTACCGCGATAGATCAAGCCCTTCTCATACAGATCCACGAAGGTCTGGGCCACGGTTCGAGAGTAGCCTTCGTCCATGGTAAACCGCTCTCGGGACCAGTCACAGGAGCATCCCAGTTTCTTCAACTGATCGATGATGATCCCACCGTGTTTTTCCTTCCACTGCCAGACCTTTTCCACAAAGGCATCGCGCCCGAGGTCATGGCGTGATTGGCCCTGCTCTTTCTTAAGGCGTTTCTCAACCACGACCTGGGTGGCGATTCCCGCGTGATCGGTTCCGGGCAACCAGAGGACTTCAAAGCCATCCATCCGAGCTTTGCGAGCGAGGATATCCTGGATGGTGTTGTTGAGGACATGCCCCATGTGGAGGACCCCGGTCACATTGGGTGGCGGAATCACAATGGAGAAGGCCGGCTTGCTTGATTGGGGATTGGCCGTGAATGAGCCTTGTTCGACCCACTCTTGGTACCACTTGGATTCGAATGTTTGCGGTTCGTAGGCCTTGGGAATGTCCGACATAGGATTGCGCTCTCTGAGGTCTCCGGCGCGTGGTTTAGCGACGGGTTGATTTTTTTCTCGGTCGTTTCTTAGGGGCGGTTCGTTGAAGCAAGAGGCGATACTCGAGGCTGTCGATGAGTGCCTGAAGGCTCGCTTCGATAATGTTGTCGTGCGCGGCGACGGTGCACCAATTCTCGTGACCGTCGGAGGATTCAATGAACACGCGAGTCTTGGCCGCCGTCCCGCTCGAGGAATCGAGAATGCGGACCTTGTAATCAGTCAACCGCACGGGTTTCACCTGCTTGGGGAAGAATTGTGCAAGCGCCAGACGGAGGGCTCCATCCAGGGCGTTGACCGGACCATCGCCTTCCGCCACGGTGTGGGCGACGTCCTCCCCTACCATCACTTTGGTGGTCGCCTGACAGATTGAGGTTGAACCGTCCCGTCGCATGGAAACGTGGTAACCGACCACGTTGAATGGTCGCTCGACTCGATCGAGTCGCTTGTGGATCAAGAGCGCCATCGACGCCTCGGCCGCCTCAAACTCGTAGCCTTCGTGTTCGAGCTGTTTGATGTCTTTGAGGATGTCCTTTAGTTCCGGGGTGTGGCTGTCGACCTTGAATCCCAGTTCCTTGGCTTTCATGACGATATTGCTTCGCCCCGCCAGGTCACTCATCAAGATTCGGCGTCGATTCCCGACCGCTTCCGGTTGGCTGTGTTCGAAACTGTGAGCGACTTTCTGCACGGCGTTGACGTGCATGCCGCCCTTGTGGGCGAAGGCGGAGGTTCCCACCCATGGGCGTCGACTGTCGTGTCCGAGATTGGCGATTTCGTCGACAAAGTTGGAAAGCTCGGCCAGGCTGCGAATTGACTTCTTGGAAATGCTCGGACGCCCCATTTTGAGGACGACGTTTGGGACGACCGATGTGAGACTGCAGTTCCCCGTGCGTTCCCCGTATCCGTTCAATGTCCCTTGGACCTGGCGGGCGCCAACCTCCACGGCGGCCAGCGCGTTGGCAACCCCTAGGCCGATATCATCATGGGTGTGGATGCCGATCGGGCACCCGACCTCCTCGACGGCCCTCCGCGTGATCGCTTGGATTTCAGAGGGCAGAGTTCCTCCATTGGTGTCGCACAATGTGACGGTATCGGCGCCGGCTTCTGCGGCGGCGATCCATGTCTTGAGGGCGTAGTCGGGACTGTCCTTGTATCCATCAAACGCATGCTCGGCATCGTAGATGACATGGCGTCCGTGTTGCTTCAGATAGCGGATGGTTTCCCCGATCATCTTGAGGTTTTCATCGGGCTGGGTCTTGATGATCTTGAGCACATGGAGCAACCAGGTCTTACCGAAAATCGTGACGACCGGTGTTTCGGCGCGGAGGAGCAAATCAACCTGAGGATCCTTGGAGACCTTGACCCCTTTTCGACGGGTTGATCCGAAGGCCGCAATCTGCGCCTGTTTCCAGTTCTGTCGGCGGGCTTCCTCGAAGAACTCGATGTCTCTTGGGTTGGAGCCGGGCCATCCGCCTTCAATGTAGTGGATCCCGAAATGATCGAACCGTTCCGCCAACCGCAGTTTGTCAGCGACCGAGAAATTGACGCCCTCCCCCTGTGTGCCATCGCGCAAGGTGGTGTCGTAGATTTCGATTCTAGATTGTTGTGCCATGTCGTTGGTGAATGAACGGTTGGTCGTCGTGAAGCCGGCGGGTGGGAAAAGAAAAGAAAACAGCCGGCGCTGGTTTCCTTAGTCGACAATAATAATTGATCCCCTGGGAGAAATGCGCTCGGCATGCCGACTGACAATCCGGAGGCGAGCCGACGAGGAAGGAAGGCTCGGAGAATCATTTCGTTGATGGATCAAGGGAGCCATAGTTGGCCTATCGGGCCAGGAGCGTGCCCGAATTCCCGGAACGACGCAAGTCTGGAGCCTGGTAGTCTCGGAACTCGAGGCTCTCCATCCCCGCTGGATTCTGGCCCATGGAAGCATCGGAACCGCTCGCCATGGCGGTTGTTAGGGGATTCTCTTCCGTCGATCTTGGACGGCGAGCGCCAGATCCTCAAGAATCGGCTCGGTTTGCTCCCAGGACACGCACGCGTCGGTGATGCTTTGGCCATAGGTGGCCTCCTCCGGTTGACGATAGGATTGTTTCCCTTCCACCAGATGACTTTCCAGCATGATTCCAAAGATCTTTCGGGAACCCGAGCGGAGTTGTTCGGTGAGTTCGCGGGCAACAACGGGCTGACGTCGATGATCCTTGTTGCTGTTCCCGTGGCTGCAGTCGACCATGATGCTGGGCCAGAGTTGTTTTTGGTCCAATTGGGCGGTCGCGGCCGCAATCGACTCGCGGTCGTAGTTAGGACCGTGCTTGGAACCGCGAAGAATGAGGTGACAGCAGTCGTTTCCTTTGGTCTCCACAATGGCGGCGAGGCCCTGTTTGGTGACGCTGAGGAAACGATGCCTTTGACACGAAGCGCCGACGGCGTCGATGGCGATTTGGACGTTGCCATCCGTACCGTTTTTGAACCCGACTGGCATTGAAAGGCCAGACGCGAGTTCGCGGTGGACCTGACTTTCTGTGGTTCGAGCTCCGATCGCGCCCCAAGCGATCAGGTCGGCGGTGAACTGAGGAACAATGGTATCCAGGAATTCACTGCCCGCTGGGAGGCCAAGGTTGGCCAAATCGACCAACAGGCGGCGTGCGGTCCGTAGTCCTTGATTGATTCGAAAGCTGCCGTCGATACCCGGGTCATTGATGAGGCCCTTCCACCCCACGGTCGTTCTTGGCTTTTCGAAATAGACCCTCATCACGATTTCGAGATCTTCCGAGAGTCGTTTTCTAACCGGAGCCAACTTTTCCGCGTATTCCATGGCCGCCTCCACGTCATGGATGGAGCAAGGACCAACGATTACCAGAAGTCGGTCGTCCTCACCTCGGATGATGTTGCCCGCTGCTTTTCGGCCCTTGGTGACCACCTCGGCGGCCCTCTCCTCGATGGGATGTTCCTCCATCAGGATCGCGGGGGGCAGGAGTGGGTGGAGGGATTGGATTCTTAAGTCGTCGGTATCCTGAATCATGAATCGTTCGGTGCGGGAATGGGGCGTTCTAGATGCCAAAAGAGGCGTTTTCGGATGGGTGCCCAATCCGTCAGAAAAGAATTAGGGTCTCCAAATCTTGTCAGGCTGGGAAAACATGACTAACCACTCGAATAAACCAAGGCCCGTTAGGGCTTGCTGGCTTCCAACTCATTAACGAGAGCGCGAATAGCGAAATCAATGTGTTCGGTGCCGCTCTCTGGGGACTGGGTGGGCCGTGTATCACGGCTTCCGAAAAACCTGGATAAGCTGTTTTGCTCACCCGGAACATCACAAACATTCCAGTAACGGAGTCGGTTTTTCTGTTCGAGAATCTTAGGAATCTGGCCGAACCGTTCCCGGAGCATGGGCTCATGCTCATCCCGGTTAAGAGCCACGATGAGTGAGGCATCCTCTAGATCGGAGACGCGAATAGGGGTTGGATTCCGTGTGGGATCGACATGGGGTGAGAGGCCTCTACTTTCAAGGAATTCGAAGGCGAAGGGTGAAATGCCGGTTAATCCTCCACTGTCCACCATTCCTCGAGAGGTGGCTTCCCAAGTCAGATCAGTTTGCTGAACGTAATAATTGAACAGCTCCTCGGACAAGCGGCTTCGATAGTAGTTGCCGGTGCAGATGAAGATGACGAGCTTGAATTCTTGTTCCATTTCTAAGGACTCCTGAACCTCGCTGTGTTCCATGAGCCATTGAAACGCATGCGAAGACAGCTTCATGGTGCAGAACCATCGCGGCCGCGATCATTCCCGCACCAACGGGGAATTATCAGCCACGCTGCGTTTCTGCCAGAAAATTCTCCCGAATCGAAAGAGACGAATCCTTTGTGGGGAGGTTTTTTCCTAAACTCCTTTAAATTGAATTGGGGAGAGGATTAAATCCAGGCAGGCCGGTTGGTGTATGAATTATATTAGGAAGTATGACGGTTTCCTCTATGTGGTTGGCACCTTGACGGTTTGTGGGCTGAGTGGATCGGGGTGCCGAACCATGGGCCAGATTGGCTCTCAAAAACACCCCACTCTAGCGTTGGAGATCGAGTCGAGTTGGCGGCTTGACTCCCAATCAACGCGCTTTGACGCCTCGGGAATCGAGCGGGGACCAAACGGAGATCTTCTGGTCGTCCGAGATTCCGAGTTGGCTGTCTATGTGGTCAAGTTCCGAGAGAATTCTGGGGTGGCAAGGTTGGTAAGGCATGCTCGGTATGCGGTGGATGGATCCGAGCGAGATGTCGGGGTCGGGCGGTTTGATATCTAGGGTTTGGCCGTCGATGAAAAGGGGGATGTTTTCCTCTGCGACGAATACGCGCGGCGGGTTCTTCGTTTCACGCCACGAGGTGACCTAGAGTCTATCCCGCTTGAATTGACCGGTGCGGAAGAATTCTTCAGTTCGATCGATGCGAATGCCTCTTTCGAGGGGATCGCCATCGGAAATGGAAACCTCTACCTGGCGAATGAACGGAATCGGGGGCGTTTGCTCGAAATCGATCTCGAGACCGGACGGTTGTTGTCGACCTTCGAGGCTCGTACCGGGACCTCAGCTTGGCCGGATCCGCACTACTCTGGATTGGATTTCCACAACGGCAGACTGTTTGCCTTGCTGCGGGAAGAGCAAGCCATTGTCGAGATTGATCCTCAGGACAAGGCGGTCACCCGCGTCATGAGATATCATGACATTGAGTTCGACCGGCGGCACCGATACAAGACATTGGTTCCCTTCGCGGGAATCATGGAGGGGGTCCTGATCGAGAACGGGGTTGTCTGGCTGTTAACCGACAACAATGGGGAGGCGCGAGTTGCCGATGACACAGACGCTCGCCCGACTCTTTTTCGCTGTGTGGTTCGGATGGAATCGCAGGGCAGCAATTAGTCTACTGGCAAACAAATGGTGATAAAGACAGATCATTGGTCCGTCATCCGTGGGGGAAACCGATTGACATGAAGAGCTCGAGTCCATGGGAGAGATATAAGCGATGGCACTGCCGTGTCGGGTCTTTGGGCATTTCGTTTGACTTTAGTCGAATGCGTTTTGAGTCGAGTGACCTTGCCAAACTGGATGAGCGGATGGCCGCGAGCTACCAGGCCATGAAAGCCCTTGAGAATGGGGAGATCGCCAATCCCGATGAGGGAAGGATGGTCGGGCACTATTGGTTGAGAGCCGCCGAGCTTGCGCCTCAAGTTGAGATCCGAGATCAGATTGAGGATGCGCTGCAACAGGTAAAGGCTTTCGCGGAGTCGATTCACCGTGGGACCTGTGCGGGGGCTGGAGGATGGTTTAAGCACGTGCTGCTCATCGGGATCGGGGGTTCTGCCTTGGGGCCTCAATTTGTTTCGAAGGGTCTCGGTTCGGTTCTCAGAGACCGGATGCGGCTTTGGTTCTTTGACAACACGGATCCGGATGGGTTCGAGGCGACACTAGATCAATTGCGAGGCGAGCTGGGTCAGACCTTGGCGGTGGTGATTTCAAAATCGGGTGGCACTAAGGAAACTCGGAATGGAATGTTGGAGGCCAAGCGTGCCTACGACCAAGCCGGCTTGGATTTCGAAAAGCACGCGGTTGTTGTAACGGGGAAAGGAAGTGAACTCGATCAAAAGGCCCGGGAAGAAGGCTGGCTGGAGCGGTTTCCCATGTGGGATTGGGTGGGAGGCAGGACAAGCGAGTTTTCAGCCGTTGGGCTGCTTCCGGCTGCCTTACAGGGATTGGATGTGGATGCTTTTCTCGAAGGTGCGCGGTTAATGGACGAAGCAACTCGGACCCAAAGCCATGAGAAGAATCCCGCTGCCATGATGGCGCTGCTCTGGTATCTCGCCGGGAACGGAAAGGGAGAAAAGAACATGGTCATCGTGCCCTACAAGGATCGCCTCGAATTGTTCTCAAAGTATTTGCAGCAGTTGGTGATGGAATCTTTGGGGAAGGGCTTGGATTTGCAAGGCAACTCGGTCAATCAGGGAATCAGTGTGTTCGGGAACAAGGGATCGACTGATCAGCACGCATACATTCAGCAGCTGCGGGAGGGTCGTGATGATTTTTTTGTGACTTTCATCCAAGTTCTGAAAGATCGGGATGGGGATGAATTGATGGTTGAAGATTCAGTGACCAGTGGAGACTACCTGTTTGGATTCTTGCTGGGAACCCAAGAGGCTCTCACGGAGAACGAACGGGAGTCCATTTGTATTACCATTCCCAGGATAGACGCCTTGACGATAGGGGCTCTGATTGCGGTCTTTGAACGGGCGGTGGGATTCTACGCGTCGCTAGTTGGGATCAACGCCTACCATCAGCCTGGAGTCGAAGCGGGGAAGAAGGCAGCGGGGCAAGTAATCGAATTGCAGCGCCGGATCCTGGATCAACTGGCCTCGCGTCCCAATCATTATCACTCGGTCGGGGAGTTGGGGAGCATCCTAGGGGGTGATGATGCTCCCGAGGTGGTCTACCGGATTTGCCAACACCTTGCTGCCAATCGTTCCGATCAAATCAGGGTCAGATCGGGTGAGTCGTTTTTTGAGGATCGGTTCGCCGTTGTGAAATAGAGGAAGATCACGTGTTCGTATACCCAAAGAGATTTGACGTGATCGTTGTCGGTGCCGGACACGCCGGGGTTGAGGCGGCGTTGGCCGCCTCAAGGATGGGGGTGAACACCCTGATGCTTGCGATTAATCTGGACACCATCGGGCAGATGTCATGTAACCCGGCAATCGGAGGATTGGCGAAAGGGCATCTCGCCCGGGAAATCGATGCCATGGGAGGTGAAATGGGTCGGAATACTGATTTGACGGGGCTCCAGTTCCGGATGCTCAATACCAGCAAGGGACCGTCTGTTTGGGCACCGAGGGCTCAGTGCGACAAAAAGGCTTATCAGTTTCGACTGAAGTGGGTTTGCGAACAGCAAGACAATCTTACTCTCATTCAGGGCCAAGCCTCTCGAATCCTATTTCAAGGCAAAGAGGTCAGAGGCATTGAAACCAATCTAGGTGTCCACTACGAAGGATCGACGGTGGTGATCACGACCGGAACTTTTCTTCGAGGCTTGATGCACATTGGATCGGCTCAGGCAAAAGGAGGGCGGGCTGGCGAGTCTGCTACGCTCGGTCTTTCCGATTCACTGGCGGAGCTTGGCCTTGAATTGGGCCGTCTCAAGACAGGCACCCCGCCCCGTCTCCTTCGGCGAAGCATTGATTTCACCCAGACCGAAGAACAACCTGGTGACGAGCCAGTTCCTTATTTCAGCTACTGGAGAGATGATTTGTTCCACGTGGAACATCCTTCGATGTCGCCGGAATCTGGAAATGATGACCCATCCCATTATCCGTCCGGATCGATTCTCGAGGAGATCGACGGCCAGTTGCCATGCTTTATCACCTCAACCACGGCCGCTACCAAATGTCTGGTTCAGGATAATCTCCACAAATCGCCGATGTATTCGGGTGAGATCGCCGGAACGGGGCCCCGCTACTGTCCCTCGATCGAGGATAAGATTGTGCGGTTTAGTGATAAGGAAACCCATCAGGTCTTTTTGGAGCCCGAGGGGATCAGGACGGATGAGTTTTATGTCAACGGGTTTTCGACCTGCTTGCCTTATGAGATTCAGATTGAGCTCATTAAGTCGATTCGGGGGTGCGAGAATGCGGAGATTCTCAGGCCCGCCTATGCCGTGGAGTATGATTTTGTTCATCCGACCCAGCTCCATCCCTCGCTCGAAACTCAGAGTTGCCACAACCTTTATCTGGCGGGACAGATCAACGGGACCTCCGGTTACGAGGAAGCAGGGGCTCAGGGCATTATCGCCGGAATCAACGCGGCCCTTCGAGTGAAGGCCAAGGAGCCGTTGATTCTTGGGAGAAACGAAGCTTACATTGGGGTGCTAATTGATGATCTAGTGACCAAAGGGACTTCGGAACCTTATCGAATGTTTACCTCCCGGGCTGAATACCGGCTCCTTCTTCGACAGGACAATGCGGATCTGAGGCTTTCCCAGAAGGCGCATGAGGTAGGACTTTTGGGTCAGGTCCGTTGGCAATCATTCCGGACCAAGCGGGACCAGATCAATCGCGAGATTGACCGTCTTCGGGAAACTAGAGAAGGGCGCGTGACTTTGGCCCAATTGCTCAAGCGGCCTGACGTTCACTATTCGGATCTGCCCTATCGTGACCTTTCACTGGCGAAAGAGGTTTTA
>MDTE01160458.1_pt1 | contig 11708 bp, 7 predicted proteins | sample 811231 | NCBI WGS metagenome assembly MDTE01 (sample SAMN05326651, study PRJNA326480) | marine metagenome | isolation source: seawater | place: Indian Ocean: Red Sea | collected 2010
AGTTCGTAAAAACGCCGCTGGTCCGGCCGCGGCTCGCCCAGGGCCGCCATGCGCTTGAAATCGCACCAGTAACCCTCGTAAATACAGCCTCCATCGAACTGCACCAGATCCCCCGGCTGCATGACATAATCCGTGGGCAGACCATCCGCCCACATGGCACGCGGGCCGGCGTAAAGCGCGTTAAAGCGCAATTCGCTGGCCCCTTCGGCACACATCACTGAAGTCATAATATCTACTGCGGCCTTTTCGGTCATCCCGGGCGCAAGTTGCTCAAAGGCCGCTTTGACCCCCTTTGCCGAAATATCCGCGGCGCGCCGCAGGCGGCTGATTTCCGCGGCGGATTTGCAAGAGCGCACCGCCCATACCGCCTCGCTACCATCCACAATTTGAGCGTGCGGCAGCCCGGCGATGATGGCGCTGAAGTGCTCGTGCGCCATATTCGGCTGCAAATCGGAACTGAGCTCCATGCCGATGGCGCCACGCGCCAACCCCTTTTCCTTGAGTACCTCGAGAACGAGGGATACCGCATGCGATTCTTTCGACATATAAAAGGCACTGGACAGCGGCCAGAAGCGCACGTCCTCAATCCAGCACTGTTTCACCAGGTGCTGGAAACCGTTGGACACCAAAAGGACAGGAGCGCCCGCCGCCGGCAGCACAACAAGAAAATAGAAGTGGTGCGCATCCCAGGCACCGTCCCGCAGCCCGGCGAAATAGCGCAGATTCTGTCGCCCCGTCAGCACCAGAGCATCGATGCCTTGCCCCCTGAGCACTTTCTGGGTGCGGGCATAACGCACCGGGTACTCGGCATAGGGAAAATCGGCGGACATGAGGTCTTTCATCTCTCAGCACCCTCCTGAATAAATGGCTCCATCCCCCTGGCTGCCGTCCAAAGCATTCCTCGATATAACCACTTACTGCCTCAATTCAACCTTCAGCTCACGCTTCAATCACACTAAGGGTATCGCCCATCTGGCCCCTGAAAAAACCAATAAACCCCCAGGCCCTGGCAGCGACAATTTCCCCCAGAATCGACCCCCCAAAAGCCACCGCTCTTCTACCCAAATAGCAGAATCAGCGCCTTCAAAAACCCAGCAGGCGCTGCAGGTTGCCCCCTTTCACCTTCATCCGGTCGGCTTCCGAATACTCCGGCATGTGGGCATCCACAATCCCCTGTACGCCGCTGCCCCAGACCAGTTGATCCGGACCGAACTCCGCGATCACCCGGCGGGTGAAGGGCCGCGCACTCAAATAGTGCGGCGCGTCTTTGGCAAAGTGATTCAAACCCGAAAGCTTCATGTAGACCTGTTCGAAGGCGGCCAGATCCAGCAAATTGGCAAACTCTACCGGGGTGCCGTTGCTGCGGAAGCCGGCCTCCGCCAGGTGGTCGATTATGGCGACGGTCTGCGGGTGTTCGCGCAGCATATTGGCGACGGGAAACGCATAGGTGGCATCCATGTGCAGCTCGATTATCATACCCAGTTCCAGCGCCTTCTTCCACAGGGCCTGGACACCTGGATCCAGGACGCTATCCGGCCCCAGATCCCGGGCCCCGGCGATGTGGAAGCGCAGGCCTATGATGAGCGGCTGTCTTGCCACCAGCTCGGCCATCTGCTGCGGCGCATTCTCGCGCTCCGGCCGGAATAAGCAGGATGCCTTGAAGCGTTGCGGTTCGCGTTCCAGACAGTCCAGGATCAACGAGTGGTCCTCCCAGTAGGGCCCCGGCTGCACCAGCACCGCACAGTCGACGCCGTCCTGATCCATTGCGTCCATGTACGCATCCAGCGGATGGCCGGGGGAGAAATTGGGGTCGTATGGCCATTGCCCCTCCCAATCGGGGTGCAGTGGGAAACGCTCTTCATCGGCGCTGAACATATGGTTGTTCCATTCTATGATCATGGGCCAAACCTCCTCTAGTTAAAGCGCGCCTTGCACGCCTACTATTTGTGTAGACCTACGCAATCCACCTTGCCCTTGCGATAGGAACCGCACCGCTTCCTGATCCTCTTCCAAGGGGGCCGCCAGCAACAAAAAGCGAGCTGCAAAAGAGCAAAGACATGAATTGCCCTTCTCTGCTGGAGGCATTTAATTTACCCGTTTATAGAGACGGCGCCAATGCGGGCGCGCAACACTGCATGGGGGGCCTCCTGAATCTTGAGAGATCAACACTTAATCTCCTGCGCTGCCAAACAACGCCACTCAGCGCTTTCCCCCCTCCTCAACGAATAAAACCTGATTGGCCGCCACATTTTCGATGCGCTCGACCTCCCCCCCCGGCCAGCGGATCTCCACCACTTCCGCCCGCTGCTTATCACCCAGCCCGAAACTCACGCGCAGATCACTGTGAGACAGATAGCTGTAGTGGGCCCTGACCTCCCTGACCTGGAAAAGTTCACCCGCTCGCACCGATATCCTGGCGCCGATGCCATCGCGATTGCTCACCCGCCCTCTGGTTTTAATCTGTAACCAGTTGCGCCCATTGCCCCCATCGTTGCGCAAGAGGTTGGGCCGGCTGCCGATATTGCCCACCAGGATATCCACATCGCCGTCGTCGTCGTAGTCGCCAAAGGCAGTGCCCCGACTCGCTCGCCTGAGCAACATGCCCGCACCGCTGCGGTTTGAAACATCGGCAAAGCGATAGCGTCCCTGCCGATCCGGCCCCTGATTGCGCAATAGCATATTCTGCTGTTCATAGGAGGTCGACTTATCGAAGAAAGCGATATTGTCCAGCACGTGACCACTGGCGATGAAAAGGTCCTGGTAGCCATCGTTGTCGTAATCGACAAACCCCGTGCCGAAGGAGAGATCCTTAAGGCTGGGCAACCCGACTCCGGTGAGATAGGAAACGTGGGGGAAAAAACCCCGCCCATTGTTCCGGTACAGGCTGGCGGGCTCCTGCTCGAAATTGGTGACTACCAGATCCATATAGCCGTCGTTGTCGTAATCGCCGGCATCTACCCCCATGCCGGCCTCGCGCTGTCCGTCCACCCCGTAGGCGACCCCCGCCAGGGCACCTATTTCGGCGAAAGTTCCATCCGCATTGTTGCGGTAGAGAAAGTTGCGCACGGCATCATTGGCAACGTACAAATCGACATCGCCGTCGTTGTCGTAATCGGTGGCCACTACCCCCAGCCCCCGCCCCTCGTTCCAGAGCGTATCTGCCAGACCGGCTGCGGCCGTCACGTCCTCGAACAAGCCGTCCCCTTTATTGCGCCAAAGGCGATCCTCCGCCCCCGGGAAATTGCGTGGATGCTGGTAAGTCCTGGGGACCTCTGAACCGGCCTTCTGCATCCCGGCCAGGTAGGGCTCCAGATCCCGAAGGGCGTATTCGAGTTCGTAGTGGACGTAGTTTGCCACGTAGAGGTCGAGATCCCCATCGTTGTCGTAATCGAGAAAAGCGCAGCTGGTACTCCAACTGCTGTCACCTACTGCGGCCGCAGCGGTGACATCGGTAAACTTTCCGCTTCCTTCATTGCGGTAGAGTACGTTGGCGCCGTAATTGCTCAGGTAGAGGTCCAGATCGGCGTCGTTGTCGTAATCCGCTGCCGCGCACCCCATGCCGTAGCCCGCGTCGTCCACCCCGGCCACTGCCCCGACTTCGACAAAGGCTCTCCCCAAATTTTCGTAGAGGGCATTGACCGGGGGACGCAGGGCCTGATAGCCCGGCAAAGCGGCGCCGTTGACCAGGTATATATCCAGATCATGATCGCCATCGTAATCGAAAAAAGCAGCCCCCCCTCCCATGGTTTCGGGAAAGTACTTGCGATCACTGGCACCGTTGACGTGCTCGAAATCAATGCCCACTTCCGCTGCGACATCAACGAACTCGACCGACTCCGCCGCACCACCTCTTAGGGCGCAGAACATTTCCACAACCAAGCAGAAAAAAATAACTGTCCCCGGAATCTTCCTCATTCACCTGGTCTCCCCTGGGCGAAGCTGAAAGACTGCAGCGGCAGTTGCACAAAGTCCCTCTCGCCTTCTACGATCTGCAGAAAGGCATTTAGCGGCACCGCTTCGAAAACCTGGATTTCCCCGCTGGTCGGCCAGAATATCTCCAACCGCTCCACCCGTTCGGAACGCCCCAGGCCGATGGTCTGGCGCAGGGGATTGGCTCCGAAGGTGCCGCCGCTGTTGACGTATTTATAGATCGCCCGCGACCGCGACCCCTCTACGACATCTACCCGAATCCGCGCCCCGATGGCGGCCCGATTGGAGCGCACTCCTACCAACTTGAGAGTCAGCCAGCGATTGCCGAATCCCGGGTTTTCGTATAAACTGTCGCCGAATTTATCACCCGGATAAGCGCCGCCCATCTGCTCGAAGACTTCCTGATCGCCGTCGTTGTCCAGATCCGCGAATGCGACGCCATGGCCCTTTTGCAAATGTCCCAATCCGGCGGCCGTAGTAAGGTCGGCAAAACGCTCGCCAGCCTGGTTGCGGTAAAGGACATTGGGCATCAAATCCTCATAGTACACATCTCCAGTACCCAGGTAGAAATCCAGGTAGCCATCGCCGTCGATATCGCCAAAATTGGAACCCATCGGCGCACTCGGGCGCACCAGGTTGTGTGCCGCGGCCACCTCCGCAAAGCCACCGCGCCCATCGCCGTGATAGAGCCGAGCCGGCTCGGCATCAAAGGGCAAACCCAGGTGCGAAGCGGCCAGATCCTCAATACCGGCAGCGTAGGAAAAGACGAGCAAATCGAGGTTCCCGTCGTTGTCGAAATCCCAAAACCAGCCGGGAAAGCTGGCCTTGGGGAGGACCAAGCCCAGAGTCGGCGCCACGTCTATAAAGGTGCCGTCCCCATTGTTGTGGTAGAGGCGATTAAAGCCATTCAAGTTCGAAACATAGAGATCGGGGAAGCGATCGCCGTCGTAATCCCCCCAAACCACGGCTTTGGCAAAGCGCAAATTCCGCACCCCAGCTAGCGCCGCGACATCTACAAAGGTGCCGTCCCCATTGTTGCGAAAAAGCTGGCAAGGCGCACTCAATTCCTCCGTGGACTCGTTGCCCACATACAGATCCACATCGCCGTCGTTGTCGTAGTCGGCCCAGGCCGCGGTCTGAGTCGGATAGTATACTTCCCCCAGGCCGACGGCAAAGGTAACATCTGCGAAAGTCCCGTCCCCATTGTTGTGCAGCAGCGAATTGGGATGGCGCCCGCCGCGACCACTCCAGGCCCCGCGCAGCACCAGCAAATCGATGTTGCCATCGTTGTCGTAGTCGGCCTGAACCATATTGAGCCCCCCGAAAAGCCCCTCCAGACCGGCTTCGCGGGTGCGCTCGGAAAAAGTGCCGTCGCCCTCATTCGCGAAAAAGCGAATCTGCCCCGAGGTATCCCAGTTCGAAACCATCAAGTCCAGGTAGCCGTCGTTATTGAAATCCTCGGCCACCGCCCCGCCCGAGCCGCTAAAGGTATCTAGCCCCAATTGCGGTGCGATATTGGTGAAACGTGGAAACTCCCCTTCGGACTCAAAAGCCTCCGGCGGTATTAAATGCGCTGCGGGCACGGCATCGGGATGTTGCCCCAGCGTCATATAGGCGATGTTCAGCAACCACCGGGCCGCCAGTTGCCACTCCATTTCTACCGACGCGTTTTGCAATACAAGGGTAAAATATTCGATCGCCTTGCGCGATCCTTCCTCTACCTCGTGGATACCCCCGTCCCGTATGGGTAGGATGCAGCTGTCGGGATTGGAGCGGAGGCAGCAATTCTGGGTTTCGCCCAGGCGCAGGTAGGCCAGTCCCAGACGAAAGCTCAATTCGCCGAGGGCGCCAGGGTGGGGATTGGGGGTGCCGAGAAAGAGCTGGTAGGCCCTGGAAAGATGATCGATGGCACTGCGTTCATTGCCCAGGTAGAGTTCGGCCATGCCGAGCTGGAAGTGCAGCGGCGAGCGCGTGCGCGCGGGCGCCGCTGGGGACAGCGCCTCGAGTTGAGTGCGGAAGCGGCGCGCCCTGGCATTTCCGAGGTAGGGATGCTCGCTGCTGCTGCGCACGGCGATTTCCCCTAAAACCTGTACCATTTTCCGGTGGCTGGCACGCCATTCTGCAGGCCCGGGTACAGCTAGCACCGAGCTCGTCCCAAGGTGGAGAATCAGCGCCACCAGCACGGCGCATAGCAAGTTTTTCCCGGACATTGGATGCGTATTTATGACAGGGTGTATCACCCTTCGCAATATAGCTATCACCACTGACAAAATCAACACGGCAGGGCAGCGACAATACAGCACTATGGGCCCGGGCGGCACAATGGACTCAAAGGTGGGTAAAAAAAGAAGATTTAAAGAATGGTGTGCTCAACTGCTCAACGAGGTCGGGGTAGGAAATGCTCGCCAACCACCTCCCCGGTACAACCTAGGTGAATAAGCCCCCGGGGAGGATGCTTTGACTCGTGTACTCGAATGCAGCCAACAAGCGAGCATAGCGAGAGCCAGGAGCGTGATCGCCTCTAACGCACTAACAAGAGTCGGCGCGCCTCCGCGAAACCGGGCGCCCGCAGCATAACTACGTAGACCCCGCTGGCGACTTCCCTGCCGGCCTCGCCTCTACCATCCCATTCGAGCTGGTAGAGGCCGGGGGGGTGCGCCCCCCGTACCAGGGTGCGCACCTTGTGACCCAGAGTATTGTAGAGGGTAATTTCGACCACCCCCTCCACCGACTCCATAGCCGGCACCCTGTAGCCGATCCGGGTCGCAGCATTGAAGGGATTGGGAAAGTTCGGCCCCAGCGCAAATTGAAGTGGCAGTGAGCCATCCCTCCGCACTACTGTTTCCACCAGCAGATCTTCCTCTTTGCCAATTTCTGACCCGCCGACTACGGGTTCGACCACAGCTATGCCGCGCGGATTATCGCCGCTGACATAGCTGGCCCCAATAGTCCCCCGTGCCAGGTCGAAGACCGAAATTTCACCTGATCCGGCACTGGTCACAAAAAGCTGCTTGCCATCGGGCGAAAATGCCAGACCACGGGGATCCGTCCCTACTGGGAAAGTCGAAGCGGTCTCTCCGGTCCGACTGGCGACCGCCACCAGGGCGGCATCGGCGTGGGCACTCAAAAAAGCCTTTCCATTAGGGGCCACCGCCACCGCAAAAGTAGCACTGACCGGCAAATCGATCGTCGACAGAACCTGGTGCTGGGGCAGGCCGATAACCGCCAGCTGATTGCTCCTGAAGCTGCTGACGTACAGCAGCGTGCCCTCGGGATTGAGAGCCAGGCAGCGAGGAGCAGCCGGGGTGGCTATGCGCTTGACTACACCGCCCTGATCGTCGAGGACCAGCACCTGATCCCCGGCTATATCGGTCGTGTAGATATAGTCGCCACTTGCGGCCATGCCGTAGGGACCGCCCTCCAAATTGCCAATGCGAAAAGTTCGGACAATGTGGCTATCCACGCTAATCGCACTCAGCGAGGCATCCCCGGAATTGCTCACATAAAGGGTGCTGCCGTCCGGACTGAAAGCCAGATCCAGCGGCTGTGCCGCTACGGGAATCCGCGCCAGCACGCGGAAACTGGCAGCCTCCACGACGGCGACATCGTTGGAAGCCAGGTTCGAAACATAGAGACGGGTGCCCGCCTGGTTGGCCAGTACCTGAATCGGTTCCTCGCCCACCGGGATCCGGGCCAACTCTCGTTGGGTGCCGGTGTCTATAGCGCTGAGTACGCCCGCCCCACGCAGAGCCACGAAGGCCAGAGGAGCACCGCTCAGGGAAATGATCTCGAATTCCGCCCACTCGGAGGCAGCCGGATAAAAAGCCTGGACATCGCCCTCACCGCGCGCTACTAGGCGATATTCGATCCGCGTCCCAAGGGCCTGACCGGGCAGACTTGCTTCGTATAGACCGCGCTCCACTGCGGCCATACTGATTTGTTCCTCGATCCCCCCCTCAAGGCGCCAGGACAGCACGACCTGCGCCGCGTTTTCGACCTGGACCTGGATAGGATAGGGGCCCTGGACGTCCGGGGTATTGACCGGGACCTGCAATGCGATCAATGTAGGAACGGGGGGCAATAAGCCGGAGGTGAAATCGACGGCGCTCACCTCCTCTCCTGCGGCAAGGAACACCGGCAGGGCCTGGTCCGCAGCGCCGGTATTGCGGTAGTATTCCCGCTGGACACCGCTGGCCAGGTCGTGAAATATGCCGCCGAAATTATCCTCACTCACGGGCTCCTGAATGCTTTCAATAGCGATTCGATAGGATCCCTGGGGCAGGCCGCGGAGGGTGTAGTGGCCCCGACTTTCAGCCTCCGGATAAGCGCCGCTCAGGGTACTGTAGAATGCGCCAGTAGCCAAATTCTCGGCGCTTATATGGACCCCAAATAAAGGCTGTTTTTCAGCGTTGCGGACGTGCCCGGAGATACTCCCCGTAGCGGCGAGAAATTCCGCCGTTGGATAGAGCACGCTGAGGCCTGTCCGATCGTCGGCTTCCAGACTGCTGCTCTGCCCTGGGCCATCGGCGCTATAAAAGGGATTCATGGTCGGACGGACGAGAGCCGCCCCCTTTAGGGGGGAGTGATCGAGGCCCAGAAAGTGACCGATTTCGTGTACCGCCACGTCCTTCAAGTTAATGCTGGTGCCCGACCCGCCGCTGCTGACAAAGCGAAACTGCTTATCGTTGAAGACGATATCGGCGTCCGTGATCTGCCCCGAAAAACTACTCGACTGGATCAGGGTGGCGGCGATGATTCCGGAACTTTCCGGGGCCTCCAGCCAGCTGCCATCGCGGTCGAATATCAGCAAATTCCGGCGGTCGGAAGAGGACGGCGTCAGCGTCGCACTCAGGCCCTGATCGATGAAACGGACGTGGGCTGTGGGCACATCTTCCCAAATCTGAAAACTCTCGCGCAGGATCCTATAGACGGTCTCGGCAGGCAGATCTGCGGAGCCATCCTGGTGAATGACGAAGGGAATGCCCCGGTCTGCCTTTGGCCAGGCGACCTGGACCTTGCCGCGCCGGCCCTCATAAGTCTGAATCAGGAAAGCGTAACCGGGTGTGGCGCCCATGAGGTAGCCCAACAGCACCAGTCCACCTACCCATTTTGCCCAGCCTCTGCTCCTTTTTTCATGGAGAATCACGCTGCCCTCCCTCCCCGCTGTAACTCCGCACCCGCGCCAGAAACTCCTCCAGCGGCATGCCATCCAGGGGTGCCGCAGTGGCACTCTTGGCCGCCGCAGCGGCCGCTGCTGGATAATAACTCGCTCCTGCCAGATCGCGGGATACGGTAGCTTTGCGCGCCGCGCCGCGGTAATCGACCCGGAATTTCCCCTGGGCCAGGCCGACGGGCCAGGGGTTGTTCAGCGCATCTTTGCCGGTGAGAAAAAGCACCACATCCTCCCCCTCCACAAAGGTCGGCATACCCGCCAGGTGCAGCCGCGTACCCCGATACTCGCCCCCGAGGAAGTACACCACGACGCGCTCTTCGTCCCTCCCCTTAACCATCTCCTGTATCTCGAACTCAACGCGGGTAAAGATTCTCCCCTCGAGCTCTTCGCTTCCCGTGCCCACACAGGTAGCCAGGAAGATCTGCCTGGCCCGCACGCTCAATTCGCGCAGATCATAACGCTGCAGGGTAGTTGCAGTGGAAGCCCAAACCATCCCCAGTACCAGCAGCAAGCTGGCCGCCATTCGAATCCTCATTTTACCCTCCAGCCTTTTGGCCTGCATAAACGCCACAGGCTTCGTCCGTGGGGCACTCCTCGCCCCCTGCAGCTCCGGCGCCATGGAAAGAACAGGGCCCCAAGCAACGCCCAGAGGCCCCAGTAAAAAAACAGGAGCCGGGAAATCCCAACTCCTGCTCTCCAACCACCTGCCGATGGATAGGGTGCTCAGAAAAATAGCTCCAATATCTACTGACCCATCTGCTCCTTGATCCGGCCCCAACTCACATCCTCCACGGCTGTCGGCGCTCCATCATTTCCCAGGTCTATCTTCAGGGCCGCTGTGGTCGCAGTGTCTCCAGCCTCATTCGCATCCCCGCTCGCCTTGTCAGTTCCGTCTTTGCGGTGGGGCCTATTGGCCTTTATCTCCTCCAGGGTCGCCAGTTGTTCAGGGGTGAGCATGGCTTCGAAAGCGGCTTTGAATTCCTCGCGCAGAGCCCGCCGTGCCGCTTTGTTCCCTTCTCTTAGAACGGCTGCTGCCTCCTTTTGTTCCTCACTGAGCCCCAGGTCCGGACGCTCGCAACGGCGATCGCGACCTTCTGCGGCGCGACGAGCGCGATGCTCCTCCAGAATGGTCCGTTGCCGGTCGTCGAGAAGAGCCTCAAAAGCCTGCTTGTGTTCGTCGCGCATCGCCTGCCTCTGCGCTCGGTGCTGCGCCTTTAAAACCTCCAGCTGGGCCAACTGCTCCGCGTTCAAATCCAGGGCGGCTTTTATTCTGTGGCCGCCATGGTGCTTCAGACGCCCTTTTTTGCCGTGCGCCTGCGCCTGCACTGCCAGGCCCAGAGCAAGGATGGCAACCAGCATTGCTACTCGTCTCGCAATCATTGTCTATCTCCTCTCAAAGGTCTACTATCTGGATTGTACTATCTCAGCTTTTTTGGCGGCAGAGTTATGCCGCTGTACCCTTGCCCCAGGGGCCGCCTCAGGACAGCGCGCCCAAAACTTCCTTCCCCAGGGGCAAAAGCTCTTTTTGCAAGCGAATCCGCCCGCGGTTGACCCGGGACTTGATCGTGCCGACCGGCAAGCGGGTGATGCGGGCAATTTCCTCGTAGGCCAAGCCATTTAAATCCCGCAGCAAAACCGCCTCGCGGAACTCCTCCGGAAGTTCCTCTATGGCCTGGATTATGGTCTTATGCACCAAGTGTGTATCGGTCTGTGCGTCCGGCAAGGGCGCGGCGTCCACCGGCTCGTAAAACGATACTTTCTCTTCTCCTTCACTGGCTTCGACCGGTACCCACTGCCAGCGTTTGCGCCGCCGCAACTCGGTCTTGGCCAGGTTGGCGGCAATGGTGTAGAGCCAGGTGGAAACATACTGGATTGGCGGACATTTGTGACTGTGCTTGAGACAGCGCAAAAAAGTTTCCTGGACAATGTCTTCGGCCGTCTCCCGCAACCCCACAAAGCGAAAGACGAAATTGTACAGCGCACTGCGATAGCGCTCTACCAGGACGATGAGGTAGGCGTTATCCCCGGAGGCTCGCAGCAGAACTTCCCGGTCTGAAAGATCATTTATATTTTCCATGCGCATTTTCCTCCTGGTTACTTTACCTCTTCGTAATGCAAAGCTTGTGCCAGCACCTGAAAAAACCCGGAGTACAAACGCCTAAGTCTCTGTTTACAGAGAAATTAAAAGATAAATAAACAAAGAGAAAACAGATAGACTGATTCGACCATTTGGTCGCAAATTTTCTCCTGGCTCCCACGATTAAAACTATCTTACCTCGATTAAATTATTGCTACTTATATAATTTCGACCATTTGGGCGACCGCTCTGACCAGAATGTCGAAGCACAAGCGTCACCTCCTAGGGAGCAGCTTCGATGCGGGCCACCACCCGCATGGTGGTTATGAGCCTGAGTTCCCCTGCATCGCCGAGGCGCAAAAAAAACGCACCGGCCGCCTCCGCGGTGGCACCCGCCCCCAGGCGCACCGGCTGGCCAAAGGGAATAAAGCGGTCCACCAGAAAGAGATCCTCGTCAAAAAAGCGCAGATCATAGCGAATCTGCACTGCCTGCTGCGCCAGGTTGCGAAAAAAAATATGCGCTCTACC
>MDTE01164367.1_pt1 | contig 11708 bp, 8 predicted proteins | sample 811231 | NCBI WGS metagenome assembly MDTE01 (sample SAMN05326651, study PRJNA326480) | marine metagenome | isolation source: seawater | place: Indian Ocean: Red Sea | collected 2010
ATGGCTGTCTTCTGTATCACCATCGATTCCAAACGAACCGTAGACGCCGTTGTGCATAATCATGCCTCGAGCCTCCATGCTACCGTTTCTCCACATCAGTTCGTGAACACCGATGAGTCCTGACATGGGTACGATGGTTGCAAGGTGTGGATTTCCGAATGTTGCTGCTTGCCATGGTGTAGAACCGTCGTAGGATTTTCCGATAATTCCAACCTTGCCATTTGACCAAGATTGAGTGCCGAGCCATGTTACAGCGGCATCGATGCCACGTTGCTCATCGGTACCCATCAAATCCATGCAATGGTTTGATTCACCGGTTCCAAACACCGAGACCTGAGCAACTCCGTAACCATGTGGAACATAATTCTCAATGAGCATGCGTCCCAAACGATTCGCAGGTGTCGTAGCATCAACATCTCCGTCGCTGTAATAGGGACCAATTTCGGCAATAACTGGGACTTGACATTCCGGGCTCAAATTTTCAGTTGATGAATAATCGCATCCTTCGATAACTGGCAACCAGAGACCAAGATGAACTTCTGCACCGCCTGCGGCACCTGCGCCTCCATCAGCGAGGGTGATGCTCGGTACTGCGACAAAAACAGATTGAACTGGACCGATGTCGTATGTCCCATTTTCTGTGACTCTGGAAAACACATCACTGTTGTCGTATTCACGATCCGAGCGATTCCAAGGCTCGGGATAAATTTCATCGGACGAATCATCGGCGATGTTCTGTAAATCCTCCCCAAAACATCCTGAAAGGATGGATGGGAGAAGGAAAATCAACAACATCGAGATGCTTCGCATTGTCCTTGCGTTACAAATCCGACATAAGACGCTTTTTGCCTTATGCTACGTCTTCGGATTCTCGTGCTTCAAGCTCGGCACGGACTTCGTCCATATCCAAATCTTGGAGTTTGGTAATCAAATCCTTGAGCGCTTCTTCTGGAAGAGCACCGGGTTGCATGAACACACCAATTCCTTCTTTGAAGGCGATTGTTGTTGGAATGGAACGGATACCAAATGAACCTGCGAGCGCTTGCTCAACCTCTGTATCGACCTTCGCAAAAACGACATCTGAGAATTCCTCTGAAACACGCTCGAAGACAGGAGCATAAGCACGACATGGCCCGCACCACTCGGCCCAGAAGTCGATAATCACGAGGTTGTTCTCCTCGATGATGCTGTTGAACGATGCCTCTTGCATCTCCACGGTCGCCATATACTAGCCTCACACTCACAGTATAAGTGCCCATGCATTCTGCCTAAGCCGTGAATCGACGGATTGATGTGCTGTACAGTCAAGCATCGGACATGGGCAGACTGATGACAATCCTGACCGCATTTCTGTTCCTTAGTGTTCTTGTGGTCCCACAAGGTGTTTCAGATGAAACAACAAACGACGATACGTCGACAGCTACCATTGTCATCTCAGAAGTTCTTGCATCACCAAATGGGATGAAAAACAACGAGACGTGCTCAAACTGTTACAACGCAACCGACTGGAACGGCGACGGCGAATACGGTAAGTTCTCGGACCAGTTCATTGAATTACACAATCCAACCGACCAAGCCATCAACATTTCAAATTGGGTGTTGGACGACATTGCTGACGGAGGAAGCGCTCCTTGTCAGTTGGCACGCAACACCATTCTGCAGCCCGGCGAGTATGTTTCCGTCTTCATCAATGCTTCACGTATCGAGTTGGATTATTACGACGGAGATACCGTGAATCTTTACGATGTGGAGGGAACACTGGTTGACTCGTTGTCCTATCCGGCCCGAGATTCATGGTACGGCAACTCCTACATCCCACTCGACAATGGAACCATTTGGAAGGTTCGACCGCCCACACCTGGGTACGCCCAAGACGAATCGTTTGATGTGGCCCAGAACATGATCGGTTGTTTTGGTATAAGTGATGGCGGGTTCGTTGAATCCATGCTCCTCAAGGGCCGAGTCGTCACAATGAACAACGTAGCTGATGTCATTAACGAGGGTCGTGTTTTGGTTCGCGATGGCAAAATCGAGGCTGTGTGGGGCGGAGATAACATTCCACAGAACGTTGATTTGACCGATGTTCAGATCGTTGAAACAAACGGCACGATTTACCCTGGATTGATCGATTCACACAATCACATGCATTACAATCACATCCCACTGTGGGATTTCGAAGTTCATACCTCTGTCAAATCAGAGGAGGGTGGTTACTCAAATCGAAACCAGTGGAAAAACAATCCAAACTACAAGCGCGACATTTCGTGGATGAAGACGTTTGTTCAAACAGCCTCAATGTGGAATATGGCCGATCAGCAAATGAAGTACGCTGAGGTCATGGCGGTCGCTGGAGGCGTCACAGCCGTTCAAGGTTCACCATCGAGCAACACCGATGCGTGGGACAGCATGCTCTCACGTAACATCGAGTTGTACAACTTTGGTGGCGATGGCATCCATACCAAGGTCACGACACTCGAATCCGACTACACAGGAAGCCATATCACATCTGGAAACAGTAGTGGAAGTTTGAATGCCTGGTACCTCCACCTTTCCGAAGGTGTTGATGAATCAAGCCGTGCTGAATTCGATATTCTCGTTCAGAACAACCTCTTAGTCGGCGAATTGGTCGTCGTCCATGGGACTGCACTCACATCCGCTGAGTTCCAAAAGATGGCAGAAGTTGGTGCCGACCTTGCATGGTCACCCCTCTCCAACCTCCTGTTGTATGGAGACACAACCGATGTGGTCGCTGCTGATCAAGCCGGCGTCCGAATTTCACTTGCACCTGATTGGGGACCGAGTGGTTCGAAGAACGTTCTACACGAGTTGAAGGTCGCAGACATGTGGAATACCAACAATCTCGATTCCTATTTTTCGAACTACGACCTTGCGACCATGGTCACAAAGAATCCAGCACTTGCCAACAACTGGGATGATTCAGTCGGAACCATCAATGCTGGACTTTATGCAGATCTTGTTGTTTTGGATACCTTCCATCAAGACCCCTATCGAAACCTTATCGAAGCCATCGATGCAGATGTTCGACTGACCATCGTCAACGGACAACCTGTCTTCGGTGACGTAGACATCATGTCTGAGCTCAAAGGTGATGATTGGGAACTTGTAGAAGGGCCTGGTTTCAACAAGGCAGTCGATGTTACCGATCGGTCTGTCACGGAGGGAACACAATCATGGTCGAGCATTCTCGCAGATATGGAAATGGCTATGGCGCTTAATCCTGATGACATCGCTGCAACATGGTCATCGAGCACAGACAGTTATTCATCCATGCAAAGCAACGTTCTGAACAATATTTTCACAACCGGCGATACACGACACTTCGGTATCATTACACAATCCGCACATGCCAACACCCACATCGACTTGTCACAGTTGGAGGTTTACTACGAAGTTCCAATGAACAATGGTGAACGGACTGGCGTGAACGTTGTTCTCGAGCCTCAAGACAACACCGGAGGTTCGACCATTGACCCGGTCGATGAAACACCAACAGGAGAGACGGGTCAAGAGAACGAAACCACCGGTGGAACAGAAACTGGAAGAGATTCAGAATGCCCACCAAACTGCATCCTTGGCGAGGATGTTGAAGATGCTTCATCTGAAGATTCATCACTCATAGGCCCTCAGTCACTTCTTCTCATTCTCGTCGTGTTGCTGCTCGTAGCCGTCGGATTGTTGACAAGAGGAAGCGATGAGGATGCTGAACTTGGTGCAGACCAAACGGTCATCATCGAAAATCAGTGGCAAGATGAAACAAAACAATTTGTTCCGGAATTGCCTCCGCTTACGCCTCCACCATCTTCGGAAGAAGAGTGATTATTGCAAATCCCAAACTGGACCGTCTGCAGTATCGGTTACCACGACACCAAGGGCGTTGAGTTGATCTCGGATTTCATCAGCGCGAGGCCAATCCTTGTTGGCACGTGCAGTGCTACGTTCACTCAACAGGGCTTCGACTTGCTCCGCAATTTCTGCTTTGCGAGGGTCTTCAATCGGTTCTGCTAAAAGGACATCGGGTGATGGGAGAATACCGAGAATGTTTCCAGCTGTTTCTTCCAACCATTCCTTCGCATAGGTTCCAATGGCACGCTTATCTTCCTCATCGGAGCCGAGTGTCATGAAGTACTGGAGTTGCTTCGTTGCTGCGAGCACTTTCGCAACACCTTCACGGCTGTTGAAGTCGTCATCCATGGCTTGTGCAAATCCTTCAGCCAGTCGCTCCAACAGTCCAAGGGATTTTGCGAGCGGATCGGGGCTTGCCATGTCTGGCTCAGGAAGTTGGTGCTGGCGACCATCGGAAGACATCCGCAACGCTTTCTCGTACACTTGCAAAATTCGGTCGTGATTTCGCTGCGCATCGTTGAGAAGTTGTTCGTTCATGTCAATTGGAGAGCGGTAATGCGCGTTGACAAGAGCAAGCCGCAATACCAGCGGGTCAACCTTCTGAATGATGTCGCGAATGGTCCAAAAGTTGCCGAGCGACTTGCTCATTTTTTCACCATCAATGTTGACAAAACCATTGTGCAACCAGTAGCCTGCAAGCGGAGCATGCCCGGTATGACATTCACTTTGGAAGATTTCAGCTTCGTGATGAGGGAATCGCAGGTCATGCCCTCCACCGTGGATGTCGAACGAGGTTCCGAAGTGATCGAGACTCATTGCAGTACACTCAATGTGCCATCCTGGACGCCCTTCACCCCAAGGTGAAGGCCATGTTGGTTCGTCAGGTTTTGCTTGTTTCCAAAGTGCGAAATCCTTGTGGTCTCGCTTTCCAGAACCCGTCTTTTCGACGCGGCCACCTGCACCTTGTCGTACGGCATCGATGGATTGTCCCGTCAGTTGCCCGTACTTTTCGGGTGCCGAATCTACGTGAAAATAGACGCCGTCATCAGCGACATATGCGTGACCTTTCTCGATGAGATCCTCAATGATGTGAATCATTGATTCAACGTATTCCGTACATCGTGGATAGTGATCAGCTCGAAGAATGTTCAATGCGTCCATGTCTTCATAGTACGTCTCGATGTTTCGATCGACGATGGCCTTCCAGTCCTCTCCTGATTCAATCGATCGTTTGATGATTTTATCATCGATGTCGGTAAAATTCTGTACATAATCAACGTCGTATCCAGATGCTTCGAGCCATCGGTGAATGAGATCGAAGGCGATGTAACACCGTGCATGGCCAAGATGACAATTGTCGTAGACTGTAACGCCACAAACATACATCGAGACTCTTCCTGGCGATTGGGTTGTGAAATCAATCTTTTCTCGCCTGCGCGTATCGTGCACTCGTAACGGCATGTGAACAACTGACCGGTGTCACCACTCTCACTTGAAGATTGATACGTGATTACGTTGAGGAGGCACAGAAGACGATGTTCGATTTGAAACGAGGAGACGGTATCGGTATTGGTTCCTACGTACTTCGAGATACACGATTGGTCAAATTGGCTTGGATTGTTCCTTTGTGTTCCATCATTGCTGCCGTCGGCATTCATGTCGCACTTGGAAATGCACGAGATGTTCCATTCTTCATTTCTGAAGCAGATTATCCCGGACCTGAGCGATTCGTGTTTACGATTGGATTGTTGGCATCTGCTGTGTTCCACTTCATGCTTACGCTTCGATTGTACACTTTGTTCAAGGATATCGCACGAAGAAAACTATTGCGCGCTGCGATGATTCTTGGTATCGCAAGTTCTACGCACCTTGCAATTCTTGCATTTGCCGACATGTACGACCACCTTGCACTTCACGTCTACACCTCCTTGGTTGTGTTTCATGGAGGGTTTACATGGGCAATCCTTGCCCACTTTTCCTTACCCCACCCGAACAAGACTGGAAGAGCGGTACGATTGGTTTCACTTTTCACAGCATTTGTATCCCTGGCAACGATGACCATCGTCATGAATCGAGGTATCGAAGAACAAAGACGAGTCTATGACATCCAGCCTGAGATGATTCCGCTGGATGATCTTCAACCGTGGATTGATGTAGCAGCTCCGGCAGAATTCATCCTGTTCTTTTCACTGCTCGGATGCCTTGCATCGTTTTCATGGGACATCGTCAACAACGCCGACCAGGCCGAGGATTCGACGATCGAGGCTTGAGAGAGCAACGGTCATAGGGTCAATCCCGTCGGTACCAATCGTTTTCCATACAGAGACAATCATTTCACGATGTGAAAGAAGATGACGTATCGTCCCGACAAACTCACATCCAGTGGTTTCCAAGCCTATAGCCATCTCTGGACCCCAGAGGCCTGCAAACAATCCTGTTTGTGGACGTTGCTGTAATTCTGGTGCTCCGTTTTCATCGATGCGAACGATACAATTGTACTCGACGGTTGTTTTCTTGGTCGTCTTCGGGCGTGGTAACTCATGTGGACGGGTGCGTCCATTACAGGTTTCTGAAACTGGACACTGATCACAAATCGGATTGCGTGGCTTGCAAACAAGCGCACCCAATTCCATCATCGCTTGATTCCACTCACCTGGCGCATCAATGACGAGATGCTTGTCAGCAAATCGTTGAACATCGTTCATCGATGGTTCCTCCAGGTTGGATTGACGAGCCATCACTCGACGGATATTCCCATCAACGCATGCAACAGGTTCTGAATGCGCAATTGAAGCCACAGCTGCGGCTGTGTATGGTCCAATCCCAGGGAGTTTCAGAAGTTCATCGTACGTCTTCGGAAGCACACCACCATGGACTTGGACAACTTCTATCGACAATGCATGAAGGCGGCGTGCTCTTGAGTAATATCCAGCTCCTTGCCAAAGAAGAAGCACATCATCAACACTCGATTCGGCCATTGAGGAAAGCGTTGGAAAGCGTTTCAAGAGGCGTTCATGATATTCTATACCGCGTTCCATTTGCGTTTGTTGAAGAAGAATCTCAGAGAGGAGAATGGACCAAGGCGAAGGGTCCAATCGCCAAGGAAGTGGCCGCTTGTTGCGCTCGTACCAAGCAAGCAGTGCCTCTTGATTCATCGGAAATCAACGTGTGATCAAGCCGCTTTGGCTTCTTCGATTTTGGCATCGTTTGCTTTGATTTGCTCCCAGACCAATTCTGCAATATCTTTGACGTCCATTTCCGCATCGATGGCTGACAAACCGTCTGTCACCATGGTGGAACAGAACGGACAACCGACTGCGACGGTATCTGCGCCAGTTGAAGCCAATTCCTTTGCTCGAATGATGTTGACACGGTCGTTCCCTTCAGGAACGTGTTCTTCCATCCACATTTGAGCGCCACCAGCACCGCAACAGAAAGAGCCTCGACCACTGCGTTCAGTTTCGATATCAACACCGCCAATGGCATCGCGAGGAGCGTCGTATTCACCACCAATTCGACCAAGATAACATGGGTCGTGGTAGGTTACAGAACCATCGTGCTTTGGTTCTGGAAGCTTGCCTTCGTTCTGCAAGTGCGAAATCAACTGAGAGTGATGCATGACCTCGATGTCTTCTCCACCATAGTCCTTGTATTCCTTTCCAAGCGTGTGGAAACAGTGTGGACAAGAAGCAACGACCTTCTTGACACCTAACTCGTTGAACGTCTCCAAGTTGGTTTCAGCGAGCATTTGGAACAGATATTCGTTACCGGCTCGACGAGCTGCATCACCACTGCATCCTTCCTGCATTCCGAGAATACCGACATCGAGTCCGGCTTCCTTCATGATGGAAATGGTGTCTCGAGCAACTTTCTTGTTTCGCTCATCGAACGATGCTGCACATCCTGCGAAGTAGATGTATTCGGCAGGTTCAGCGACCTTCACATCGAGATCCGCAGCCCAATCACCACGCTCGTGCGATGGCAACCCGTACGGGTTTGAATCCGATTCAAGATTCTCAATCGTGGCCATCAATGGCATAATGGTGTCCTCAACGGATTCATCGAATTCCATTCGCTCCATCATCAGGTGACGGCGAGCATCGGTCAACTTCGGAACGTGCTCAATGTTGACAGGGCAAACATCAACACATGCGTGGCATGTGGTACATGCCCAGATGGATTCCTCACCAAAACGTGCAATGATGTCCTCTTCAGGAGTTTCACCAGCAAACAATTGCGAAGCGTGGTCGTTGGCATAGTGTCGAACATCGTGAACAATCTGCATTGGGTTGAGCGCTTTGCCACTCGCATAGGCTGGACAAACGTCTTGACAGCGTGCGCAAGAAGTGCAAGCCCACCCATCGATGAGACTCCTCCAGGTCAATTGCGTGTAATTGGCTGCACCGAAAGATTCCAAGTCAAGTTCTTCCAATGAGACAGCAGAACCGCTCTCATCCGTTGCCAGAGGACGCATCTTTGCCATTGGCTCTGTGTCGTAGAATGCAACGTTTGGAAGGGCCATGACCAAATGCATGTGCTTTGAAAGCGGAATCAGGAACAAGAACGTACAGATGGCAACCATGTGTGCCCAATAGGCTGCATTGATGGTCGTCTGGGAAGGTGCGAAGGTATCTGCAACCCAAGCACCGATCATTTCCCACGTTGGATGTGGATCCTCACCTGCTTCAACGATGTAGGATGTTGTACAGATGGTCATAATGAGCAGCAGGATGACATTGCCTTCAAGTTGGGACTTCCCTTTGAGTTTCTCGGGCGTGAACAAAACGCGTCGATTCAGTGCAAGGAAACAACCGATCAATGCACTTGTGTAGCCGAGTTCGACCATACCGTTCCAAATTCCATTCAGCGCTTCAGGCAAAATATGTTCACTGAATCGATTGGCTGTAGCCAAATCCAACATATCAGAGGAGAGCATGAGGAATCCCCAAAACATGAGAACGTGCATGGTTCCTGCTACTTTGTCTTCCAGAACTTTTCGTTGACCAAGCCAGACAGTAAGTGTTTCTTTCAGCCGCTTCCCCCAAGAGTCGAATCGCTTGTCAGGAGCGCCGAGTAGAACAAGACGCGTCGCTTTTTGCACTTGGTAGGCAAAAAAGGCGATTGAGATTCCACCTAGAACAAGAAGGAGGTAATATCCCTTGATTCCCGCATAGGTTACGTCGAGCGGATGTTCCATCATGAATCAACCCAAGCGCATTCAATCCTTCAACCCAACGATGGAATCAATACCAATCCTAATGGTTGAGATAGGTCTCCAGCGAACATGGTCAAAGCGAGTGCTCCCGGGAAGTGCATACTTTTCGGAGAACACGCTGTTGTCTACGGGCAACCAGCCTTGGCCTGCAGCATTAGCCAACGTATGAGCATCGAACTTGAAGTGGAAGAGACGTTTGACACGTGGCGGTTGGATGGACGTACCTTTAACCCCAAGAAACATCCACACATCGATTATCTTCGAAAGCAACTTCCACCAATCGAAGAGCAACCTATACACATTCGAATACGAGGTTCGATACCAAAAGCATCCGGGCTTGGTTCCTCCGCTGCATTATCAGTGGCACTGTGTGGTGCACTGCAACAACTTCGAGGTGAAGATCCCAGTCCTATGGAAGCGAGTGAACTCTCGCACCAAGCTGAGGCGAACGCACAAGGTGGACGTGCCAGTCCAATGGATACCGCTACCAGTTCTTTCGGAGGATTTGTTGTTCTCTCAGACACCATTGAGGACGATTTGGAATACCTCGGAGTGCGAACAATGGACGTTGAAGGAACAACGCTTCAGTGGCACCTACATACATTCAACGCTGAGATTCCAGAAGGCGTTGCTCTCGTCATTGGCAACACAGGCGTTCACGGTTCGACATCAGCAATGGTCAAACAAGTGGCCGATTTACTCCACAAAGACCCCCAACGTAGCGTCGAGCTCGAAACGATTGGAGCCATCGCCAAAAGAGGCATTCAAGCCTTAAAAGAAGGCAACATGAAGGCGGTAGGGCAAGCCATGACCGAGAATCACATGGTTCTGCGTTCGCTCGGTGTTTCTTCTCCTGAACTTGAACGTTTGATACGAGCGGCTGCACCTTCAAGTCTTGGCGTCAAATTGACCGGAGCGGGTGGAGGAGGTTGCATGATTGCTCTAACGATGAATCCCGAGGAAACAGTTGGGGCCATTGAAATGGAAGGTGGTCGAGCGTTTATTACGCACTTCAATGAGCCCGGTCTTGAAATTGAGCATTTAACCTAGAAACCGATACTCATAGGTTTCGCCATCAAAGCGTGGGCCCTTCATTTATATATGCGGGAAGGAAGCCAGCAACCCATGACCACTGATGAAGAGCGCTTGACTGTTGTTAACGTCGTAGCAAGTACCCGCGTAGCCGAAGAACTTGACCTCCCTGATATTGCAATCCAACTCAATTGTGAGTACGAGCCAGAGCAATTCCCAGGTGTCGTTTACCGTGTCACGGACCCAAAACTTGCCATTCTCATGTTCCGCTCGGGACGTGCCGTTTGTACCGGAGGAAAAGACGAAGACAACATCCACACAGGTATCGATCGAATGATCAAAGACCTTCGAGCTGCAGGCATCACAACTTGGGACCTCAAGGACGTTGAAATCGAAGTTCAAAACATGGTTGCAACCTACGCTCTTCACTATCCTGAAGACTACGATGGTAACGACAAGTTCACTGGTGCTCCACTCGCAGGTGAACCACGAAAGTTGAACCTCAACAACCTCACCTTCCACCTGCCTTTCGACAAGGTTGAGTACGAGCCAGAACAATTCCCTGGTCTCATCTACCGACTGGATTATCCTAAGGTTGTCTGTCTGATTTTCGGCAGCGGTAAGATGGTCATTACCGGTGCACGACACAAGGACGAAATCTTGGAAGCAGTTGAAATCATCAAGGACGAACTTGCTGATCTCCTCTGAGGCCATCGTCGCATCTTTGATGTGCAAGAACATACAAGCACACACATGGGCGGAGTGCTCAAGTCACGTGTCTTGACCCTGCTCGTTCTCGCATGTATGATTGGATTCAGTCAAATTCCATTGGTTCAACATAACCTTCTGCCCACTGACGAGCAAGTCGTCCAACGAAGTGGTTCCGATCCTGGAGTCACCGATCTGCCCTCATGGAGAGTTGGTGATAAGTGGATTTACTCAGGGACGTTTGACCCTTCCATTCTCATCACAGATACGGGCGTTTCAGCAAACGTAGGCGAGATTCGCGGTGATGCGACCGCAGAAGTCACAGACATTCTCGAACTCCAATTCGACAATGGAACCGAATGGGTCTACAAGTTGCGGATGTCTGCAGATTTCGACAAGAGTGGTGTCGAACTTGAAGGGTTCACGGGGAATGCCGAAATCCAGTTCACGCAGACCGAATACCTTCGAGTGAGCGACTTTGCGACTGTCAAGAACGACCTCGACTTGTACATCAAGTTCATTCCATACGGTATCGGTTCGCTCACACAAATCCTCGGTGATATCACGATTACGAACGAATACAGCCCTGCTACGGAGGCGTATGATTTCCCACTCCGCTATGGTGAACGATGGACTTCTCTGACAACCGCATCCTCGCAATGGTCTGGTCAAAGCGATTACATCACACCGTTCCCGCCACCAGAAACAGATACCAACACCACAACATGGGAAGTCACAGACATTGGACAACCTCGAAACGCCATCGGGGCTGGGATCGCTTACAGTGGTTGCGATGCATCGTACGAACTGACATCATGGAACTCTGATGGCGTCTCAACAGGGTACCGATGGTACTGCCCAGCGGTCAACAATTACGCATGGCGGCATG
>MDTE01010027.1_pt1 | contig 11707 bp, 15 predicted proteins | sample 811231 | NCBI WGS metagenome assembly MDTE01 (sample SAMN05326651, study PRJNA326480) | marine metagenome | isolation source: seawater | place: Indian Ocean: Red Sea | collected 2010
CTTGTCATGGGCAGTCAGTGTGAAGTCGGGGGCCATGTCACCTACTGAGGGCATGGTACCTCCATGAGGTCTGACTGATTACATTTGCTCGGGACTATCTATCCCTAGTAGGCCCAATCCCGTGGATAGAGTGCGCGCAGTCAGGTCGCACAGGGCTAAGCGACTCATCCTTATTCGATCATCTTCAGATGAAAGTACAGGGCAGTTTTCGTAGAACGAGGCGAATGCAGAAGCAACCGAGTGTAGGTATGTGCACAGACGATGGGGTGAGTAGGTCGAGAGGGTTTCGTCCACCATTGCAGAAAAGTTGACCAGTCGCCTAGCTAGCAATGCCTCCTCGTCATGCTCCAGAGAGATGGGCGTATCTGCAGAGACTGGTCTTTCGATATCAGAGTGGCGGAAAATGCTGCAAATCCGGGCGTGTGCGTACTGCAGATAGGGAGAGGTGTTTCCATCGAAGGACAGCATCCTGTCCCAGTCGAAGACGTAGTCCTTGGTCCTCTCTGTAGACAAATCAGCGAACTTAACTGCACCAATACCGATTGCTTTGGCTATCTCCTGTCTCTGCTCGCCCTCTATCGATGGGTTCCTCTCGGCAATGGCTTGCTCGGCTCTAGTGACTGCTTCGTTGAGTAAATCTACGAGTTTGATAGCCTCGCCCTCGCGGCTCTTCAGTATCTTACCGTCCGAGTCCAAAACCGATCCGAACTTTATGTGAGTGGTATTGTGCGAGTCATTCATCAATCCGGCTTTGGTGGCAACCTCGAATACCATCTTGAAATGTTGAGTCTGCGGAGTCCCTACTACGTAAAGCAGGTCATTGCAGCCCAGCCTCTCAACCCTGTCTATGATGCATGCAAGGTCGGTTGTAGCGTAATTGTAGCCTCCATCCGCCTTCTGGATGATTAGAGGCATCGGCTCGCCCTCGCGATTGACCCAGCCTCCTGGATACACGACCTTGGCGCCCTCGCTATCCTCTAGCATTCCGGTTTTGTCGAGTCTGCTGACCACCTCGGGCAGCAGGTGACGATAGCTAGACTCTCCCATTATATCCTCATTGGTCAGTAGTACTCCCAGCATACCGTAGACCTCGTTGAAGTAGCGCATCGACTCATCCACGAGTACTCGCCAGAGCCTGAGAGTATCTTCGTCTCCTCCTTGAAGCATGACTACCCGGTTGCGAGAACGTTCAACGAATGCCTCATCCGAGTTGAATTTCTCTCGAGCTTGTTTGTAGAATCCGTCCAAGTCCCCCATTCCGAGTTCATGGGCTGCATTGCCCTCGCCTAAATCGAGAAGATGTTCGATGAGCATACCAAAGGGAGTACCCCAGTCGCCTACGTGGTTCTCTCGGTATACGTTGTGGCCCTTGTGCATCAACATGCGTACAATCGCATCACCGATGACAGTTGATCTAAGATGGCCGACATGCATCTCCTTGGCTACATTGGGTGCAGAGTAGTCTACTGCGGCAACTCTAGTTTCCTCGATTGGAATTCCTAATCTATCATCCGGAAGTAGTTCGGATAGTATTGCAGCAAGCCATTCCGGCTCGGCCTTGATGTTGACAAAGCCGCTTACTGCGGATACTTCTGCGATACCGGATAAGGCCGGAGACAATATGGATGATATCGACTCGGCGATTTCAACTGGAGAGCGTTTCATAACTGGTGCTAGGCTGTGGCAGGGTACGGCTAGATCTCCGTGCTCCTCAACGGTTGCAGGACCAAGAAGACTGCCTAATTCCACCTCGGCTCCAGCGTCGGCAAGTGCAGCAACCACCTCGTTCTTGACGGCCTGCTTGAGAATTTTCATCCAATCAACTCCATGCATACCTCAGGATGGCGGCGATTCCGCCGAATGAATCATTGAGAGTAGCCCCTTCCTCAGTATCCATAGAAATAAGTCTGACCTTAGCCGAGATGTGTCTGGCCAACATGCTCAATTCGTCTACCAAATCCATCGATCTGTCCAAATCTTCGGTAATGTTCTCAGAATCACAAGATGGACAATTGGGAACTTCAGAACGGGTGCTCTGAGTAGATTCCCACTCGTGTTTGCACTGTTTACAAGTCCATCCAACTCTGCGTTGTCTGAGTCCTTCTGAGAGAAGTAGAGTGTGGACTGCGCCTTGGTCGAGCGCTGACCTTACCATCGCTTCACCATAGGTTGCCTTGGGATGATTCTGCATGACCTCTCGTAGGAACTGGTCGACTAGGTTCCTCTCAGCATCTAGTTCGATCTGGTCCATCAGGCCGCCTGCTCGTTGGATCAATTCGCGTAGACCGCTCTCGTTGGAGTAACCGACATCAAACAGAGGTTCTCTGATGAGTTTCTTAATCTCGTGATGGAAGTAGTCCTTCTTGACGACGAAGTCCTTAGTTGCTCCCGGGCCTCCAACGATGATTCCCCGTAGGTTCTCTATCTGGGGCAACCAGTAGTTACATGCCCTCTCGGTGGACTTTTGGAAGAAGTTGTGAGCAGCCTCCTCGATAAGTCGCTCGAAACGCTGAGCCGATTGGCCCCCTCTACCGTGCTTAGAGGGCACCTGTGAGGTGATGTGTTCCTGACAGTGCATTCTCTTCCCTGAGGCTATTCCATAGGCCGACTCAGAGCGGTCGATTACGAACAGTCCGTAAGCTGTCCTATCAATCAGCATCTCCTCCAACTGACTTACTTCGAAGGTCGAATCGCATCGGTACCTGAAAGAGGGGAATTCCTCGGGAGGATCGTCGATTACTGTGGTGATTAGTCTAGTCTTATTGTTGCCAACAATGACATGGCCGACAAAGACGGCTATACCGCGCTCTCCGGGGGTCTTGTACCGGTTCAATGCGGCCAGAGCCGACTCTATCGCATCGCCAACATGCTTTCTAGTGGATTTCGATTTGATATTGGCAGCTTGACCGGCCTCTTGAGACAGATGCTGTCTGACATCGTGAATCATTCTATCAGGAGGGACGATGACTGTCACAAGTTCGGTTCCCATCCCTCGCATGGATGATAGTTCCTCAAGCGCCTTCTTCAGACGTAGCCTGCGCTGCTGCTGCTCAAGGTCTTCAGACATGCTATGCCTCTGTCAGAGGCCTGAGAGGCGGCATTTCAACCCTTCACCGCGCCCGAGGCATAGGCATTGAAAGGGTGCATGTACGCGCAGCCATCAATGGCGAAGGTCGTAGCGGCTCTGGGAGGCAGTCTATTGAGGCCCGAGGTCGAAGAAAGGCATGCTTGGCTGGAGAGTCTCATCGAGGTCGTGAGAGACCGCGTTACGATGGATGACAAGTTGGGCATAGTTGTCGGAGGTGGAGCGGCTGCTCGGGAGGGAATCGAGTTAGCAAGACCAATTGTCGACTCCGAGGATCGTCTAGATAGAATCGGCATCGCTGCCACTAGGCTGAACGCCACTATTGTTCGAGAGAGTCTAGCCGACGCCGGAATCCCCGTCTCAGGAAGCATTCCTCTCAGCGTCAACGAAGCGGTTTCACTGCTCGAGGAAAGGCAAGTAGTCGTAATGGGCGGAACTAGGCCCGGCCACACTACTGACGCAGTCGCAATCAGGTTGGCTGTAGCATCCGGAGCCGAACGCTGTATCATTGCGACCAATGTTGCCAAGGTGCACGACTCTGATCCTCAATCAAATCCTGATGCTCGCGCCTTTGATGCGCTTACTCATGCCCAACTTCAGGAGATTGTAGGTCCTGCAGAACATTCCAGAGCCGGCCCATCACAGGTGGTCGACCCTATTGGTGCTGATGCGGCTGCAGAAGCAGGGATGCAATTGTGTATTCTGGATGGCAGGAGCATAAGCGCTCTGAGGTCGGCAATAGAGGGTGAGGATTTTGGAGGGACCGTGATAGGATGAGTAAGCGCGACCGGATAATGAGGGACGCTCAGAGAACTGCTGGAGAAGCTCGTGAGGCGGCCAAGCGCGGACGAGATTCTCAAAAGAGAGAACGTGCAAAGCGAAACTTCTCGACACCTGATCATCGTCACTGCTCAGTATGCTGGGCGCCGATTCCCCTTGACGAAGACCCTCCTGTTTGTTCAAATCTAGAATGTGCTGAGACTCGGCGAAAGCGCGAATCTTCGAGGAAGCGTCTCACGGTGATGCTGTACCTGTTTCCCGCAATAGCAATCCTATTGGTATTCTTCCAAGTCATAACATAGTAGCGTCAGATTGAATTGTGAGCGATAGAAGGAGTTAGTACAATGATGATTAGAATCCTATCCATTCTGCCAGCTGCTATGGGTGTAATCTGCGCCTTGCTCGTGTTGGTTAGTCTGTATTCACCCACTCTAGATTCTAGTCGTACCGACATCCCGCTTGTCCCCTGTACTGACGACAGTGCTGGTTGCCCTGTTGGTCTGAGCGGAGAGGATCTGAGTTCTCCCTCAGCATTCATGCTGCTTGATATAGAAGTCACAATAGAGTGGGAGCAGTTTGCAACTAGTTGGATTGGGGTTATCGAAAGCCCTCCGCCGGATGGCTGTGATTCGGACTCAAACGGGCTTACTACCTGTACAGCTGAAGATTTCGATTTCATCGCAGGAGGGCTTGAGGAAGATGGGGGTTCACTGACATTCGATCTCAAGCCTGGGGACTACAGATTCGCTACTGCTAGCACCGACACCTCTGGAGTCGGCGGAGAACAATTAGTCACAATTACTCCTCAGATTGCTCTCGATCCAATTGCAGAAATTCTCCTCGCGATTGTCTCTATTCTTCTGCTTGCCGGCTCGGGTGAGATGTTCGCCCATCGAAGTATAATGAGGGCTTGGAAGCGATTCAAGGAGTCATGAGGCAATTCAGTCTTATTGAAGAACCAGTAAGGAGTGCCAAGGACATGGACGAGATTTGCGAGAACTGTGGATCTGCAATCGATGTCTCTGGCCTGCCTCCTTCATTCGGTGGTTACAGCCTGTACTGTACAATATGTGGACACCACTGGAAAGTTGAGTGATTACTCATCCCGGTGCCAATGCTCAGGCAGACTGAGAGGATCTCCTATCTCATCAGCGCCAATAATTTCGATTAGTCTAGACCTGAGTTCATCTAGGCCTTGTCCTGTCTCGGCGCTAATCGGAGTTTTGGCACCCTCAGGTAACTCGTCAATCAGATCCGCCTTGCTATGTACTACAATCATCGGCCGCTCAGACATTAACTGACTAACCTCTTCCATCAGATGTTCCTGTTGTTCCAATGGAGTAGTTGTGCCCTCGGACGAGTCGACTAGGAAGAGAAGTGCATCGCCGATGTGCTCGAGCGCGGCGATGGCCTGCAACTCAATCCGGTTGCGCTCCGACATAGGCCTATCTAGAAGACCGGGGGTGTCTACCATCTGGTAGGGTCTGCGTCGGTGCTCAAAGTGCCCCAGATGCAGTTGTTTAGTAGTAAACGGATAGGATGCGACTTCGGGTTCGCCACTCGAGAGGGCCGAGATGAGGGCGGACTTGCCAACATTAGGGGCACCGGCGACCACGATGCAGGGCTCTCTCGGATCCAATGAAGGGAGATGTCGCAGAGTATCGCGAGCCTCCCCAAGCCACATTATCTGGGGGGAGACCTGGTCAAGAATGGAAGAGAATCGACCATAGGCGTGGCGACGGGCCTGATGGAATCTCTCGATTGCATCTGGGTTTCTGATTCTCAGAATCTTCCTCTGAGTCTCTCCTGCAATCTTACGGACCTGTTCAGCAGCCCACTGGATTGCACCCAGACTCTTTCGATACTCGTCATTTCCTACTGCAGCATCTATCAAGGCTTGATCGAATTGCGAGAGCGCGTTCAGACTGGGCCATTTGTCAACCCACTTTAGTAGGGTTGAGTCGATTACGTCAGCAGCAGACTGTACCATCCTATCCATCTGCTTGCGCACCCTGTGATATTTGTCCGGGTCTTCGACGAAATCTGACTGGCGACTAGCCTTGCTGAATGCCTTGTCGAGGATTTCCTGAGGATATAGTATCGTTGGTATGCTCCTCCAGTGGACTCCTGCCATGCGCTCGCCTCCAGTCTGCGGCCTCTACCATCCCCTTTCAAGCCCACAGTCTGTGTAATGGGAAGTTTTGAGCCAATCCTATTCCTTTTCTATTACGACTGTAACGCGATAGCATGGCAGGAGCACGGAAGGGGAAGAGAATCGAAGATCTTCCCGGATGGGCGAGGCAAATTCACGAGGAGTACGGTTCCCCTGAACTATCTGATTTAGAGGATGTATTCCACGGCCCATTGCTAGAGCGTAAGTCTGGCCTTCGCAAGGATGACCTTATCGAGGTACTGCTAGATGCTAGATCACTCCCTAAGGATGCTGATCCATGGGTCCGAGGAATGCTCATAGGGACTTCTCGCAACGCTGTTGAAATTCTTGACGAAAGCGGTGGATTCAGGTCGATAGCAAGGGATGTAATTGTTGAAGTTAGGCTTGTAACTCATCTGAGACGTCCCTACATAGAGGACAAAGAGCTACTGACCTTTGAGAAAGAGGATTTTCGACGCCGATCAAGTATGCAAGAAGAAGCCGAGCGTAGTGCCGACGGTAGTGATGATAGTCACCTTTGGGGTTGAGTAGATGTCTGATTTGGCCGCGAAGCGGTGTGTGCCTTGTGATGGAGGTGTCCCTCCACTGGACGATGATGAACAGACCGGCCTACTGGTCCAACTTGCAGACGGGTGGAGCGTCATTGATGGTCATCACCTCTTGAGGGAATGGTCATTCCCTGACTTCGTCTCAGCTCTAGAGTTCACCAACTCGGCGGGTGCGATTTGTGAGGAGCAAGGGCACCATGCTGACTTTGAGGTCGGTTGGGGCAGAGTAAAAGCTATGATTTGGACTCACAAGATAGATGGTCTGACCGAATCTGACTTCGTTCTAGCTGCCAAGTTCGACATGATTTAGGTGGGTGGATGTCGCATCAGTTTAGTAAGCACGTTTTCGTGTGTACAAACCAGAGGGAGGTAGAAAATCCCAGAGGATGTTGCAGTTCCAAGAGTTCATTGGAGTTATTGACTCGTCTCAAGCGGGCTGCCCGCGCTGCTGGCCTAGATGATGTTAGGGTGAACAAATCAGGATGTCTCGACAACTGTGAGTATGGCCCTTCGTGTGTCATCTATCCCGAGGGAACTTGGTACACCTTACCGGATGATGATTTAGGATTGGACAGAATACTTGAGCACCTGAAAGGCGGAGACGTGGCTCAAGAATTCGTCATGGGTGAATGAATGCGTAAGGTAGTCTATCCAAAGGTCGGTGGGGTCGATTCTATACAAATCGTCGAAGCGCAAGACCCAGTTCCTTCCAAAGGCGAAGTATGCGTCAGAGTCCATCGAGCTGGTATCAACTTCGCAGATCTGATGATGAGACAGGGGCTGTACGGCTCCAACCCCGACTATCCATTCACTCCTGGATATGAGGCTGCTGGAGAGATAATCTCCGTTGGTAAGGGAGTTGAAGGGTTCAGCGAGGGTCAGCGCGTATTGGCGATGACGGGATTCGGAGGTTACTCTGAGATAGTCTGCTTAGGTGCAAACCGGGTTATTCCTCTACCTGATTCGGTTTCCTTCGACCAAGCTGCCGCTCTGCCAGTAACTTATGGTACGGCTTACCACATGCTGGTCTATCTAGGCAACCTGTCTCAAGGAGATTCAGTTCTCATCCATCATGCAGCAGGCGGAGTTGGCACTGCAGTAGCACAAATCTGTGAGGTCTACGAAGTCTCCAAGGTTATCGGCACAGCATCGACTCCGAAGAGGGAATTCGTGGAATCTCTAGGGATGCACTTCGTTGATAGCAAGTCGGAGGATTTTGTCTCCGCCTGTAAGTCGCTGACAGATGGAAAGGGAGTACATCATGCCATTGACCCGGTCGGTGGCAAGCATCTGATGCGCTCATACAAGGCTCTACGGCGTGGAGGGAAATTGTACTGCTTCGGAGCATCTTCTGCGGTAAGGAGTGAGAAGCGCTCGATGGCAACCGCCCTGAGCATGTGGGCATCAACTCCGAAGTTCGACCCTTTGAAGATGATGAGATCCAATAAAGCAGTGTTCGGAGTCCATATGGGACTACTGGATGATGATTCCATCTTCAAGGGACATCTCCAAGCCCTCTCTGATATGCTACTCAATGGGCAAATAGATCCTGTAATAGACTCAGTATGGCGGTTTGAGCAGGTGTCTGACGCTCAGAGACATATGCATGACAGAAAGAATCGCGGCAAAATCCTACTGGATTTCTCGTGATTACATCCCGCCGGGGACCATCATTGCTAGAACATCGCCATTGCAGACGAATTCAATGTCATCTGGAATTGGAATCAATTCAATTCAGAGCTTGACTGGCCGTGTTGCGCCACAAGCCTGGCACTTCAACTGGCTAGTCCTGCCTTCCTTGATGAATCTGGTATCTGGAGCGCGACACTGGCCACACAGGATGAACGCCTTGACATAAGCTACGAGTTTCTCCTTTATTCTCACAGGTGGGACTCTTCCCTTGAACATCACACGAACCTGCTCCCTAGTTCCAGAAGTTCCCAACTCGTTGAGTAGGAATTGATAGACATGATTTGCATCTCTGTCCATGGCGTTGACAATGTCAGCGAAGTTACGCAGGATAGTCTGACTACCCTCAATCAGGACATCGGGTTCAGGCATGGTCCAGCGTGACCTCTCACTGATGTCCTTGGGGATGCGCTCTCGAGCGCGGTCCAGCAGGTCACCGTAGTCATAGTCGGCCATCGGCTTGGCGAACAGTGACCCCCTTTTCACCCCACCGGGGCTGGATGGTGCTTCCGAACGCTCAAAGAACCGAACCACACAGGGGTACTATGGACTCAGACCTCGAAGTCAAGGTTGCTCGCACTCACTCCGATGCGAAGATGCCTACAATGGGTAGCAGACACGCTGCGGGCTGGGACCTGTATGCTCTCGAAGATACCGAAGTACCTTTCAGAAAGAGTGTGAAGCTGCGGACTGGTCTGCATGTGGCAATCCCAGTGGGTTATGAGGGTCAGGTCAGGGCCAGATCTTCATTGGGATCTAAGGGCCTTATACTGCCACATAGTATAGGGACAATCGATGCTGACTACCGAGGTGAGTTATTCGTACTTATGACTTGGATTGGAGAAGGTGACTCGTATACGGTGAAAGCAGGTGAGAGAATTGCCCAATTGCTGATCTCACCCATCCCGGAAGTGGCTTTCACAGAGGTGACATTTGAGGAACTTGGAGAGACCGAGAGGGGAGAAGGTGGATTCGGCAGCACGGGTCGGTTCTAACACAAAGCAGGATTTCCCATATTCTACCCCCGGTGGGTTCATAGATACTCGTCAGTGGGACGGTTTGATGCCACTGAGTATAGAGGAGTTGCGAGGCAAGGTCGAGGAACATCGCAAGAATGGACTCAATACTCAGCAAATTGCAGATGAGTTGTCTCTTTCTCAGACCACCATAGATTGGTTATCCTCAAGCGGTACGTCCACAGAAGATAGGCCGTCAGACATCAGGGTCGGTTGGCGCTCAATTGCTGTCAAGGCTGGTAGAATAGAGGCTGCTTCGTATATCTTCGTCGATATCATAGACGAAGAGATTGGTGACGAGGTCGATGCTATTGTTGGCATTAGTCTCAATGGAATTGCCTTCGCTCAGGCAATAGCGGGGCAAATGGATCTGGATCTATCAATCAGTAGAAGTATCAGTGAAGAAGCGGGGGGTCATCTATCCGAAGTCTTCGCTGGAGTTTCAGGAAAGCGTGTAGTAGTTGTTGATGATGTTATTTCCTCTGGAACGACGATGCGGAAGACCATAAGAAACCTCAGGTCAGCTGGAGCTGACGTCAAACTCTGCTTGGTGCTCGCGAACAAGTCGAACAACAACGAAATCGAGGGCACTCCCCTCCGTGGACTAGTCAGAGTAGTTACAGTCTGAGGGAGTCGAATGCACTGGGCGGACCATACCGCGCAGACACTATCAATTCGGGGCGATTCCCAAGTCATAGCATCAGGGATTACTCCTTCTGGAGAATTCCATGTTGGCCATCTTCGTGAGATTCTGACTGCTGAGATGATTCATCGCGCTTGTCTGGATGCCGGAATGGAATCTCGCTATATTTTCATTGTCGACTCGATGGATCCTCTTCGTAGAGTCTACGACTTCCTATCTGACGATTACGAGCAGTACATCGGACACCCATTGGCCTACGTCCCAGCTCCTGACTCAGATGGTAATCCAAACCCAGATGGTGGCAGCTATGCCGAGCATTTCCTAGCCCCTTTCCTAGATGCTCTGAAGGAGATAGGTGTTGAGCCGGAAGTAGTGATGAACCACGAGACCTACGAGAGCGGGGCCTTCTCTGAAAAGACTCATTCAGCAATTGAGCAACGAGATGAGATACGCCGGGTAATTGAGGACGTCTCAGGTAGAGAAGTTCCTGATGACTGGTATCCATACAATCCAGTAGGCTCCGATGGTAGCCTTGACGGAGTCATTGTGACAGGATACGAAAACCCGTATGTTCACTGGGTTGACAGGCATGGAGTCGAAGGAAAATCTGACATCAGGACTGCTGAGGGCAAGATGCCTTGGAGAGTAGATTGGGCGGCCAAGTGGGGAATTCATGGAATTACTTGCGAACCTGCAGGCAAGGACCATGGTGCTGCTGGAGGTAGTTACGATACTGGAATCCCAATCTGCCAGATGTTGGGCAGCGAACCGCCCCACAAGATGGTTTACGAGTGGATTCAACTCAAAGGCATGGGGCCGATGTCAAGTTCTTCGGGCCTAACAGTCGGACCGATGGATGCTCTAGCCCTAGTCCCTCCAGAAATCATGCGCTATGTGATTGCACGCAGCAAGGTTGGCCGGCATATCGATTTCGATACCGGTCCGGCTCTGTTCAATACTGCTGACGAGTATGAGCGATTGGTCACAAATCCTCCGGGAGGTTCTGACGATGATTTGTCACGGCGACAGCAGATTGCTCGTGACACTCAATTAGGCGCACTGAGACTCAGTCAGACCAAGAGAGGTAAAGATCCTGCATATTCAATTGCTGGAGTATCATTCCGTCATCTGTCCATGCTAGCTCAAATCAAATCTAGTGACGATGATGTCTGGGAGTCTCTTAGAAAGTCGGGGCACCTGGAAGGAAATCCAGGCGACTCTCTGACAGGCAGATTGCGCAGGATGCGGAACTGGATAGATGGTCAGCACTTCCCCTCGGATGCCAAGATTGAGATTCGTTCCAGCATATCTGAGGAGGCCCGAGATAATCTCTCTGAGGAACAAATCGGATTCCTCTCCGCTTTGGGTGCGAAGTTCGAAGATTGCGATTGGACCGAGGGAGAAATTGGGAGTTGTATCAGGTTGGTTGCAACTGAGACTGGAGTTGTAGGAAGAGATGCCTACTTGGCACTGTATTGGGCGATTCTTGGAAAGAGCCACGGCCCCAAGGCGTCTTCTCTAATTGCTGAGATGGAGAGTGCTAGTGTGGTGTCACTAATTAGCGGAGCATAGGGTACCCTTCCGATTACCGGTGGATGGATGGGGTACCCATGCGATCGGCAGTAGAAACCGTAGGGGCTGACTCGGCCCACTGAAAAAAACAAATCTCGCGAACCAACCGCTTGATATTCCCCAGACGGTTGCAAACTATCAGCACTCAATGGTGATTCTGTGAGTTATTCGAAATTTGATTCCAAGAAAAGAAGCATCTCC
>MDTE01068089.1_pt1 | contig 11707 bp, 12 predicted proteins | sample 811231 | NCBI WGS metagenome assembly MDTE01 (sample SAMN05326651, study PRJNA326480) | marine metagenome | isolation source: seawater | place: Indian Ocean: Red Sea | collected 2010
AAGAGAGCTGATCGTGGCCAATGATCTGCGCCGTGATGGTGATCAGTTTTTTGTAAAGTTTTCTTATCTATTTCAAAGATGGCTGCATATCCGCAGAAAAAAATGGCAAAGATCATTCCCCCTAACAAGCCTAGAATCAATCCTGTTCCTTCAGATACGGCATATCCCGCTGCTGCTCCAGCTACTATGAAAATTAGCGCTATCAATCCATTCAAAATTTCCAATAATTTGGCGAGTAACTTATTCAAGATTTATCTCTTTTCTCATAGGTTTCATTTAAACACAAAAATTTAGCTAAAAATTTGTTATGCTTTCGGTTCTAATAAAATTTAAAAGGTTCAATATGTTTAAAAAGAGACCTATAGCTTTAGCTATAGCGATAGGAGGACTAACTGCTCCGTCAGCTTATGGTCAGATCGAAGAGGTAATTGTTACTGCAACAAAACGTCCGGAAAGTATGCAAGACATACCTGTCGCTGTTTCGGCTCTTCAAGAGGAAACTCTCGACCAACTGGGAGTTTCAAATTTCGAAGACTACTTAATCCAAATGCCGAGCGTTACAGCAGGCGGAAGTGGTCCAGGTCAGAACACAATCTACATAAGAGGTGTTGCCTCTACAACACCAGCCCTCACTACAGCTGGTGTTGCAGGTCTTGCGCCTAATGTAGCGCTATATCTTGACGAGCAACCATTAGCTCAGCCTGGTCGTAATCTTGATGTATATGCAGCGGATCTGGCCCGGGTAGAGGTTCTCTCTGGCCCTCAAGGCACATTATTTGGAGCAAGCTCCCAAGCGGGAACCGTCCGACTGATAACTAATAAGCCTGATCCATCTTCGTCTGATGCAAATGTTAAGTTTGGTACAGCTTTCACCAAAGACGGGGAAATGAGTAATAACGTTGAAGCCATATTTAATATGCCAGTGACTGACACGTTTACTCTTCGAGGGGTGGTATACGTAGATAACCAGGGTGGGTACATCGATAATGTGCCGGGTCGTTTGAACGTCTCTGAAAGCGCTCGATTTCGGCCGGAAGGGACCATAAGAGCAAACGGTTTGCCAGTGAGTGCTGGTCGTGCAGGCTTTCAATCTACTTCTGACCTTAGCGGAGTGACTTTTATCAATGCCGATAATGCCACTAGGGTTGAAGAAGACTTTAATAGTGCCACCTATTCTGGTTTCCGATTGACGGGGCTTTGGGAGCTCAGTCCCGATTGGAGCTTGATGGTTGCTCATGCGCGCCAGGACTTGGAAACAGATGGCGTTTTCTTCTCAGATCCACTCTTAGACGATTTTGAGATCCAACGCTATCAGGAAGACCGGCTAGATGATTCTTTTAATAATACTAGCTGGACGTTAGAAGGAAGGATCGGCTCACTTGAGGCACTCTACACCGGTGCCTACACCGATCGCGAAGCAGATCAGATTGTCGATTACGCCGATTATATGTTTGTAGGACAGTACCTTCCCTATTATGTTTGTGACGGCAGTGTGACATACCCTTCTGGCAATCCGTCGGGCACATGTCAGGCTCCCGATATGTTTGTGAACAGCATGACTGAAACAGAGATTAATACTCATGAGCTGCGTTTCTCTACGGACCCTGATCAACCTATTAGAGCTACCTTCGGTGGATTCTATAGTGACCTGGAGTTACGCGAACTAAATAGCTTTACTTATCTAGGCGCTAATCAGGCAATCGCGTTTAACGGCAAAACTGGATTTGGTCCAAATTTCTCCGCTCAGGGCGCTAATGTAAAGGACACAGGGCAGTGGCCAAACGGCGTCATTTGGCGGAATGATGTAATGAGAACCGATGAGCAGCAAGGGATTTTTGGTGAAGTTGCATTCGATCTCAATGAGCAATTTTCAATAATTGCTGGTGCCCGGTGGTACGACATCGAAGTTGATTTGGAAGGAAGTGCGGCAGGCTCATTCGGAAATTTTGGCGCTAGTACCGATAATAATGCTGGCAATAATTTGGACACCTTGTTCAGCGGAGCTAATCCAGACACCGCCTCAACCGACGGAACCATTACTAAATTAAGTTTGAGCTGGACACCGAATAGTGATTCTCTTTTCTACGCTACATATTCAGAAGGTTTTAGGCCGGGTTTGCTGAATCGCCCGGGTGGAAAAACTAATCCTGCCGGAACTTTCACTGTTCCATTCGCCATTGATACCGATGAACTTACGAACTATGAATTAGGATGGAAATTAGATCTGCTGGATTCCACTCTACGCTTTAATGCGGCGGTTTTTTTCTCGGACATAGAGGATCTGCAAACTACGATCTTCGACCCCAGCATAACTAATTTATTTTTCTCAGATAATGCTGCTGATGCCGAAGTAACCGGCTTTGAGGGTGATTTTCTATGGATGCCCGACTCAATAAACGGGCTTACTGTGTCTGGCGCATTTTCATTTAATGATTCTGAAATTACACGAGTCATCACGCCGACAAATGATGTTGTTAAAGGAGATTCCTTAGCCTTTGCACCGGAATTTCAGTTTAGTCTGAGAGCACGCTACGAATGGAGTATTGGTTCTGGAAGAATTGCTCACTTTATGCCCCATGTCACATACTCTGATGAATCATATAGTGACATTATCACTATCAATCGAGCCCGCATGGATGATTGGCTGATGCTTGGTTTCACGGCTGGTATAACTCTTGACCAATGGTCAGCAGAGTTCTTCGCTGAGAATATTACAGATGAAATGGCGGAAATTTCCCGGTCATTTATTTATGATAGGCACCGAGTTTCTTATGCAAGGCCTTTCACTGGCGGAATTCGATTAACATACGATTTCTAGGAAGAAGCGTCTTTACAAAACAGGCACCTAAAGTGTGCCTGTTTCTTTTTGCAGTTTTTGTTTAATTAGGTGAGAACCTTGGCAGATACGCTTGAAGAGATTCAGCGAAAGATAATCGCTAAGGAATTTAAGCTCGCACTAGAGTCACTTAACTTATTGCTTGCGCAAAAGGAGACGCCTCCTGATGCGCTATATATGCAAGCGGTTTGCTACCGCTACACAAACCAACTTCAGTTAGCACTTAAAAGTCTCGATCAACTCAAGCAAGTTTGGCCTGACCACGGTCGTGCGCATCAGGAAGAAGGTCATACCTACCGTGCTTTAGGAAAGTTGGAACTAGCACTCCGCGCCTATGAACGAGCTTTTTATTATAACCCGGCGCTCGAATCTAGTCTTAAAGCTCAAATTGAACTCTTAAATAAAAAAGAACAACCTGATCGAGTGCAACGTGTGCAGACTCAACTGGAATACTTGCTTAATCTGCCGAAGCCATTGATTTCTGTTATAGACCTGATCTCACAAGGTAAGTTAATTAAGGCTGAAGACCTTTGTCGCAAGTTTATGCAGAAAGTGCCGCGCCATATCGAAGGTATGCGACTATTAGCGGATATCGGGATCCGGCTGGGTGTCCTGGAAGATGCTGAATTCTTGTTAGAATCTGCGGTTGCGTTAGATCCAGCTAATACCAAAGCTAGGATAGATTATATTAATGCGCTTCGTAAACGCCAGAAATATACTAAGGCCCTTAGTCAGGCAGAGCAATTAACAGCTTCAGCACCGGGAAACCTTCAGTTTCAATCTATTTTCGCCATTGAATGTATGCAAACCGGAGACTTTGAAACAGCACTAGAAAAATTTGATGCTATTTTGAAGAAATTACCGGGAGATGCTGTAACTCTAACATCTAGAGGTCATGCGCTTAAAACAAGAGGCGATAGTAATGAGGCCGTTGATTCTTATCATAAAGCGATTCATTACCACCACGCTCATGGAGAAGCATACTATTCGTTAGCTAATTTAAAGACCTATCGTTTCAATGATGGTGAGATATCATCAATGCAGCAAATGGCAAAGGACGGCAATCTTTCTTTCATGGATCGTGTTTATCTAAACTTTGCTCTTGGCAAAGGTCATGAGGACGCAGCAAATTATTCTGAGTCGTTCAGGTATTATCAACAAGGCAATTTTTTGAAAAAGTCACAAAGTCGTTACAAAGCAGATCAGATGACGCAAGAGCTGCAATTACAGAAAGAATTTTTCGATACAACTTTTTTTTCCAGCTATGGAAATCTTGGGTTTGAAGCTAAAGATCCTATTTTTATATTGGGTCTTCCGCGAGCAGGTTCTACTCTATTGGAGCAAATTCTTTCGAGTCATAGCAGTATCGATGGAACATTGGAATTACCTAATATTCTCTCGCTATCGCAACGGCTTCGTCGGCTGTCAACTAAAGATCAGGTGCCGGGTTATCCACAGATTTTTGCTTTTCTAGAAAAGACGCAATTCAAGGAGTTCGGAAAAATATATATAGAGGACACTCAAATTCATCGGCAAGGAGCGCCAATGTTTATTGATAAGATGCCTAATAATTTCCGGCATATCGGCCTGATAAAATTAATATTGCCCAATGCAAAGATAATTGACGCGCGCCGCAATCCAATGGATTGCTGCTTTAGCGTTTTTAAACAGCTGTTCGCTGAAGGGCAGGAGTTTTCTTACGATTTACGCGATATCGGTCAGTATTATCGGGATTATCTGGATCTGATGGCTCACTGGGATTCAGTACTTCCTGGATTTATCTTACGCGTAAACAATGAGGATGTTATTGATGACCTTGAGGGTCAGGTGCGCCGTATGTTGGACTTTTGCGGTTTAAAATTCGAAGAATCCTGTTTAAATTTCCACCGAACTAAAAGAAACGTGCGGACACCAAGCGCAGAACAAGTGCGAAAACCTGTCAGTCGGGCAGGGGTGGCTAGCTGGAAACCATTTGAAGAATTCTTAACCCCGCTTAAAGAAACTCTTGGCAAAGAGATTCTTGCCCACTCTACGGGAATTTGAATGGTATGAAAACACAAACTGTTGAAACTTCTAAACCCAGAAAATTGCTGGGAACAATGCATAAGCCCGTATTCTTCACTTCGGCTTTGCTGATTATATTTTTTAGTTTTTATGGCGGTGCTTTCAGTGAACATGCTGCCGCTACGTTCGCTACCATCCAGTCTTGGTTAGTTACCTATATGGGCTGGTTTTATATGGGCGTCGTGGCACTATTTTTTATATTTATCCTTTATTTAGCTTGCGGCAGTTATGCTCATATCAAGTTGGGGCCTGATGACTCCAAGCCAGACTATTCGTATGCAAGTTGGTTTTCAATGCTATTTAGTGCCGGCATGGGGATTGGATTATTATTTTTTGGGGTTGCAGAACCAATAACTCATTTTAATACTCCTCCCGTCGGCGAGGGTAATAGTGTGGAAGCTGCCCGCGACGCTATGCTCTTCACTTACTTTCATTGGGGGTTGCAAGCCTGGGGAACTTACATTGTAGTAGGTTTAGCTCTTGCTTATTTCTCTTTCCGTCACGGCTTACCACTAACCATGCGCTCCGCGCTATATCCGATTATCGGTGAAAGAATCCATGGTCGAATTGGGCATGCCGTGGATGTTTTCGCTGTATTAGGGACAATGTTCGGAGTAGCAACCTCACTGGGTATTGGAGCTATGCAGATTAATGCAGGTCTCTACTACTTATTTGAGATAAATGTTTCTTCTACTACACAAGTGGTGTTAATAGCGATGATAACTAGTTTCGCTACAATTTCTGTAGTCTCTGGACTCGACGCCGGCATCAAAAAGATTAGTGAACTAAATATAATACTAGCTGTTCTTCTACTTACTTTTGTCTTGCTAGTTGGCTCCACTGCATCGCTTCTAAGTGGGTTTATCCAGAATATCGGAAACTATTTAAGCAACATGGTATCACTGACATTTAATCTCTACGCCTATCAACCTAATGATTGGATGGGAGAGTGGACCTTATTTTATTGGGCATGGTGGATCGCTTGGTCACCATTTGTGGGTATGTTCATTGCTAGAATTTCCAGAGGGCGAACCATTCGAGAGTTTATTTTAGGTGTATTGCTAGTGCCAACGGGATTTACTTTCCTTTGGCTTAGTATCTTCGGGAACTCCGCCTTATTTATCGAGCTAGGTACTGAGGGGGGTAATATTTCAGCTGCAACGTTAAACGATATGCCCACTGCATTGTTTGTGCTGTTCGAATATTTGCCTTGGACTGCTTTGGTTTCGATGATTGCCATATTGCTGATCGTAACCTTTTTCGTAACCTCATCCGACTCAGGTTCTTTAGTTATCGATACCATAACCTCGGGAGGCAACAAAGATCCTGTAGTATGGCAAAGAGTATTTTGGGCAGTTTCTCAAGGAATTGTTGCTTCAGTTCTTCTTGTTGGCGGAGGATTGGCGGCGCTACAAGCGGCGACGCTCAGCAGCGCGTTGCCTGTTGCTTTTATAATGTTGCTGATGTGTTACGGCCTCAATAAAAAACTAAAAATGGAAAATCTATAATTGTTCTGTTTTATATACCAACTTCGAAGAGTTTAATAATGTGTAAGATCGTTTCTCATTATTTCGTTCGTAGTCTTCCTTTATCTTGCTTTATCGGGCTTCAGGATTTCTGTTAACCTGACTATCCGGACTGTGAAGGACCGCATTCCTAGCTGTATGAATAAAATTTAGAAGGAGTGAATAACATGTCAAACATTCTTGCACAAATAAATGAGCGGCTAGAGCCTGCCGAAGAAATCTTCTTCAAATGGATAAACCGTATTTTTATCAGCGGAATTTTGATTGGATCGGCCTGGATTGATGACGCGCCACCACTAGAAATCGCTGCTTTTATTCTTGCACTTTATATTTTTTTTCGGGTGATATTAGCGTCTGTAAGTATTTATTCAGTTGCGCCATTTAATGCCAAAGTGGCGAAAACTATGTTCGCCATATTAAGTTTCGGCATACTGGGTTTATCATTCTTAACAGTAGCAACTTTCGTCGAAAGAATTTCAATCTTCGTAGTTGGTTAATAGTTAGTTTTCGCTTAAATTGACGAACTCTCAAGTCCATCGTTTCTCAGAAGAAAATGAAAGCAATGGATGAAGATGGTAGGGGGCATATACATAGCAAAGCTTGGAATTATTCTTGGAAACGATTTCCAGTGGATATGCGTGGATGTGGTGGAGGCCAAGGATATGAAAAAAGGTGTATAAAAGGTGTTTAAGCTTCTTACCCTTATAGTGGTTTTTATTTCTCTAAATTCTTGTGGGCTTGTTAAAGCTATCGACTACTCTTTTTATGTACCAGAGCATGGAGAGTATGAGATTAATGGAAAATGCTATGGCATTGAAAATCAACCTGAGGAAAGATTATTAATTACTGATTGCGGTGGATACATTAATGTTTTGATTTCAACTTTTACTTTGGGCTTGTCCTTCTCTTCAGAAAGAATAGTACGAACTTATAATAACGCCGCTAAGGTTTATTTAGGCTCAAAATATGAGGGCTGTACAATTTCTAAATTAACTGATTTGGGAGGCAGGATATTTGAGATTTTTTATACATGTAATGACTGAAGATATAACAATTGATTAGAAATAAATTGGATAAAAAACTTATATACCTTCTAAGTGCAGTTTCTATTCTGATTTCTTTGTTAGGCAATACTATTATTCATTACTTATTTTTAATCGTTGGAATCAGCTTGGCAGTATTTGCCTTTAAAAAAATAGATTTGAAAGTATTCTTAAAAAATTTATATTCAATCTACTTAACAATTTACCTTCTTTGGTGGGTTTCAGGTTTCATTATTATTTCTGATGAAGGGTTCTATCCAGCTCAAGACATACCTTGGTTAATTCTATTTACTACAATTTTGTTTATATTTTGGGTTATTAAATATAAGTTTTCTAGTGATAGGAAATTTATTTTCCATGAGAATATCTCTTCCATTAATCTTATCTCTCATCTATTAATAATTCTTGTACTCTCAATATTGATGGTGCTTTTCTCATAAATGCCCTGAAATACCCTTTCTTGGTATCCCAGATAGCCGATATTTGTAGTATCTTCTTGGTATGAAATACCTATTATCTCTACTACAGAGCGGGGTGAAAAATTGAACTGGGACGCCTTAAGTGCTTTAAGAGAAATTATTGGAGCTTTCGCATTAGAGTAGAATTGTTAATATTGTTTTCAAATTGAGGGTATATCATTCACTATTAATTACCCCAGTCTTCCGATAAACCGCCAAAGCATTTCTCGCTCTGCGTCTTAGCTTGCGATCTTGGTCTTGAGCAAGCTCTTCTACCGCATTAACGATCTCTTCTTTCCGCTCTTTTGGCGAACCATCGCAGAGATTGTGCAATACGATACTGCGCACGCTCGCATCTTCATCGTTTCGCATTGCCAAAAGTCGATCCCAGATTTTGACATTGTTTGCTTTAACGCGGCAAGGACAAAGATCTAATAATGCCGATTTGCGGATCTTCGGTTTGTCATGTCGAGTCGCCTTAAGCAGTTCTTCTATTTCTATTGGTTTCATTTAGGAGAAGCTTAATCAAAAAAATGAAAATGGAACACCTGTCGCGCCCAAACGTGGATGTTTAGTGATATCAGTCGCTATAAGACAAATATAACTAATTGGATAAATAAGCCTTATTGTATATTAATAATAGCCTGGATTTGCTTAAATTTGAGCGCAATAAGTTAATCTAAATTATATTAAGGAGAAACTTATGTCGCAATTATATATCTCACCATTAGTAATGGTGGGCATTATCTGTATACATACTAATCCGCTCAAACGATTCTGCTAATATTAGGTTTCTGAACTCTGTAAAAAGGGCAATAACAATGAAAAGACTATGTCTATTGCTTGCATTAGTTGTGTCATCTGTCTTTGCACAGGAAGAAGGCATGCGGCGATCTTATATCGACTTAGAAGATCGTGCTTTCAAGATGCAGGACGCCATCCAGACATTCCCAGGACGCCGTATGTCAGCTTCGACAAATCCTTTGCCGATGCCAAACGCAGACTTACCAAGTAACTTCGAGATTCATTATGAATGGGAAGGAGAATCATATGGAATTGAGGATTTTAATGAGCGGACTAACAGCAATGCCTTATTAATCCTTAAAAACGGAGCCATCGTTGAGGAGATATACCGCAATGGTTCGGAGCCTGACACAAAGTTCATTTCTTGGTCAACAGCAAAATCATTCACATCGACGATGGTTGGAATAGCTATCGAGGATGGTTATATAGACAGCGTTGAAGAGGCTTTGACCAGCTATCTTCCCGCATTACATGGAAGTGCCTATGAAGGAGTCTCCATAAAGAATGCATTGCAGATGTCATCGGGCGTTGAATGGGATGAGTCGAGCTACGATTTTAGAGACTTAAGTAAGCCATTAGCTTACCAATGGGAGAATTCGATCGTCCAACATCGGTACCGATTTATCGAAGGCGCTAATAGCCTCTTACAAAGTATAGAACCGGGGTCAAAATTTAATTACAGCACCATGGATTCGAGCATTCTAGGCTGGTTGGTTGAAAATTCCACAGGCCGGAGGCTTGCAAGTTATATGGAGGAGCGACTCTGGCATCCAGCGGGCATGGAATTCGACGCTGTCTGGTTGTTAGATGGGCCAGAGGATATTGGTCGAGAGATGGCCGGCGGCATGCTTGCCGCTTCGCTCAGAGACTTTGGCCGCTATGGCCTTTTGATGCTCAATAATGGGCGATCCGGTGAGCGACAAGTAATCTCTGAAAATTGGGTTAGAGAGGCCACTTCTGCCGATGAGGAAGCAGTGAGCTACGGTGCATTATACGAGGGATACCCTCTTGGTTACGGTTATCAATGGTGGTTATTCCCTGACGGTAATTTTGAAGCACAAGGATTATTCGGACAGCTCCTGTACATTGCTCCTGAAGAAAACGTCGTTATCGTAAAACTTAGCGCATGGCCGGAAGGACTAGTCGAGGAAATGGAATTCGAAAGCTATGCTTTCTTTAACGCTGTAGTCGGTGCGTTGAAGGATTTTTAATCCTTGCGCCTTCCCAATAGTCTAGCTATGACTAACTACGCAACTCTCGGTGGTCGTGTGACATGCACCCAGTGTAATGCCCTGAAATCCCCTGTTTTGGTATCCCAGATAGCCGATATTTGTAGTATCGTTCAAGTATGAATGTGAAGAGTATGCTGACTAATTATATGAGGAGATGAATTATGAATATAACCAAACAAACTGCATGGCTTAGCGGAATAATTATCGTCTTACTATTAATAATAATTGCGGGAGCTGAGATTCGTATCGAAATAGGCGGCGACGATAACAACGAAAATGCATTAGTGACACAAAGTATTGAATAACTATCCGGAACTATAGTTTTGCCACACCCAATAATCAAAAGCCTTGGAGCTGTTTTTCTGAGTCTTATCTTAGCCTTCGGACTGATAGTAGGGGTGGAAGGCTTGAGCTCAATTCTCCACCCATGGCCTGAAGATTTTTCAGGTACGCCTGAAGAAATTATTTTACAGGTTCAAAACTATCCTACCTGGGTCTTAGCATTCTTAGGCGGAATAGGCTGGGGAACAACCATGCTTTTTAGCACATTTATCGCAACCCGGTTCGGGCATAATCGAAATCCTTTACATGGTTACAGTGTCGGTTTGTTGCTAGTGTCCATGGCTGTGTTTAACATGATTTTGTTACCTTATCCCTTTTGGTTTTGGATTTTAAATTTGATGGTATTACCGGCAGCCGCATTTTTCGGTACTAACTGGGCTCGTATGATTTAATTTTTCATTGAGGAATTAAAACTAGCGATTGACAGCTAAATGCAAAATCTAAAATTATTTGATTTTTTCCTAATCTGGATTTTTGGATTCTTCGCTTTATTTTCTTTTGACTTGTTTATGGAAGGCATAGTATTTGAATACCTAGCTTGGAATGGAACAACAAAAAATGATTGGTTTTTTGCTTTATGGTGGGGATTTGTAGCGACATGGTTTATATACGGGATTAAAACCTTGCACGAAAAAATTAAACAAACATAATACTTTTATTCTCTTTGCGTGATCTATATGCAAATCGCATTATTCGAGCTAAATAAGTCTCATGTCTTTGATCCAGAAATCGCGGAATGGTGGGAAATTAAGCCTCGTCCTTTATCTAATTTAGCCAAAAGATGGTTTCAGAAGATAAAGGGATATGCACCTGACATCAGAGAGACGATACATGATGGGTTCCCTGCCGCATGCATCGATAGATTCCCCTTTGCTTATGTTGATTCATTTAAATCACATGTCAATATGGGTTTTTACTATGGAGCGTTTTTACCTGATCCTGAAAAAATCCTAATTGGAACTGGTAAAAGAATGCGTCACGTCAAACTGACCCTCGATTCAAAAATTAACGAATATTTATTGGAAACCCTGATTGAAGAATCGTATAAAGACCTAAAACATAGACTAATAAAATCATAATGCACAAACTTCAAACAACAATAACGCTACTCTGCCTTTCTGTTGCTGCTAATGCTCAGAATGAAGAATCATTTCTTTGCACAAGTAAAGACGATGACAGGTTCGTTGTTGAAGTTGGTAAAGGCGTGAGGCAAGTTTGGAGCGGTGCTTATACCAGGGGCCGCCGCACCTAAATTAATTAGTAAGGATATGTTGAAAAGAATGCGACCTGGTTCGGTGAACTCCCGCGCAGCTACTTCTTCGATTCCGATCACCAGATGAATGCACACTCCGGTATTATGACAGCAGAGCTGTTACAAGCCTGGTTTTCACGCGACATAACA
>MDTE01121553.1_pt1 | contig 11706 bp, 12 predicted proteins | sample 811231 | NCBI WGS metagenome assembly MDTE01 (sample SAMN05326651, study PRJNA326480) | marine metagenome | isolation source: seawater | place: Indian Ocean: Red Sea | collected 2010
AAATATAAAAAAAAAGAAAAACTTTTAATAATATGTATTTTTATAATTCTCTTTTCTGAGCTTTTTCCTATAAAAAGTACTGGGAGTTTCTTTTCTACTTCGAGCTCAACTTATATATTTTTTATTTTAGGAGTATTGAGTGGATTAAAAAAAATTAAAATTTAGTTTCTGCTTAATATATTGTTTGGCTGATTTAATAACATTTTTAATAAAAAAATTTTAATAGAGGCTTATTACGTTTTTCAAAAATTTAAGACCACTCTTGCCGCTTTTTTCTGGATGAAACTGACAACCTATAATATTTTCATGATTTAATACTGCGGGAACCTTAACATCAAAATATTCACAGTAAGCAAGGGTATCTTCTTCTTTTTTTGTGAGCGCTAAATAAGAATGCACAAAATAATAATTTTTATTTAAAATTTCTTTATTTATTTTTTTTTTGTCTTTTGCTTTTTCATTTAAAAAAATTTCATTCCAACTTATATGAGGAATTTTTAAATTATTTATCTTACTTTTTTTTTTAATTTCAATAACTTCTCCCTCTATAAAATTAAGGCCCTTATGCTCTCCCATTTCGTAACTTTTGGTAAGAAAAATTTGCATCCCCAAACATATTCCAAATATTGTTTTTTTCTTATGTTGAACATACTCTTTTAAAGTATCAATTAGATTGTTTTGATTTAAAAGATTCATTGCATTTTCAAACGCTCCAACACCTGGAAGAATTAAAAAATCTGAATTTAATATTTTTTTATTATCATTCGTAATTTCGCTGGAATAACCTATTTCCTGCATACCTCTTCTAAGGCTCAAAATATTTCCACACCCATAATCTACTATTGTTATTTTTTTCATATTAGTAAAATATTTTGTTTAAATAATTTTTAAATCCAATCTTAAAAAAATATAGTTTTAGTCTAATTAAATTATATTTTTCCTTTTTTAATTTTTTTTCATTTTCTTTAAACCATGTTTTGAATTCTTTGTAATAAATTTCAATATTTTGATTGGTAAAGCTTAAATTATGATATCTATAAGTTGCTAAAGGAAAATTTAAAAAACAAAAATTATATTTCATGCTTAATCTTATAAAAAAATCAAAATCACCTATTATTTGATACTTACCATCAAATTTATGTTTATTAAATATTGATCGTTTTAGCATTACGGCTACAATTCCCACATTATACCTGTCTAACAAGTTTTGTGTAATATAACCAGATCTTAAATTTTTCTTATAATTTAAGTAAACTCTTTTTTTCCTTTCTTCAAAAACTAAAAATTTTGAGTAAACAATATCGCAACTGTCTTTAATAATTTTTTTTAAATGTGCAGATAAAAAATTTTTGTCCCAAATGTCATCTGTATCTAAAAAAGATATATATTTACCAGAAGCTTTTTTTAAAGCTAAATTTCTAGCAGCATATAAATTTACCAACTTATTTCCTTTGAAATATTTTACTCTAGGATCTTTGAAATTCTTTACGATTTCTGCGCTTTTATCTTTAGACTGATTGTCCCAAAAAATTAATTCCCATTTTTTATATGATTGACTGATTATACTTTTTATACTTTGCTCTAAAAACTTTTCTCCGTTATGGCAATTCATTATAATGCTTATTAAATGAGAATTCTTTTTCATTTTGAAAGTTTTTCGAATTAGTTTTGGATTTAATTAATTAAAAATTACCAGCTAAACTTATTTTTTCTATAAATTTTCTCCAGTTCTTCTCTATCTCTTTTCACATCCATGCATTTCCAAAAACCAAGGTGTTTGAAGGCTGATAATTCGTGAAGTCTGGTAGCTTTCTCCAGAGGCCATTTTTCTAAAATTTCTTTATCACTTCTTATTAAATCTAAAAATTTAGAATTAGCTACAAAAAATCCACCGTTAATCCAGCTATTAGAGGTTTGAGGTTTTTCTTTAAATGACGTTACTTTATTTTTCTTAATAACTATTTCACCAAATCGAGCTGGTGGTCTCACGGCTGTAACAGTTATTAGTTTTTTATTTTTTATATGGAATTTTAATAAACTTTTTAAATTTATATTTGAAATCCCATCTCCATAAGTGAACATGAAATTGGTATTTTTTGGAATGAAATTTGAAACTCTTTTAAGTCTTCCGCCAGTTAAAGTTTCAAGACCAGTATCTAGAATATTTAATGTACAATTTTTTTTTAAGATTTTTGTTTTAAATTCTAAACCTGATTTTCTAAAATTTTTAAAATATTTTTTGAATACATGACTCTTGTATCCTGTAGCTAAGATAAAATTGTTGAATCCATATTTTAAGTAATGTGAAATGATATGAACCACAATGGGATAAGGTCCAATTTTAACCATTGGTTTTGGAATAGAGTGTGTATATTCAGACAATCTGGTTCCTAATCCACCTGCCAAAATTACAACTTTCATTTATCTCTTCCAGTTATATTTAAAATATTTATCATCGTGATCTTTTCTTACCATCTCATTTTCATCATGTGGAAGGTTAATGCAATTAGCCACTATCGATTCGAATTTATCCAGGCCTTTAAACCCATTCCATATAAAAGGTGGTATTGTAATTAAAAAATAATTATCTGGAGTTAGAATATATTCACTATATTTACCATAAGAACTACTTTCATTTCTATCATCAAACAAAACTAGTTTTACTTTTCCTTTTATGCACACATAGTTCAAAACAGCCTTTTTGTGCAAATGCCATGCTTTAATTGAGTTATTAAATATTGTGGAAAAATATATTTCTCCAAAGGATTGGAATACTTTTGAATCTGATCTTAACATTGGCAATACACTACCTCTGTGATCTTCGATCTTTTTCAGGTTTGTAATTTTAACTCCTTCTATCATTCTCTTAGTTAACTATCGAAATATTCTTTTATCTGAGTAACTGATGTTTTCTTAACATTTCTTTTTGCTAAATAATCTTTATACCACTTTGCGGTTTCTTGAATTGATTTTTTCATATTCCATCTATTTTTCCATCTTAAAAACAAAACGGCTTTATTAGAATTTAGTTTTAGGAGATTAGCTTCTTTAAAACTTCCTTTTTTTGTAAGAAAGTTTTTATTTACATTTAAATAGTCAAACAATAATTTAACGACATTTTTAACTTTCATCGTTTCTCTCATAGAAGGTCCAAAATTCCAAGATCCAGAAAACTTTCTTTTGTCTTCATATAATTTTTTAGCAAGTAACAAGTACCCAGAAACTGGTTCTAAAACATGCTGCCAAGGTCTAGTAGAGTTGGGGTTTCTAATAATTAATTTTTTTTTGTTTATTATACTTTTAATGGAATCTGGAATTAATCTGTCTTTCGACCAATCGCCACCGCCAATTACATTTCCCGCTCTAGCTGACGCAAATCCAAATTTTCTTTGATAATTTAAAAAAGACTTTGCATATGCATTAAATACATGTTCTGCGGAAGCTTTAGACGCACTATAGGGATCATCGCCCCCAAGTGTATCGCTCTCTTTGTAACCTTTTTTAAATTCTTTGTTTAGGTAACACTTGTCAGAAGTTATTACTACTAGGGATTTAAGACTTTTAATGCTTCTTGAGATATTAATTATATTTAAAGTTCCCATCACATTCGTCTCAATAGTTTGATAAGGGTTCTTATAAGACTCAGAAACAAGGGATTGAGCAGCAAGGTGAATTATAATATCGGGTTTAAATTTAGTTATACTTTTTTTTAGTAATTTATAATTCAATATATCAGAGTAAATATTATTTACTTTTTGGTGATAACAAATTTTTTTATAACTTGAGATTTTTTCATCTTTTTTAGAAAACCCCATCACTTTAGCTCCAAAATTTAATAGACAAGATGTAAGCCAGCTACCCTTAAAACCTGTATGACCGGTAATAAAAACTTTTTTGTTTTTATAAAATTGTTTTAATTTCATATTGTATTTTATAATTTCATCTAAATTTTATAATCCTTAATCGTATTTCTTAAAGCAATTTGAAAATTTGTGAATTTAAAATTGGGAAATTTTTTTCTAAATAACTTGCCAGAATTTATTAATTTAGATTGATCTTGATTTTTAATTATTTTTAAATACTTCTTTATTTTCCCTTTGGTAATAGAATTTAACCTTTCCAACAGCCAATTTAAACTTATCCAATTTTCATTTGTAACATTTAATATGATATTTCCAAAAAAATTTTTGTAAATTAACTGATAATATATAAATTTATTAAAATCATTTATGTACATATAATCTCTTACTTGGTGGCCTAAAAAAACATTTACTACTTCTTTATTCTTGGTTCCATTCAATACTGAACCTAAAAATCTTCTCTTATTATCGTTTGGACCAAACATTAAACACGGTCGTAGCCAAATGTAACTTATTTTTTTATTTTTTAATTTTTTGGTAATATATTTTAGTGATTTAAGCTTAAATTTTCCATAAGAGGAAATTGGTTTTGCCTTTCTATTTTCTCTAAAAGGAGTTCTGGCTCTACCATATTCTTCGATTGATCCAGTAAAAATAATTTTTCTTAAATTTTTAGAATACTTGGTGTTCGCTAATAAATTTTTTACCGGTCTAAATGTATTTTCGTATTGTAATTTGTTTTCACGTGGACTTTTAATACCTGATACTGTTCTGGAGGCTAGATGAATAATAATATCCGGTTTTGAAAATAAAATTAATTTTTTGAATTTTTCATTTTTTGATAAATTATATTTTTTTTTATTATCAACAAATACTTTAAGATTTTTTTTTGATTTTAAATAATATTTTAAATTCTTTCCTACAAATCCATTAGATCCTGTAATTAAAATTCTTAACTTTTTTTTCACTTAATTTTTTCTGCGTGATTTCAGAAAGTTTAAAACTTTCTTGTGAATAAAAGCTATGTCTTGGGCTTTTAAACCTTGATGTAAACCAAGAAGAATTCCATTTTTTGAAATTATATGTGCGTTTTTAAAAAACTTTTCACCTAGTCTATATTTAAAATTTTTAAATCCAGGATGGTAGAGTATATTCCCTGTAAAAATTGGTCTTGTTTGAATTTTATTTTTTTCCAAATATATTTGAAATTCTTTTCTGGTAAACTTGGCATTCTCCTTTATAATAATTGGAAAAGCTAATAAACCGGTATTATGATTTTGTTTAACAATAGGCAAATAAAATAAATCTTTAAATTTTTTAAAAAAATTTAAATGCATTTTTAAATTTTTCTGTCTTATCTTTATGTTCTCTCCAAGTTTTGAAAGCTGAATTAAACCAAAAGATGCTCCTACTTCGGATGGCTCAATATTAAACCCCATCTCACTAAAAACAAATTTCTTGTCGTAGTCTATTCCATTAATTTTATAATTAAATCTATCTTTTAAATTATCTTCCTTCAGTATTGATGAGAGACGCCCCCAACTTCTTAAAACTTTGGCTTTTAAAAATAATTTTTTGTCATTTAACATTAAAGCCCCACCAGTACCCGCACAATTTATTATATGAGATCCATAAAAACTTGTAATCGAAAATTCTGTTACACCGTTGGCTTTTGAGTTAATTTTATAACCAAGTGTATCGGCTGAGTCTTCTATTAGTATAATTTTCTTTTTTTTAACAAAACTCTTAATTTTTTTCCAATCTGGAATATTTCCGATAAGATTGGGAATTATAATTGCTTTTGTTTTTTTTGTTATATTTTTTTTTAATTTTTCTAAATCAATTTGTAAGCTATATAAATCTACATCAATAAATTTTGGGACTAAGCCCTTTTTTATAAATGGAACAACTGTTGATGGAAAAGTTACAATTGGTGTTAAAAATTCATCTCCTTTTTTTAATTTAAGTATCTCAGCTAAAAGCATTAATGCACTTGTGCCTGAATTTACCATAACGCAATATTTTTTGTTAAACAACTTAGCTATTTTTTTCTCAAATTTTAAAACATTATTTCCCATAGCTGTTGAGTGTTTCAAAGTTTTTACAACTGCTTGGATTTCTTTATTGCCGTGAACACTTTTTCCGTAAGTAATTTTGTATTTCATAAAATTAATTTTTAATAAATTTTGTAATTCTTTTTAATATCAGTGTTATTAACGAGATATATACCATAGGATAAATTAAATTATAAAAAAAATCTTTTTTTAAATTTGTATATTTAAAATTTGAGTTTTTTCTATTTTTAATCATATAAAAAAAAGAAGGTATCAACCTTCGTAAGGCAAAATTTTTGCATAAAATATATTGAAAAAATGGTAGTCCATCTTTTCTATAATTATCTAGAACCTGTGGAATTCTTACTCCTTCAACGAATGGGTACAAATTGCCCCAATCATCTGATCTTGGTCCATGTAGGTTGGCCGTAAATGGTTCAGAAATAAAATATGCCATTTTGTCTTTAAAACCTCTTGACCAAATCTTTGTGTGTGGAGCCGTATTATCAAAATTAGAATATAGTTCTGTATCTGAAATCTTGTCTTCATCTATAACATCGAGATTTTCGTTCCAGTATCTTCTCCTAAAAACACATAAAAAAAAACTTAACATAAATTCAAAAGATTTCTCTGGATCAATTAAGTCAAAAAATTTCAATTTTTTAGAATGCTTATAGTTTGAAAATTTTTTAGAATTTGAAAAATTTATATTTCTTGGGTTGAATGGATAATTTAAATTATTTATATCTTTAAAGTTTAAATGATAAGAATTTACGTAAAAAAAATCGACATTTTTGTTCGTTTTTATTAACTTTGAAAGTTTATTGAAAGTTTCTGGTAAAATTACATCATCATCTCCAATAAGCCAACAAAACTCACCGGATGCCATGGAAACGGCTTTTAAAATATTTTTGCCCATTCCAATATTTTTTTTATTCCTGTTATAAATTAAATTTAAATCTTTTTTATAATTATCTATAATTGGATTTAGATCGTCTTCTGAACAATTATCTGACACACAAACTTCTAATGACAATTCATTATTTTTACTTGCCAATTTTAAAGAGTTAAGGCAGTTATTTAAATGATGTGCTCTATTATACGAAGGTATGCAAATTGAAAGGTCTGGCATTTAATAATTATTTTTTTTTAATAATTTTAGGTAATATTTATTTGTTGTGTGTATTCCTTTTTTAATTGAAGTTTTAGGGAACCAATTTAATTTTTTCTTAGCCTTATATATACTGGGATATACAGAAACTTTCTCGTCAGTTCTTATTTTAACTTTTCCATAATCTGGGTTCAAAAATTTATTTTTTCTTTTTACTATAGACATAATTTTTTTTAACTTTATTGCTGTTCCATAACCAATATTTACAATTTCTCCTTTTGACTTACTTGATGAAATTGACTTAATTATTCCATCAATTGCATCATCAATAAAAAGAAAATCTCTAAGCTGTTCTCCTTTTGAGGTCAAAAATCTTTTTCTGTTTATGCTTGCCCTAATAAGTTGGGGAATAAACCTATTAAAATCTTGGTACGGTCCATAAAGTTGGTAAAATCTTAATATTGTAACTGGAAAACTATATTTATTATATTTTTCTAATAAAAAATTAGTCGATTTAAGTTTGAACTGTCCGTAGATCCCTTTGGGTTTGCATAAATAATTTTCTCTGTGAGGAATTTTAGCGTCTCCATATTCTGATGAGCTACCAATCTGTATAAATGATTTTAAATTTTTATTTTTAAAAAAATTATAAAGATTAATGCAGCCTCTATAATGACTGTTATACACTTCTTGTTTATCCTTGTGTTCGACATATCCACCACAATTCACGACAAAATCAAATTGAATATTTTTTAAAATTTTTTTTAAACTGTAAAAACTTTTGATATTACCTATCAAATATTTTGCCTTTTTTAACTTTCTAATTTTTTTTGGTTTTGAAGTAGATAAACTAAATACTGATAAATTTTTCTTAATACATTTTTTTGCTAAATTGTAACCAATAAATCCTGTACCACCTATAATAAGAATAGTATTTTTTTTTGTTTTCATTTGAAGATTTAGAATTTATTCTTATCTATTTAAATTACAGAAATTTATCTTTTTTCAGCTTTTATTAAACTGTTCAATTTTTTTTTAAAATTTTTTTCAGATATACCAAAATGAATTGGAAATATTAAACATTCTCTATATTTTTCTTTTAAAGCTTTGTGTGTAAAATCATAATGTTTTGACTCTAAAAGAGATTTAAATTTATTAAATTTTTTTTTATCAAAAATTAAACATGGTCCGATCCTTTTTTTATCAATCATCATGTTTTTAAAATATTTTTTTATTAAATTTTGCCTTCTTATTATAGTATTTAGGTTAAGATCATAATTAGACAAACAATTAAAAATATTTTCGACAGAATTAAAATCAACTGATGTATTTAATGACTCGTAAAAGCGCCAATCAAAGTTAGTTTGATCTTTGAAAGTGGATTTATATTTTCTCTCAGATTGTGCTTTGCCTAAAATCTTATTTTGTATTTGCTGTTTCTTGCAGTACAAATAAAATTTTGTTTTATTTGTCAAAATTATTCCACCACAAAAAGACCCAATAAGTTTGGGTAAAGATAGTATTTCGTAATGAGAATTATTTTCAAAAGGTTTATATATTTTTCCTGGAAAACAATCTGCCGAATCATCAATGATTAATTGTTTTTTTGTTTTATAATTATTTTTTAAAGTATAAGTGTTTCCCCATTTGTGGACTACTATAATGCAGTCAGCCTTGCGATTTTTAACTGAAACATTGGTAATTGCAGTAAGAGAATGAAGCAAACACGATGAAGTCCACAAAGGAATATTTACTATTTTTGATCTGTCGTATTGATGATGTCTTAAAATAACATTTGTTGCGGCTCTTCCCGAAGGGAATAAGATTGCATATTTTGTTTTATATTTCTCAGAAAAAAATTTCTCAATTTTTTGTATTTTGAAAACTGAAGGATTTTTTATATTTCTTTTATATTTATAATATACCGGATTCTCTATACCAAATTGACAATACCCTGGCTCTGGCCACTGGAACAGTTTTACATTGTTATTGTATTTTTTAAACATTTAAAATTTTTCTTAATGAATAAATGCCACACATAAATTGTGTCGTTTCCACGTACTTTATGTTAGATCCCATTGTTGCTTTTTTTAAATCTCGTAATTGCTGTCCATTTCTATAGTAGTTATGATATTTTGATAATCTCACATCAATTATATCTTTTTTTTCGGCAAATCTATCAAGATAGGAATTTCTTAATTTTGAAACTTTTATTCCTTTTATCGAGTGATCAAGTCTTGCAGTTAAAGTATAAAAATTTTTTGTTTTATCAATTTTGATTCTATCAAAACAGTCATCAAAAAATTGAGAATAATGGAAGTTTTTTAACTTAAATTTTTTAGCAATAATAGAGATATGTTCACTCACGATCTCTCTGCATTCGGAGTGAAATAATTTTTTATTATTAATTTTAATTTTTTTAACACCTGAAAATGAGGGTAAAAAAACTTTATCAAATAGCATCTTTTCGTTTATCTTAACCTTCTTGTTTGGTAAAGTTTGGATTTTTGAAACAAAATCATTTGCGAAGTCAAGTTCGTTTTGTGCATATACGCCCTTATAAAATTCACTAAAATCATAAATGAATTTTTCTTTAAACTTGTAATTAATACTAAATTTTTGATTTGTTTTTTTTATTTTTATTTTAAAATTTTTTTTTAAGTATTTATTCATTCTATTAATAAATCTAGCCTCTTTTTTGTTGTAAGGATGAATTGTGTTAGTATATCTTGAAACATAAGTTTTATATTTATTTAAATAATCCTTAAACCACGTCCAGGCGCCACCTTTTACCGATGAAGATTCAAAAACTGTAACATTCTCACCATCTTTTTTTAATTTTAAAGCCAACATCATCATTAGTGGTGAGGAACTAATAATTGCAATTTTCTTTGGTTTTTTGTTCATTTTAATTATCAAGCTTGAATAAGATATCACCTTTTTTTGCCATTTCTGGTCTATGTGTGATCATAACGATTGTGATGTGTGGAAAATTTTTTCTTAGCTTATTTATTATTTTTTCCTCAGTGAGAATATCTAAATTACTTGTAAACTCATCTAAAAATAATATTTCTGAATTTTTATATATTGCTCTTGCTAAAGCTATTCTTTGCCTCTCTCCACCAGATAACTTCAAACCATCTGTACCAACATTTTCATCCATTTTGTTATTTAGTAAATGTATTTTTTCTTTTAATTCAGAAACTTCGATGGCCCTTTCAAGCCTTTCTTGGTCTATTTTGCTGTCATCAAAATTTAAACAAATGTTTTTCTCTACAGTATCATCAAAAAGAAAAACTTTTTGAGACACATAACTTATCTTGCTCATCCATTGATTATAAATAGAAAAGATATTTTGATTTTCAAAGAAAATACTACCTTTGTCTGGCTCAATCAGTCCCATCATAATATTCTGCAGGGTCGTCTTCCCAGAACCAGATGGTCCCATGATCGAAACAAAAGATCCTTTTGGTATTTTTAAAGTTATGTCATTTAACAAAGCTTTATCTTTTTCATAAGAAAAAGAGATTTGGTCTACAACCAAATAATTTTTATTTATATCTAAATCTTCTCTATAATTTTTAATACTTTGTTGATTTTTTTTATTGTTTGTATCAGTATTTGAAGAAATCTCTATTAGCTGATCATAAATAGTATCGATATTTGGCTTGTAGACTCTTAAGTAAAAAAAAGCTGTGCTGATACCGCTAAAAGCAGGTATCAATCTTATTGTCGAAACTACAACTAAAGCTAATAAAGGAAGAGTCTGAAAAACATTATCAGTGTAATTTAAAACGACTATAGATACAATTAAAATTGAAACAATAGAAACTAATTCAAGAATTATTCTTGGAAATTTGTCAAATACACTAAAAAAGAAAAAATTACTCTCAAAAGTATTTATCTTTTTTTTAAATAATTCAGAAACAATTTTTTCTTTTTGGTATACTTTGATATCTCTAATTGCCTCAAATGTTTCAAAGATGACCTTATTAAAAATTGCAACTAAGGACTGGTTTTCTTTAGCCTTCTTTTTTATTTTTGGTCTTAAATATCGTAAATAAAAAAAAGAAATTACAAAAAAAGTTGAAACTAGTATTACTGTTACCTTAACATTTAAAATAAATAATATAGCAGCAATTGTAATTGATGCGGCAAATTCTCTTGCCAATTTATTTAAATGTTCACAATACCCATAAAATCCCTGGACAACAGTTGTAACGTTTCTGGCCATCACAGATGGTATTATTTGAAAATTATTAAGCGCGCTTGAGTTAAAATAATAATTAAAAAACTTTATAGACAAAGACGCTCTTATATTCTTAAGATATTTAGCTTGAAAATAAGCATTATAAATTACAAGTAAATTCTTCAATGTAAAAGTTAAAACTACAAATACTGTTGAAAATAATAAAAAATTTTCTTGTGATAAAAAGCTTAAATAGCTACTAAATTTGTTGTCTGGTATTTTGTTTTCCAATAACGCCGCAACAAAAATTGGAATGGATATTAATGAAAAAAATTCCAAAAAAAATATTAATATATTAAAAAATACAAGAATATATAAACCTGTCTTATTTTTATTTCCAATTATATAAAAAATTTTTTTTAATGATTTCATAAAATGAAGTTATCGAATTTTTGAGTATTTGTTTATTGTTTTTTTTAATTTAAGGAGTGA
>MDTE01022639.1_pt1 | contig 11705 bp, 11 predicted proteins | sample 811231 | NCBI WGS metagenome assembly MDTE01 (sample SAMN05326651, study PRJNA326480) | marine metagenome | isolation source: seawater | place: Indian Ocean: Red Sea | collected 2010
AGAGCTTCTTCCAACAATTCATTAACTTCATGCCCATAGGTTTCTGCTGCTGACTTATTAAGTTCCGTACCAGCGACTCTGGCAATTTCCAATGCTCTTTGATTGAGTTGTCGCAAATGATCAAGATTCAGGTGACCAGCGGTAAGAAATTCCTTAGCTTGAGAGGAATTTCTTTTGTACTGCGATAAATTAGACTTTTCCCCTTCAAGATTGATTAATCTTCCAACCCGAAGTCCATCATCTTCAGGTAATTTTAGTTTCTGACCGGAAGATATTTGCTGATCTAGCTCAAACCTCTTAAGTTCAAGATCACGAATCGTCTTCGTGACATTACTGGAAACACTAAGGTTAGGAATTCGCATTATTTAATCAATCCCATTACAACCAATTCAAGCATTCTGTCGAGTGTATTCAGAACTCTTGAAGATGCCTGAAAAGACCTTTGAAACTGCATTAAATCAGCAACCTCTTCATCTATTGAAACCGAACTCACGGCACGCCTTTGATCAAGAAGATGATTTTCCAAAGATTTTTGGTGTTCTAAATTATCAGAAAGATCTCCAATCTCATTTCCTAAATCTGCATTCATAACAGAGATTTTTTCTGTAAATTTGCCCTCACCTAAATTGCTTATTCTAAAAGCAATATCGTTTGCCCCATCTGGAAGATCTTCAGAGCTTTTTAAGTTGTCGATGTTTAAGTCCTCATCAACTTTAAGAGCAGTTGCTAGATTCCACTCATTTGAAAGGACGGCATCAAATGTAAAGTTATCTCCCTGAATATACATTTCACTGCCATCTTCAATCCGGAATGGGATACTCTCGTATCCTCTTAAATAGAATCTTCCATCATCATTGTTTGGGTTACTAGGAGTAAGTATCTGATCTTCCCCGGGATAAGTTGCATCAAAGTCAATAGTAGTATGCTGCATTCTCCGTGCAGATGCATAAAAATTAGATTGAACGCCGACTTGGTCTATTTGAAGCCCAAAATTGTCACCATCTCTAAACCAAGCTATTCCAGCATCCTCTAGGTCCCATCCTTGCTCTAACTCTTTTGGTAAAATATTACTGCTTTGAACAATTTGAAAAGTTTCATTTTCAGCATATGGGAGCGTCATGTTCACTTCCTCATCAAATATTTTGAGATCTCCATTTCCCTCTTTGCCAAAAAGACCATAAGTTTCTTCAACGAATGTGTTAGCACCCCTTACTGGTCGGGAAAGGAAAGCATCGAATCCAAAAAGGTAACGACCGGGTTCATCGGTTGGGTTATAAATCTCATTTACCTGTTGAACAAAATTTGAAACTAAATCATTTAAGCTATTTCGGTATTTATCCATAGCATTCAATTTTGCATCTTGATATCCAGCTATAGAACCTGTCTTTAGTAAAATTTCAGTACCAACGCCATCCGCTTCATCAAAAAGCATCAATGCGTTATCAGAAGGCAGACCATTACCTTCATTAATAATTTTAAAATCTTTAATCTCTCCCCCCTGAATAATTGCTTCGGCAATTCCAAGATTAAGTTCAGCCCATGGCCCGTTGGTTATATTGTGACCAACTGGAGCGTCATTTCTAATAATTTTGCTGTTATCTTCATCAAGTAATTGAGCATTAAACTCAAAGATGTACTCGGACCAAGTTGGATCAAACGGGTCAAAAGTAGCAATTTCCTCAGGTGTTGTTAAACTAAAAGAATATGTATTAGTCAACGGGTTATAAGGAGCATCTTTTACAATAAAGTGTTTGTTGTTGTGGAGGTACGTCTGACCAATGCTTAATTCGAGTTCAGCAGCATTTAAATCAAGAGTTTGCACATTAGAATCAACCCACGCATTGACTTTTACAAAATCACTTGAAGATCCAGGATTAAAGTCAGTGGACAAATATTTTAAATGCAAAGGATTATTTCCATCGATGGTACCAATGTCATTTAGAGACATGTAATATGAGTCGCTAAAACTGAAAATATCACCCTTTAAGATTTCATCACCTACAAGCAAAGGAAAATTCTTATTCTGATTCAGTGGATCATTAGTGGGCAGTTCGTTCCCCAATACTAAGACATTCCCTTGAACAGTTGAAGTATCATCAAGTTTTAAAGTAACAATTTCCCCTGCGGCAATTCCCTCTTCAAAAGTTAAATCCATTCCTTGGGAAAGATCGGAAAGGGCTTGGTAATAAGTATCACCAAATTTGAAGACATCTTTAGAGACAAAATTACGGCTAGTTTCCAACCGCGGTTGACCATTCTCATCGGTTGATTGATCTGCAATTGGGCCAGCATCGTCCAAAGCCTGGTAGTACTTACCTTCGTAATATATTTGGTCTCCTTTTGAAAAATTTTCCAAATCAGAAAATTTTCTTTTCGTTTCTGCTACCTTACCGTTTGGCCAATCGGCAATTTCCATAAACTGGTTATTTCCGTTAGGATCCAGACCTGCAATCGTGTTCTCGAGTGCCTGCCACAGACCAAGTGTACCGTCAGGTTTAGCATAATAAAAAACATCCCCCTTCGTTCTAGCAGAATTTTCTATTGTAACACTTGCTAAATCATTGAGTTGGGTGGCACCACCAGTCACTGGCGCAATTTCTTCACCGAAATCAACCGGTTGACCTGCAGGATTTGCAACTAAAGGGTCTTGTACTTCAACTTCTGCTGCAGCATTGGCATCCGCAGTATTTTCTATTACGGGTTTTGGTGGTAAAAATGTTAATAAAATAGGTGAGTCAGAATCGTCATAAAGACTACCACTATCAATGATTTCCACCTTCCCCAATTTTCCTTCTGAATCTACTTTTGCTCGGACAACAGCGTCTTTTCCACCAGGATTAAGTTTTGCTTTTTCAGTAGCAACTGAAGCGGCAATAATTTGAGGATCAGTTTCTCCTTGTAGCAAAAGATCTTTCTCAATCAAAGATTCACCAATTTGAACATTCTGCCCCCATTCATTAGTAAGTAATTTCGAACCTGTAGGATCTAATAAATTAACTTTCCTCCCATCTTTAGCGTCTACAAAAAGATTCACGAAACCTGAAGCTTTTCCAGTTGCAGCATCGATATCATCTTCAAATGAAAAATTGAGATAAGTGGCCAATTCTTCCAATAAAGCTTGCCTGCGATCCCTGTAAACTACTGCCTTACCTTTATCTTGAAGTTCAAAACGTCTGACTTGCTTGTTAACTTCGTGTAGTTTTTCAAGAAGACTATTAACCTGATCGACTGATCTAACAATAGTATCAGTTAAATCAGAATCAATCTGATCAAGATTTGTACCAGTCTCATTGAAACGATTTACTAATGTATCAATTTTATTTAACAACTCCTGCTTCGCAGTAGCCTCATTTGGAGCAACGGATAGTTCATGAAAAGAATTGAAAAAATCATTTAAGGCACGAGAAAGACTACCAGGTGCCAAAATACTGTCGTGGTCTTCGTCTAAGCCTGCATTAACACTGGAATTTGTTAATGTTTCTCCCATCGCAGCCTGTAATAGTTGAAGAATTTCCTGCCTAGCCTCCAAAGATGATGTTTCTCCGACCTCAGAAATTACGCGATTATCTAGAAGCTTACTTCTGGCATGATCAAGTCCACCTGCTTCCAAACCAGATGTCTGTAATCCACCGAAAGAACTGTGCATAACGCCTTCTCTGGCCAAGACTCTTTGCCTTGCATAATTTTCATCGTTAACATGTGCAAGGTTTTGACCAGCAATTTCTGCAGTCTTTGCATGATATCGCAAAGCTTCGCTATTTTTGCTGATTTCTCCTAACAATGACATTTTATGAGATCTTAATTAATTTATGCGGATTCATTCAAACTCGACCTACCATTCGATAAACGGTTGAAATTTCCCTTAGCATCATAAGTGATTGAACTCCCGGAGGGATCTGCCACTAAAAGAATTTGGTCAGTCACTTCAGTCAGTCTTTTTAGAAGTCGTTGGTTTTGCTCGACCTTGTTTCTTACTTGACTGATCAAAGAATTGATTTCGTCTATTATGCTCAAAAACATTGGTTGAGTTACTTCAGGAAAATGGGAAACCAATTCACTCAAAGAGGATGAGTCAGGTTGCCCAAATGATTCTGCTAGATTGTGGACAAAACCTTGTCTTTTCCTTTGTAGAATCTGGCTAGCCTCCATCTGAGTCTGTACAGTTTGATTAATTTCTAAAAGACTGTCAGGTCTACGATTTAGTATACTTTGCTGTTGAGCATTCAATAACCCGATCAGCCCTCCGTATTCTTGCAACTCATCCCTGAGAATATCAAGAAGGTCTTCCCATGTAAATTGAAGTCCAGAAACTTTTTCCTGTGTCAGATTAACCATTTAATTACCCTTATCTTCTTCCTGAGAATTTGATATTTTAGAATTACCAATGGCACTATGATTAAGTTGCTCTTGCAAAATATTGGAGACTCCAAAACCTCCCCCACTTGCTACACTTTCAGAAATTGCATCAGTAAAAAAATGACGATACATTTTATTTGCATTGCCATCTTCACTAAAGACACCCTTGAACATTGGCTTAAGTGCTTCCTTTAAAAATTGCTTAACCAAAACCGCTTCAAACTGTTGACTAACAGCTGCGTTTTTTTGTTGTTCAGTGGAGTGCTTTGAATGAGCCATTTCCAGAAGCATGGAAGTATCCATACCAACATAAGTATTATCTTTAGATCCAATTTCCATGACTAATTTATGACAAGTTCTGCCTGTAATGCTCCTGCGTTTTTAATTGATTGCAAAATAGATGTCATCTCACGAGTTGTGAGACCGAGTTTATTCAAAGCAGAAGCAAGATCATTCACTGTAGAAGTTCCATCCGGATCCAACTCATCGAGCGTCTCAAATCGACCGATTTCTTCAATGAGTTCTGCATTCTCTCCCTCAAGGATAGTGGTTGCACCTTGAGAAAAAGGTAGTGGTTGACTAACCCCTGTGGTTGGATTCAAGAAGATTGTAATGTTGCTATTACTGACAGCAACCGGTGAAATTCTAACATTTTGAGTGGCAACAATAGTGCCTGTTCTCTCGTTTATAATCACACGGGCAGGAATATCTGGCTTTACATCAATATTTCCGATTGCAGAAAGAAAATTTGTAATCTGACCTCGATACTGCACAGGAACTTCTACATTTACCAAACCTGAATCTGTGGCTAAAGAAGTTGCTGGAAATATATTATTGATTGCATCTGCCATTTTAACAGCAGTCGTAGAATCTGGAGAGCGCAGGAGCAGATCAATCGAGGAACCTTGAAGAATATTAGAGGCAATCTCGACTTCGACAATTCCACCGTTACTGACTATTCCAACGGTTGGGTGATTTACTTGAATATTTGCACCGCCAGCATTCCCTGCTGACATGCCACCAACGGAGACAGGTCCCTGTGCAACAGCATAAGCAATTTTGTTATCAGGTCCAAAAAGTGGAGTCTGCAAAAGGATACCTCCCTGTAGGGAATCAGCATTACCAATAGAAGAGACAGTAACATCCATTCGGGTTCCTTCCTTAGCAAAAGGACCAATATCAGCAGTAACCATTACAGCAGCTATGTTTCTAGACTTATCGGCCTTATCTGCCCGAATACCGAAATTTTCCAGTGCGTTTAGTATACCCAATTCAGTATATTCAATTCTTGAATCGCCCTGACCATTCAGTCCAGTGACGATTCCATAACCTCGAAGCTGATTACTACGACTTCCCCTTACATCAGTTAGGTCTTTAATTCTAGCAGATTCAAGACTTGCCCATGAAAGCAAGAAAACGGAAAGATTTAAGTAAAATAAACGAACAATTGTCATTTCAAAATGGATTTAGAACAGAAGCTAATTTTTGGTACCAAGACTCCTTTTGGGCATCATTTAAACTGCCTTTTGAGACAAATTCTATTTGTGCATCAGCAATATATTGGGATGAAACTATATTTCTGTATCTTAAGCCGTCTTTAAAACCAAATCCAATGTCCTCGGTTCTAACCATTCCCTTCAGTACCGCATAATAGCTCTCACCAGAAAAAGTTACCATTCTTGCACCTTCAATAACCAGTACATCGTTTGGCAAAACATCTATAATGACTACGCTTACCCTTCCTTTCAAATCTTGGGTATTCGCAATAGACCCACCACCTTGGTTGGAACTTTCAGTCTCGATTTGGGTTCCAGGCAAACCACCCTTATGTTTACCCATTCCACTGTTGGCAAAAAGAAATTGCTGAACAGCATTCTCTATTTGAGACTGCCTGCTTCTCACTGAATTCTGGGAAGCTGCAAGCGATGAACTCTCAGCAACATCGATAGTGATCAAATCACCGACTTGATAAGCACGTTTACCAGCATACAAACCACGCTTTGCCGCGTTACTTTTGTTCCATAGGGAAGCCGCATTCAATAAAGGAATCATTGAAATGAAGAAAAGAATAATACTGTACTTGATCATAAAAATTAAAGATTAACCTTAACGCTGCTTTTATTTAAAACCTTCGCTAAAAATTCTTTATCAGAAGTAATATTGCGAATCTTCACGAGCCCTCCCTCTATACCATCATCAAGACAAATTCCCTTCATCGTAATGAAAATACCTCCACCAGATGCAAAAACATCAACAATATCTCCCTTACGAATAAGGTTTACTTTCGACAAATTGCTCCACTTAAGAGGAGAACCAATGCTCAAATTCGAAGCCATTTGATAACCTTCTAGTGAACTGTTCGCAGAAACTGCACCAGCATGACCTCTTAAAATATCTATCTCTTTGGTTGCAAGTTTGGAAGGACTTGGACTTTCTCCTCGAATTAGTTGATCCCTTACAACCATAACTTCCACAACATGAGAGAACCTAAAAGGTTCACCAAATTTCCCAACGAGCTTTCCTTGATCCCATACTTCGAACCTTATAAAGGAGCTTGAAGATAGCTCTTCAGGCATACAATCAATTATTTTAAGTATGAAACTGGAACTAATTTCAATAGGCTTCCAAAATCTGGTGGCTTTTGCTAAAACTTTCCCATCACATTGGTACCGGTGTAAAATTGCCTCACCAATCTTTTTTTCGAGTAGGGTTTGATCAAAAGAAAAAATATCCTCATTAGATGATAGATATTTGCTTTGAATGTTGGGATTATTCCGATGAAAAGTAGGTGCAATTAAAGCAGAAACTTTTGGTGAGCTGCTTTCTCCAATATTTTTTGTGTGAGGGTTTATCTGAATAGGGTCCAAAAACCGTGATACATCACCTAAAACCGAAAAAAGCGGAAAGAGTAAAAAGATTCTAAACATAATTACCTTACCTTTTGAGCTGGTTAACTCTAGCAAGCATATCATCAGAAGTTTGAATAGATTTAGAATTTATTTCGTACGCCCGTTGAGCAATGATCATATTCACCATTTCTTCGACCACATTTACATTAGACATTTCTAAGTAACCTTGTTGAAGAACTCCAAAGCCATTCTCTCCAGGAGCACCAATTTCAGGAGGACCACTTGCCTCCGTCTCAATATACAAATTTCCACCAAGTGCTTTTAGACCAGAAGAATTAGGAAAGCGGACAAGTTCAAGTTGACCAATAATTTGGGTGCCATCTGCAGTTTCAACTGAAACTTCTCCTGTTGGTGAAACAAAAACATTGGTGACTTCTGGATCAATCTGTAATCCGGCTGCAAGGGGCAATGCGTCAGCAGTAGTAATTTGTCCATCTGGACCAACCTTAAAAGCTCCATCTCTTGTGTAAGCCTCGGTACCGTCAGGACGTTCAACTTGGAAAAAACCGACACCGTCAATTGCAACATCCATTTTTTCACTCGTCTGAGTAAGTTGACCCTGAGTGAAAATTTTAGCAGTTGATACAACCTTGGTTCCATTTCCCATCTCAACACCTGTAGGAATTACATTTCCAGCCCCAGTTTGCCCTCCTGATTGTCTAGGATTTTGATATAACAAATCCTGAAATTCGATTTTATTTTTCTTAAATCCTGTTGTATTAACATTGGCAATGTTATTGGAAATTACATTAAGATTTAATTGCTGTGCTTGCATGCCTGTGGCACCAGAATAGAGAGATAAGTTCATAATTTTTAGCTAGTGTGTCCTAAAGTTCCTATTGCTTTTCCTATGTTTTGATCAAAAGTTTGTATCATTTTCTGATTAGCCTCATGAGCTCTTGATACTTCTATCAGGCTAATCATTTCCTCAATAGCTGAAACATTACTTGTTTCTATATAACCTTGCATGATCGTAAAATTTTCAGGATCAGCCTCAACTGGTTGAATGTCATCTTCTTTGGGGACAAAGCCACCACCTACTTTTTGAAGATCATTCAGTGGATCTTCAAAACTAAAAACCCCGATTTGGGCTACAACTTGGTCGTTTTGAAAAACCTGACCTTCTTTATCAATGGTCAGTGGGCCTCCACCAGGAATTGTTTGAATATTATTGCCACCATTGTCTGAAAACTCATGCCCCATACTATTTACCATGACGCCTTCGGCGTTTGTATAAAATTGTCCGTCGCGCGTATACACGGAATCACCATTCTGATTCATCAGAGCAAAAAATCCATTTCCTCTCAGTGCAAGATCTTGTGGATTATTTGTTTCCCTCATTTCACCTTCAACAAAATCGATTTGGTTCTTCATAACTGGAAATGAACCAGGCATTTCATTTCGCAATCGATCATGAGTGCTCCTTGCTAATTCTCCACCCTCAACCGCTTCAAAACTTACGGCAACCTTCTTGAATCCTGCAACATGACTAGCTGCAATGTTGTTAGCAACGACATTCTGGTATTGCTCTAAACCTCTTAGTGCAGAGGCATTTTCATATAAAGATAAATTCACGCGATGATTCGTAGCATAAATTATGCCACACTGTAGCGCTGATCGATCTATCTAATACTCACAAGAAATTTTCAGAATTTTTGAATCTGGCATCGTGATCACAATATCACGAGGAACGCCATCAATTGAAACGACCTCAACTTTAGGACAACCCTCCTCTTCATAAATGATATCAGATGCTGCCTCTACAGAGTCACTTGATGAATGATGTTCGATCTCGGAGGCCTTTTTATTCAAATCAAGAAGGGAGCTAAGAGATTTAAATTCAGGGACTGAAACAGACGATTCTGTTTCTTGGGGATCAAATCCACGGCCGCTTAGGTAACTTTCCATGAAATCAGTTGAAGCAAATATGATGCCTATTCATCTTTAAAGTTGGCCAAGTCTGTGGAGCTCATATCAAGAACTAAACTAAGCTCAACCCGTCGGCTTTTGATTGGCTGATTGGGAAATCTTTCACTATTTGGTTTAGTAAAACCATGACCTGTTATACTTTCCAACTTACCGTCCAAATCTCCAGCTGAATAGTGATTGAGTGCTTGATTAATCTCAACACCTTGTAGGAGAGACATCTTCCAAGGATTTTCCCCATTAGCCCCATAACTTTCAGCAAGGTGATTAGTGTGAGAATCAATTTTATAAACTAAAATGTGCTGAGATAACAACCAAGACATCCTTTGGACAACTTTGCGTCCAAATTCAGTTAATCTTGGAGAAGAAGATTGAAACATCGGTTCTTCATCACCATGAAGAAGAGTTATTTTCAAACCGTCTGATGTTGCATCAATCTGAACAATAGAATCGTCAATTTCATGCAATCTCAATCTTTCATACCAGTCCTGTGCGATGCGGTGTAAAACATCAATATCAATAGAAGTTGTGTCGTTAGTATTTCTCATTGTCGTGTCCGACCTACCAACGATTTGATCAACCATACTACCAGGTCTTGCATCTTTTTGCTCAACTGGAGTAGACTTAGGAACACCTGCTTTGTATGGGTCTCGAAAAAACCTGGTTGTTGCTATAATCACTTCCTCGTCTTGAGAGAGAATCCAAAGAACAAGAAATAAAGACATCATACCGGTTACGAAGTCTGCATAAGCGACTTTCCATGCCCCAGCAAATGCATTAGCACGGGCTCTATTTACCGATTTAGGTGATTTAGCAGGCATTATATACAATTAAATTGTAGCCCTTACTAGCCTTGCGTAGAACCTTGCTTGCACTTCTCTTCTAACTCATCAGCTGAAGGCTGAATCTGCCTATCAAGAGAACGACGACCAATTTCGACCGCCATAATTGGTGATAATCCAGTTGCAAACCCTGAAACGCAACGCTCAACAATCCTGTAATAGAGAAACTCCTGCGTTTGATTTAGTGAAATAAGTCGACCAAGAGGTACACCCAAACCGTACGCGAGAAAAATTCCCAAAAATGTACCACTGAGAGCTGCTGCAACCTTATAACCGACTGATTCGGGATCTTCAAGGTTAGACATCGTATTAATAATTCCGAGAACCGCAGCGACGATCCCAACACCAGGAAGTGCGTCAGATATCATTTCAACAGCTTTTATTGATCGACTAGATTCAGCCTCTCTACTTTGTAACTCAGAATTCAGTATGCCACCAATGTCTCCAGGTTTACATCTACCATCAACAATTGGTCTTAAAGAATTACAAAGAAATTCAACCAAACCTTGATCATTGAGAAATGAAGGATATTTTGTGAAGATAGAACTGTTTTGGGGATCACTAACATGCTCATCTAATGCGGGAGTCCCTTTTCTTCTCGCAAGCATGAACAACTCGTACATGAGAACAAGCAGGTCAACAAATTTACCTTCATTCGCAACTCCTCCCTTAAAAGCTTTAATAATATCTTCTTTCAGATTCAAAAGGACACTTTTAGGACTTGAAACTACAAGAATCCCAAGACCAATACCACAAATGATCATGATCTCTCCAGCATGAATAAGAGTGACCGGGTTACCACCAGCAACGGCAAAACCACCGATGCAAGAAACAAAAACTATTACTATACCTACCGCGAGAAGCATGAGAATTAATTAATTGATTTAAACTTAGCCTTTAGGCTGAGAATTGATTGAGATAAAATTTGACTAATTCGTCCTTCGGTCAAGCTAAAGATTTTGGCGATTTCAGATAACCTAAGTTCTTCGTAGTAATAAAGCATCAAAATCTTCTTCTCTTGTGTGGGAAGATTTTTGATAAGATCTTTTAACAATTCGACTTTTTCTTTGCTTTCTAATTGTTCAGCGGAAGTCTGTTCCGTAGGTTCATCCAATGTCTCCAACAAAGACATCTTATCGCCATCAAAGGTACCATCGTTACTCGATTCTATAGGAACAAAGATGACTGGTTGCGTGTCTCTCAGAAGAGCAGAATACTGCACATCTGATAATGAAAGCTCATTTCTAATTTCTTCTGAAGAAGGATTTCTTTTTAGTTTTTTCTCTAAGAGCAAAATAGTTTGTTGGAGTGATTTGGCTTTTGCTCTATTAGCACGGGGTAAATAATCCAACCTTCTAAGTTCATCTAGCAGTGCACCTTTAATTCTCAAAGATGCATAGTTGCCGAAGGATTTTCCTTTTGTACTATCAAATTGATTGACTGATATAACCAAAGCTTTAGCTCCAATAGCATACATATCATCAATTGAATAGTAATCTGGATAATTATGTTTCATCCTAAGAACAACTGATTTTACAAGTGGCAAATAGTCTTCGATTAACTGCTTCCTCTTTTCTTCAGTTGCGGTAGCGTCATTATATTTTTTCGCAACCAGTTTTTTCATTTGATCATGATCTGTGATCGAACGAGAAACTTTCTTTTGGGTGATTGG
>MDTE01050413.1_pt1 | contig 11704 bp, 9 predicted proteins | sample 811231 | NCBI WGS metagenome assembly MDTE01 (sample SAMN05326651, study PRJNA326480) | marine metagenome | isolation source: seawater | place: Indian Ocean: Red Sea | collected 2010
AGAATCGACTTCTTTCATGTTTTCGCAGAAGATGGCTCTACGCTTGACATGCTCTTCTTCACCATACGATTTCCGGTGCTTGCTCAAAAATTTAGTGAAATGTGATTCGCATTCAGCGTGAAAGCTTGCAACGGCGCACGACAAGACGGCATCGCAATGAGCCAGGCAACCATCTCTGGTGGCCGACGCATGAGCACCGCGCACTGCTACCTGACCCCAGCTCGCAATCGCCCTAACCTGAATATCGTGACCAAAGCGATGACGGAGGCCCTCGTCCTGGAAGGCAAACGCTGCGTCGGCGTGCGATACCGGCAGGGCGGTACAGTCCGAGAGGCGCGGGCCGGCCAGGACGTCGTAATCAGCGGAGGATCAATCAACTCACCGCAATTACTCGAACTATCCGGAATAGGCCAACCCGATTTGCTAGCAAAACATGGCATCGAGGTTGTCCATCCACTACCCGGCGTTGGTGAGAACTTACGTGACCACTTCGCACCGCGTACCCGCTGGTCGATCAGCGCCAAAGGCTACACCTTCAACGACCGCGGGCGTGGTTTCGGTCTCGTAAGCCAGGTCCTACGCTATCTAACTTCCGGCAAGGGAATGTTCGGCATGGTCGCGGCACCATTGCGCGCCTTCGTGCGCTCGCGCGACGGCCTTGCGGCACCCGACCTACTGCTCGGATGGGTGCCGATGCTCTACGAAGCCAACCCTCATCCGCAAATATCACCGCAATCAGGTATGACCTGCTACGCCCATCCAATGCGCCCAGAGAGCACGGGATCGATTCACATTACCTCGGCCGAGCCGAACGACCATCCGGCTATCGACTTCAATTTTCTTACTGCCCCAGTCGACGCCGATTTGACAGTAACGGCCGTGCGTATCGCGCGCTCGATCATGACGGCACAGGCACTACACCACCTGGGAATATCCGAAATTGCACCGGGCGAGAATTTGACCGAAGACGATGAAATCCTCGATTGGGTTAAAGCATCGGCGGAGACAACCTACCATCCCGTCGGCACCTGCAAGATGGGTCAGGACGAAATGGCCGTGGTCGACGAACGGCTGAAGGTCCGGGGAATTGCTGGCCTGCGCGTTGCGGACGCCTCCGTGATGCCTACCCTGATTTCAGGCAATACCAACGCGCCCTCGATTATGATTGGCGAGAAAGCCGCTGCCATGATCCTCGAGGACGCAGGTAACTAGCGCCTCTCTTCGAAGATATAGGCGTCCATCGATTCCTGGGCTTCCTCACGGCGCCGATGCCATTCTTTGGGACCACCGTAGTAAGCGAGGCTGCCAGGCTCGGCTGTGCCATCACCATTGTAATAGGAAAGACAGTCGCGCAACGGACTTGTCAGGATATCCGCATCCTTGCAATGCACAGCATAATTAAATTCCGACTCTTTCTTAACGTCGACAACATTGGCCCCTTGTTCCCGCATTTGTTCCATCATCCAGGTCACATAATCGGTATGCGATTCGAGCCCGACGATAAAATTGAACTGTCCGCCGCCCCCTTGTGGGCCCGACATGATGAACAGGTTGGGGAACCCCTGACTGTGAACGCCAAGGAAAGTCTTCACACCCTCGTTCTCCCATTTCTCACGCAGTGTCTTGCCATTACGTCCGATCACCATATTGAATGAAGACGTCCCCATCCATTGGAAACCGGTGGCGTAGATAAGAACATCTAGTTCGTACTGCTTTCCGTTATGAGCGATGCCGGATTTGTTGATTTGCTGCACGCCATGCGGTGCGGTGTCGACCAAGTGAATGTTCGGCAAATTGAAGGCGGGCAAAAATTCGTCGTGAAATGTTGGTCGTTTGCAGCCGTACGGATAGTAGGGCTTGAGCGCTTCTACCGTTCCAGGATCATCCACCACGGCTTCCACACGGCCGCGAATCTGTTCCATGATCCGGAAGCTACTGTTTAGCTGTTTCTGGACCAACTCTTCGGGCGTGATCGCCGTCTTATGCTTTTTCCTCGGCTTAAACTCTGCCGCTTTGCCAGACAGAAAGTCATCGTCGCCAAGCAGCGCGGCTCGGCCGGACGTAATTTGTTTTAACCGATTCCGGCGGTTTAGCGCCCAGTTCGGCTCTTTTTTCCATTGTTCAATTTCTTCTGGGCGGGTTGCCCTTTGATCTCGCACATCGATCGATGACGGTGTGCGTTGGAAGACATATAGCTCACCCACTACCTTGGCAATCTCCGGGATCACCTGGACTGCGGTCGCACCGGTGCCAATAATGCCGACGCGCTTGCCCTTCAAGTCGATGTTGTAGTCCCAGCGAGAGGTATGGAATGAAGCACCCTCATAAGTCTCCATCCCGTCAATGCGGGCAAGCCGGGGCGCGGTGAGAATGCCGTTGGCGAGCACCACGAACCGTGCCTTGATCGCATCGCCGCGATCGGTGAAAACAGTCCAGCGTTTTGTCTCTTCGTCCCAGACAGTTTTCTCGACAGTCGTGTGGAAAAGGCAACGGTCATAGAAGCCAAACCGTTCAGCCATGCTTTGCGCATACTCGAGAATTTCGAATCCAGAGGCGAACTTCATAGTCGGGAAATAGTCCATCTCCTCCAACAATGGCATATAGCTATAAGATTCGACGTCGCATGCTATGCCTGGGTAACGGTTCCAGTACCACGTACCGCCGACGTCCCCGCCTTTCTCGCAAAAGCGGACGTCAGTGAATCCCGCTTTCCGTAGCTTATACCAAAGTATCAATCCGCCGAAGCCCCCGCCCACGACGAAAATCTCACATTCATCGTCCAGAGCCTCGCGCTCGATTGGCGCATCGGAATATACATCCTCCAGGTATTTCGCGAACTCGCCTTCCATCGCCATGTAGTCAGCGGCGCCCCGGCGAGCCTCCTTGAACTCCCTGTAGCGCGCCTGCTCTTCGGCATTGAAGACAGCGCCCGGCGGCGGCGGTGGTAAGGTCTTCAGCGTTTCGTCTTCAATTGTCGAATAGCCTTTACCGGCGATCTTGTCGCTCGCCTTCGCTGCGCGCGTGTTGAATAGTTTATGGCCGGTTTCGGGATCAATACGGATCGGCGGATGCATGGGCGTTGTCTCGTCGTTGCTAACGTTCGTCTTGAGAATTATACGGCTAGACGGTCGGGTCCAGGCGTCAATTTGTGCCATGAAACGCGACGTTCTCCAACGGTTCGTTTCTTGCCAGTCGATCGAGATTACGAGGCACAGTCAACCAGCGCCGTTCGCGGGATGCAACGCTGCGTGAACTGCAATGCGGTGTCATGATTACATTATCAAGTTCCCAGATTGGATATCGCGAAGGTCTGCGCTTCGGATCTTCGGGCGTCGGATAACCGTACCAAACATCGATGAAGGCACCGCCGATGCGCCGATCCCGAAGCGCCTCATAGAGAGCCTGCTCCGAAACTACGGGCGCGCGGCCAACGTTGATGAGCACCGAGTCTTTCTTCATGACTCCAAACTTAGCGGCATCAATTAGGCCACGCGTCTCGGGTGCAGTCGGCAAAGTGGTTAGCACATAGTCGCTCTCCTCAAGCAGCCGGTCGAGCTGGTCCAGCCCATCAAGCCGTTCCAACGGAGGCAGCGCACCAGGCGTTCTGTTAGACCCGATGATCCGCATACCAAAGGCATTGGCACGCGCGGCGACCGCTTTTCCAATATGACCATAGCCGACGATTCCCAGCGTCTTGCCCGAAAGCTCGCCATGACTGGGACCCATACCCGGCTTCCGTCCCTGCCAACCCTTTGCGCGAAATTCTCTATCGTACCGCGACAACCGAATTTCCCACTCCAGCATTCCTGCGAGGATGAATTCTGCGATCGCCACTTCATGGCCATAGGCATTACAAAGCGTACACCCACTAGGCAAGTTTTCCGGTTTCACAAATTCGTACCCGGTAAACGGAACCTGATAGAGTTTTAAGTTGGGAACGTAAGGCCACTCACCCTTAATACGGCCGCCGACCATTGCGTCGACGCCCACAATCAATTCCGAGAAATGCTCGAAAGGTTCATCTTCTGTCCAGGTATCGATAGTCCAGTCGGTGGTCAGTTGCTCCGCCAGCCACTCCGCGCGCGGCTCGGACATGTGCCCGGCCAATAAAACCTTCATAGGTTCGACCACCTTACTATATCTTGAAAGCCTCCAAAGGGTCCGCGTGATTCGAGTGCCCGCGCGACAGGGGCGGTAACAACGGCCGTTCGCCCGGCCGACAATACTGAGCAGGTCATGAATTTTCCTTTGTTATCGGCCGCAAAAGTTTCGCATCGCATGACATCTGTTACCTGGACCGTTACGAAATTAACTTATACCGGATAGGACATGTGCGGAAATTGCAAACTATCATTATTGTCGAAATAGGCAGGATTTAGGCAACGTCGGTCGAGAGAGGTTACAATCATGATCTTGGTGCAAATCACGGACACGCATATCGAAGCGCCGGGCGATCTTGCATACGATCGTTTCGATACGGCGCGCAATCTCCGCGCCGCGGTCGACGCCATCAACCGATTAGACCCGGCTCCCGACATCGTGCTGCACACGGGCGACATAGCCCATCACGGAACAAGCGAGCGGTACCGCCATTTCCGCGAGATAATTGCCCCTTTGAATGCGCCGTTCTTCGCAGTTCCCGGAAACCATGACGGCCGAGACAGTTTCCGAGCCGCTTTCGCCGATACCGCATGGATGCCCGCCGAGGGGGCCTTTGTCCATTTTGCCATCGACGATTTCCCTGTCCGAATCCTCTGCTGCGACTCAGTTCTCAAAGGCCGTGTCCAGGGCGGGTTTTGTTCCGAGCGCCTCGCATGGCTCGACGAACAATTGTGTCAAGCGCCGGAACGCCCAACTATCGTTGCGCTTCATCACCCGCCTTTTGGCTCAGGCATGACTGGTTCGACGAGTAACGGACTTATCAAAGGTGGTTCGGATTTCGCTGCAATCCTGCGAAGGCACAAGCAGGTTGTCCGGATCATCGCGGGGCATGCGCACCGCCCATTCACTTGCGCTTTTGGTGGCACGATCGGTTTCGCGGCGCCAACGACCTGTTATCCCTTTGCGCTAGAGATGGGGCCACAAAATGTTCTCTCAATCATCGACGAACCCCCCGCAATCTCGGTGCATGTCTGGATGAAAGATATCGGCGTTGGAGAACCTGGATTGGTGACCCACACTGTGCCCATCGGGGATTGGGGTGAGCCGATAGTGCTGTTGCGCGATGGTAAGCGGGTTATCTCGGCGGCATAAACGATCTAAGGCTTTTCACATACGATCAGGCAGCTGCCAGGGATAACGTCTAAAGCCGCGCCGACCCAATCAACGAAGTGCTCGGGCAGCGAAAACTCCTCAATATGGAGGTAATTGCTTGGTCGGTACCCAGTAGTCCTGTGATACACGATCAAGCCAATCGCTAAAAATATCCACTTTTCCGTCGATCTTGTCGCCTTTCAATTAGGCCGCAAAGTTCGGGTAAGCTTCGCGGGTTTCGGATCAACGTCGGTGCGGGCCTTGAAACAATCGTCGACGGTGCAGTGTTATGGGGAAGCGGCGTCGCTGTTGCAGTAGTAGACGTCACAGCCAGTTATCTTACCTCGAGACTACCAAAAAAACGTCTAAATAACGCCAGCGACAACAGCGAAATTGACGCCCTCAGCAACGATGAAGACAATACTGCAGGTCGACATCTATCAGAGCCGCCAGATGCACGGGAATGGCTTTGTCGTCCTTGATAATAAGGATCAACGAATTCTTATTCGAAAAGCCGTTCGTAGAAACAGTTCATAAAATTTCCAAATCCGCATGTGACGGATTGCACTGAATTTGCCAGCTTTACGGCTCCTCGGTACAAACGATGGGGAGAACCTTTTCGCCAAGCAACCGGATCGTTCGCAAAACGATGTCCTGGTCCATGCCGAGCCATTGGACACGCGCTACAAGACGGGTGAAGCCCGTAGCGTATTTTAGAGCCAGGAGTTGCTCCGCACATTCCTCGGGAGAACCAATGATGACACGTCCGGCGATCAACTCCTCGAGATCCAGTTGTTCCTTATCCGCGCCGACTGGACCGGTAAAGAGTCCCCATTGTCCAAAGATGCGGTAACTCGCCTCGAGGAATGGACCAGCGTCCCGCAGCGCCGTCGCACGATCCTCAGCAATGACGATGTTGCGTAACAACGGGAACTCCACGGGACGCGACTTACCGAGCTCCTCCAACCTATGCTGAAAAACACCAGCCTGCTTTGTGATCACGTCGCTAACCAAATGTGATGAAGCAACCCAACTGTCCCCGAGCGAGGTATCCGCCAGGTCCGCAGCCCGCGCAACCGCCTTTGCAACACTACCTCCATACCACATTGCCGGCCGAGGACGCTGCACCGGTTTCAGGGACAGCGTCAGTCCTTCTGCTTTGAAGTGCTGTCCCTCGAAATCGACCTCGTCCTCCGCAAACAGACGTTGAATCAAGGTCAGGCTTTCGACATAGCGGGAAATCCGCCGTTTATAATCGAGATTTAGTACCTTGAACTCGTCTTCGGTCCAGCCGGGTGCCACGCCGAGAATTAGCCTACCACCGGACACAACGTCGAGATACGCTGCCTGTTGGGCGACATGAAGGGGTTGAAAAAGCGGCAGGATCAGCATGCTGGTCGCGAGCGACATACCCTCCGCTACTGTCGCAAGACTGGTCAACAGTTCAAGCGGCGGAAACCAAGCCGACGATCCGTATGAAAGATGCATACCGACGGCGACACCGTCGAACCCGACATCCCGGGCCACGCTAACCTGATCCGCATGTTCCGCGAAACGATGCGTCAGGTCGTCACCGTGCTTATGTTCGGCGTTAATGAAGAGCGTCAGGTTCATTGTAACATCAATCTTGATCCACCGTTATTCCGCCGCTTCCGCCACGCCCTCAGGCGCATCGACGATTTCGGTCTCAAAACTCGCCGGCGAGACGATCTCCAACACCTGAAAGTCTTCCGAACAGGCAATCTCGCGATGCCGGATTCCCGGGCGCTGATTAATTACGTCGCCCTTCTCGATGCGGTGTATGCCCTGACCCTCGTACTCAAACTCGGCCCACCCTTCGAGCACCATGACAAACTGAAAATCGCAGTGATGGACGTGCCAGTGCTGGACCTCGTTCGGGTCCGGCAACCCCTTCGAGCGAATGACGTGCGCCACATAGTCGCCGTTCGTCGCCGCCTTGATGCCGAGATCGCGGTATTCGAATATTTCCCGCAGACCCAGCGTCCACTCCGCTTCGCTGGCCCGATTGTGCTCGAAATTCCAGTCTTCCTTTGCCATATCCTTCTCTCCCTAAATACCTGAAAATAAACTCTAGGGCCGAACACCGTAATCGGTAGTCGTTCGGCTTAGCCATACACGACGCAATTTGATGCATTCGCGAGGCCAGCTGCCTTAATTGGCAATAATTAAGAATCCCCACTTTAAAATAGAACGTGAGTTCAGAACCGTTGCCATTCGGGGAGACCCAGCAAAACGCCGCTTAACCTGCAGTAGCACTGCAGTGCCCTAACGATATCCGGCCCACCAAGTCAATTGCGCCGAATGACCCTGCCAGACCGCCGTCCCGTCAATTCGCCCGCCTCGAAAGCGCGTTCACCGTTCACCAATACGTGCTTCATGCCTGTTGCGGTACAGTTCGGCTCCCACTGGGTCGCGCGTTCGCCGAACGTCTCCGGATCGAATATCGCAATATCCGCAGCAGCGCCGCATCTCAAAATTCCACGATCACCAAGATCCAAGATGCCTGCGGGTTGCCCGGTGAGTTTATGTATTGCGGCTTCCGGAGAGAGCAGGCCCCGCTCCCTCACCATGAACCGGAAAAACCAAGCGGCCCAACTGTACGCTCCATGAAACGCTGAGCTCGCAAGCCTACCGTCCGGCGCCAAACTAGTTGCGTCTGAACCGGGCACACAAAGCGGGTGGCTAAACGCCAACTCCTGATCGACAGCGCTATAGACTGGTCGGATTATCATTAGAGGCTGTGCAGCCTCCGCGGACCAGCAGAGAAGCTCCAGAGCAGCATCCCCTGCCGATTTACCGAGATATCCGGCGATAGTTTCAAAATTCAAACGCGCAAATTGCGGAACGACAGCGTTATCCAAAAGGGTGACCTGGCCCCAACCCCCACTGCTGACGATTGATGGGAACGCAAGAATGCGCACCCGTTTGTCTTCATCACCAATCAGCGTCCTAAGCCCCTTCAATCCTCCTTCCATCGCCCACGGCGGCAGCATGGCGTTAAGAAACGTCAGCGCAAATGTACGTGTATGCATGTCAAAAGCAATGTCCTGACCCGCGCCATACGCCGTCTCAACACGTTCAATGCATGCCTCACAGTCAGCGCGCCCACCGCGCGGCAGCAAGTGCGAAATCTGCAGACGCACACCAGCAGAGCGCGCCGTCTGAATCGCTTCGTCGACCGCTTCGGGAGCGCCATCGTCACGTCGCCGGGTATGGGTCGCATACAGTGCTTCCCGACGTGCGACCGGTGCCAATAAGGCTTCTATCTCGTTTTGATCGGCACCTACTTCAATCGGATATTCAAGCCCCGTCGAGAACCCGAACGCGCCCGCCTCTAGGCCTTCCTCGAGATGTCGGATCATGGTGTTGCGTTCGTCCGACGTAGCTGGCCCATCCCGCAGACCTATAGTCGCTTGTCGAAGCTGGCCGTTCGGCACCAATGTCAGAACGTTCACCGCCGGGCGCGCAGCTTCCAAGCGTTCGAGATAGGCTGCGGGCGTCGACCAGTCGAGGGGAATATCGTCCGTCAATCCATAGATACTGTTGCGGGCCAAAGGTTGGTTGACAAGCGGAAAACAGCCATGACCGCAATTTCCAATAACTTCGAGAGTAACGCCTTGAGCAATGGCACTGACTGCGCGCGGTTCCGCCAGCAGAGTATAATCGGAATGACTGTGGATATCTATGAAACCGGGCGTAACAAATAGCCCATCAGCATCAATCTCTGCCAGCCCGCTCCGTTCTATCTGCCCGATTCCAACAATCTTTCCGTCACCGATTGCGACATCCGCCAGACGTCCAGGATTGCCAAAGCCGTCAAAGATCAAGCCACCCCGGATCACGATATCGGGCGTCATTGGGGCAACCTGGACGGTCAGCCGAACGAAGCCCAACCATGCTTCGCTTGGTATCCCAACTTAAAGGCTTCGATCTTGTCATCAAATTCCATCGTCAATCCGACGTCGTCGAGACCGTTCAAGAGGCGGTGCTTGTCGAATGCATTGATCTCAAATTTGTATGTCGTCTGGTCCGGGCCACTGACGCTCTGTGAATCAAGGTCGATGGCGATTTCAGCACCTGGACTCTCACGCAATTGGTCACGCAGTTTCGCACAAACCTCTTCCGGCATCCGGATAGGAAGGACACCGTTTTTGATGCAGTTGTTATAGTGAATATCGGCAATGCTGGGTGCAATCACCGAACGGACACCATTCGCATCGAGCGCGGTAACAGCATTCTCCCGCGACGATCCACACCCCCAATTGACGTCCGCAACGAAAATGCGCCCATCCCGGTAAGGCAACTTGTTGTAAAGAAAATCCTTCTCGGAGCCATCCTCGTTGAAGCGCAGGTCGTGGAATAGAAACTTCGAGTACTCTGGATCATTCTTGCCGCGTCGCAGGAACCGCGCTGGAATAATTTGGTCAGTATCGCAATTAGCGATGTCGATCGGAACGGCGATAGACGCGAATGTCTTAAATGGCTCCATGATTACGAATCCTTTACGAGCTTACGGACGTCGGTGAAATGACCCGTCACGGCGGCGGCCGCAGCCATGGCAGGGCTTACCAAATGTGTGCGGCTGCCAAGGCCTTGGCGGCCCCGGAAGTTGCGGTTACTGGTCGACGCCGATCGCTCACCAGGGGCAAGCATGTCACCGTTCATGGCGACGCACATCGAGCAGCCGGGCTCCCGCCATTCCATTCCGGCATCGGTGAATATCTTATCAAGACCTTCGGTCTCCGCTTGTTTCTTGACGATGCCCGAACCCGGCACAATCAAGGTCCTAACCTGCGCCCTGCGGCCTTTCGCAACGGCAGCGGCAGCCCGCATGTCCTCGATGCGGCTGTTGGTGCAGGCACCGACGAATACCGTGTCGACCATGATATCCGAGATCGCCATCCCGGGCTTCAACTCCATGTACTCAAGCGCAGCCTCCATGTCGGCGCGAACCATGGGATCGCTCTCGTTTACCGGATCCGGGATCGCTTCGTCGACGGGCAGAGCCCACTGCGGACTGTTGCCCCAAGTCACCATCGGCGCGATCGCGCTACCGTCCATTGTCACTTCCTTATCGTAGACCGCGCCAGGATCGGAAGGCAGGGTGCGCCAATAGGCAATCGCCTCTTCCCACGCCGGGCCGCTCGGCGCATAAGGCCGGCCCTTGCAGTATTCGATGGTCTTCTCATCCGGTGCGATAATGCCGGACCGCGCACCTGCTTCAATAGCCATGTTGCAAACCGTCATACGGCCTTCCATCGACATCGCCTCAATAACGCTTCCCGCAAACTCGATCGCGTAGCCAGTGCCACCCGCCGCGCTAATTTCGCGAATGATCGCAAGGATGACGTCCTTGCCGCTTACACCGAAGCCTAGTTCGCCTGTGATTTCGATACGCATCTGCTTCGGCTTGCGTTGCCACAGGGTCTGAGTTGCCATCACATGGTTGACCTCCGTCGAGCCAATCCCAAAAGAGACACAACCAAGCGCGCCGTGAGTTGACGTGTGGGAGTCGCCGCAAACCAGTATGAGACCGGGCAAGGTTATACCTTGTTCAGGCCCGACCACGTGAACGATACCGTGCCGATCGTCGGTCATCGAGTAGTGGGTAAAACCCATTTCATCAGCTGCAGCCGCCAGGACCTCTACTGCTTCCCGCATTTCGCCCGGAGGAATTTCCGCTATTGTCTTCACCGTTGTCGGTACGCTGTGGTCGGGCACACCGAACAGCTTATCCGGCTCTTTAAGCGAAAAGCCTTGAGCCTTCAAGGCGCCAAAAGTTCGGAAGTGCAGATCGTGAGTCAGGTGCCTATCTATGTAGAGCAAAACGTCGCCATCCTCACGTTCGACAATGACGTGCTCGTCCCAGATTTTCTCAAAAAGCGTCTTGCCCATATCGTATTTTACTCGCGTAGGTTGTTCGCCTGTATAATACTACTCGTTTACAATCAAGATGGTGCGCCATTGTCCTGTGGCGAGGCTGCACCACACGCGAAGGGAGCGGAAGAGATAATGAAATTAACCCTAGATGAAGCAAACAAAGTCATTGCCAATGCAATTGCCAAAGCGGAGGAAATCGGTGCAAAGATGAACATTGCAGTCTGCGATTCCGGAGGGCGGCTACTTGCGTTTCAGAGAATGGATGGCGCCATGTGGGCCGGCAGCTATGGAAGTCAGGGCAAAGCTGTGGCCTCCGCCGCCTTCGGCCGACCGAGCGGCGACCTGACAGAACGCGCCAATCACCCCACGCTGCGCGGAATCGCCGAGGCTGAAGGTAGTCACATGTTCTACGGCCAAGGGGCGGTGCCTATCTTTCGAGATGGCGTTCTGTTGGGTGCTTGCGGCGTCGGCGGCGGTACGGCGCAAGAGGACGAAGACTGCGCGCAGGCCGGGGTCAACTCCCTTTAGCCCGTTCCCCGCACTGTAAATG
>MDTE01137552.1_pt1 | contig 11703 bp, 9 predicted proteins | sample 811231 | NCBI WGS metagenome assembly MDTE01 (sample SAMN05326651, study PRJNA326480) | marine metagenome | isolation source: seawater | place: Indian Ocean: Red Sea | collected 2010
TGCAGTTTCAATGACAAAATGAACCAATGGCACATCAATTTCTAATTTCCAAATTACACCTCTGGGGATAATAATAAAATCTCCTTTACCTATAATCATATTCCCAAAATTGGATTTAAATTCCCCTTTTCCATTGTGAATAAATAAAACTTCATCATAGTGAGCGTTACGGTAATATTCCTTCATAGATTTATTTAAAGTTGCTTTAGATAAAATCACATCGCTATTAAAAAACAATGGTATTCTTGATCTAATTGAATCTCCTGGGGAATTCAATTCATATGTTTTTAGATGATGATGACGATGTTCCTTTCTCCATATTTCCAAAGTTTCTGGTTGAAACTTTCCAACTAATCGAATGGCCGTAGGTGGGTTGATATGATAGACGTTAGAATAAATTGAACTAAACCCTTCACGGCTGATGAGTTCTTCCCAATATAAATTTCCGTTTTCATCTTTGAATTGAATATGACGTTTAGTTGGGATGTCCCCTTGCTGTAAATAAAATGGCAAGTTGACTATCCTATTTTTATTCTAAATTGAAATGGTTTATCAATCATCAGATAATTATATTTTCTAGCTCTCCGAGTTTGTCAACCTTTAATCGGATTACGTCACCTTTTTTTAGCCATCCTCCTACATTTTCAGGACGTAATTCAAGGATACATCCTGTGCCCACTGTACCCGAACCCAGATAATCACCAGCAACCAAATTGGTGTTCATACTAGCCCTTTCGATCATGGTTGTGAAAGGATGAAAAAGATCATTTGTGTTCCCATCTGAAATTAGTTCATCGTTTACATGGCAAGTCATCCTAAGATGTAATTTCCCATATTCATCCAAGTCATTTTTCAGTTCATCGGGAGTAACCATATAAGGGCCAAAGCTTGTTGCAAAATCTTTTCCTTTTGCAGGCCCTAAACTCAATTGCATTTCTTCTCTTTGCAAATCCCGAGCTGACCAATCATTACAGATGGTGTAGCCAGCGATATAAGTATCGGCTTCTTCCTTTTTTATGTTTTTGCCTCCATTGGCTATAATAATAGCAAATTCTAACTCAAAATCAAGTTCATTTGTGTTGTCAGGGTATGGAATATTTTCTTTGTGTCCATATAGGGCATTGGGATTAGAAAAATAAAATATAGGCAAACGAAACCAATCTGGGTGCATCTCCAAACCACGTAACTTTCTGGCAGCTTTTACATGTTGTTCAAAAGCGTAAAAATCCCTAAATGATTGAGGGTGAGTGACAGGCGGAAGCCATCGCACTTCCTTTAATTCTGAAGAGAGTTTTTTAGCTTTTAATTCTTCTATATCAATAGATTCTAGTTCACACTTCATTCCCTGGATAAGATTGAAATAAGTATCCCAATTTGAAAGTGATTCCTGAAGTGAATTAGGAATAGTTAAATAATTTTGGTTTCCCATTGAATCATTTAGCCATTTCTTTGCTTCTGTAATATCAATGATATTGTCATTTTCAATATATCCAAATTTATTTTGTTCATTATCTTTAGACTTATAGGTTACAAATTTCATTTTCTTTCATTCACTGTTTTATAAATTCCCTCTTAATTCTTGTTCTCGTTCTATAGATTCAAATAATGCTTTAAAATTGCCTTTTCCAAAACTTTGAGAACCTTTTCTTTGGATTATCTCGTAAAATAATGTAGGTCTATCTTGAACAGGTTTTGTAAATATTTGTAACATATACCCATTTTCATCTTTATCAACTAAAATCCCAAGCTCTTTCAATGTATTTATATTTTCATGAATATTACCAATACGTTGTGATAGTGAATCATAGTATGTTTCTGGTGTTGATAAAAACTCAACACCATTTGATTTTAATTTTCTTACTGTTCTGATAATATCTTTAGTGGACATGGCAATGTGTTGAATTCCAGCATTTTTGTAAAAATCTATAAATTCTTGAATTTGTGATTTTTTCAACCCCTCAGCAGGCTCATTGATGGGCATTTTGATTATCTCATTATCATTAGCCATGACGATAGATCGTAAGGAAGAATAATCTGTGTTTATGTCTTTATCATCAACAGTCCAAAACCTATGCCAACCAAACACTTTTTCATAAAATTGGCAAACTGTCTGCATCTCTCCATCAGATTGATTGCCGACTATGTGATCAATGTGAACTAATCCTGTTGGATCCGCAACTAATTCTTTTGGATCATACATTTCATAGCCCGGAAGAAAAGCTCCGTGGTAATTGTTTCTCTCTACAAATGTATGAGTAGTATCCCCAAATGTTTTGATAGTTGCAACTACTGCCTCACCATTCTCATCTTCTAGCAAAGTTGGTTCTTGGATGCTTAAGCCCCCTCTTGATGTAGTTTCTTTCCAGGCAGATTCAGCATTATTCACTGTAAAAGATACATCCTTTATTCCATCCCCGTGTTTTTTTATGTGTTCCCCAATTAAAGAGCTGCTATCAAGCGGAGATGTAATGACATATCTGATTTTATTTTGTTTTAACACATAGCTGACTTTATCTCTCGAATTGGTTTCTAATCCTCTATATGCAATAGGTTGGAATCCAAATGTGGTTCGGTAATAATGGGCTGCCTGTTTAGCATTACTCACATACATTTCACAATGATCAAACCCTGTAATTTTATATGAATTCATATTTTTAATTATCAACTATATTATAGCCCTTAAACATTCTATCAATTGCTTATTTTCTTCTTTAAGACCAATAGAAACTCTTAAGCAGTCGGCCCATCCAAAACTGTTCAGGTGTCTTACAATGATTCCTTTCATTAGCAGTTTTTCGAAGATGGATTTAGCCTGCTTAGGTGAATTCCAAACTGTGGTTACAAAATTAGTAACTGAGGGGACAGTCTTCACATTTAATTTAGAGAAGTTCTCACATAAATAGTTCATCCCTTTACCATTCAATTTTAAAGATTTATCGATAAAAGGTTTATCTTCCAATGCAGCAAAACCAGACACCTGAGCAAGAAAGGATGGTTCAAATGGAACTTTAACCTTCATTAAATTACGAATGAGTGATTCGTGAGCAAAGCCATATCCAATGCGCATCCCCGCTAGTCCATAGACTTTCGAAAATGTTCTCAAGGTGATGATGTTGTCATATCGATATGTCATAGAGTCAGGGAAACTATTTTCTTTCTGGGCATATTCAAAATATGCTTCGTCTAATATGATCAGGACCCGCTCTGGAACAGTTTTGTAAAAATCGTCAAACTCTTTTTTAGTTATATATGTCCCCATAGGATTATCCGGATTGGCTATATAGATTATTTTTGTATACTCATTTATTTTCTCCGACATTGCATTAAGGTCATATCGATAATTCTTCATTGGTATCCAATGTACTTTTCTACCTGAAGCGTTTGCCAAAACACGGAATCCTATGAATGAATTTTTTGCTGTTATAATTTCATCATCCTGAAGTAAAAACGTTCGCATGATAGTAGACATTATTCCTTCACTCCCTGCACCTAATACAACATTATCCAATTTTATATTGTATTTTTCACTTAGTTTTTTCCTCAAGTTATACCCACTGCTGTCAGGGTATCTATGAGTTAATTCCATAGATTTTTGAACCGCTACCAATGCCATAGGAGAAGGTCCCATAGAATTTTCGTTAGACGCAAGTTTAATTATATTTTTAAGTCCTAATTCTCTTTGAACTTCTTCAATAGGCTTCCCAGGAATATAATTTGAGAGAGTTTTAATGTATGAAGGAACTAAAGGCATAAAATCATATTAAAAAAATGAGCTAAAATTTAACTGTCTATATAAACAGAAGAAAAGATGATCAGTTTTTTTAAAGGAATCGATGATGACACTGTTAATAGAGTATAATATTGCATTTGATTTTTTAGGATTTATTTTCCTCTTTCAAACAAACAGTTTTTAAACTCATTAAAAGAGTTTGATAAAAGAACAGATTGTTTTTCATTTTTCATAAATGAAACAAGTCTTTCTGGTATCTTAACATCTATATTTAAAGTATTTTTTGCTACATCAAAAAATTTCGCAGGATGAGCGGTCCCTAAAAATATACCTGTATCTGAACTTATTGTAGTTAGATGTTTAGTTAGTCCAGAGAAACCTACAGCTCCATGAGGATCCACTATATAGTTAAATTTTGATTGAATATATCGCATTGAAGATTTTGTTTCTTCATCACTAAAAAAATATCCAATTATTTTATTTTTCATTTTATCTTGAGAATGGCTAAATATATCTAAAAGTCGTTCAAAATTACTGGGGTTTCCAACATCCATAGCATTTGAGATAGTTTGAATAGAAGGTTCAGGTGAAAATTGCCCAGTTTTCAAGTATTCTGGAACAATTTTATTGATATTTGTAGAAGCAATAAATTTTCGAACGGGGAGCCCCATTTTCATTGCAATGATTCCAGCTGTAAGGTTTCCAAAATTACCAGATGGGACCGAAATTATAACATTTCCTTTTTTATTTAATTGAGAAAATGCAGACACATAGTAAAATATTTGTGGGATTAGTCTGCCAATATTGATTGAATTTGCAGAGGTTAGTTTAAGTGATTCATTTAATTCTCGATCCATAAAAGCGGCTTTTACCAATTTTTGGCAGTCATCAAAACTTCCTTCAACTTCGTAGGCGGTAATGTTTTCCCCTAAAGTAGTAAATTGCTGTTCTTGAATTTTACTAACCCGATTTTTTGGATAAAGGACAGATACTTTTATCCCATCCACCCCTAAAAAACTATTGGCAATTGCACTTCCTGTATCTCCTGAGGTTGCTACTAAAATTTGGATAGGCTCAGATGAATACTCAACAAAATAACCCATGAGCTGAGCCATGAACCGAGCCCCAAAATCTTTGAAGGCTAGAGTAGGTCCATGCCAAAGTTCTAAAACATGGATTTTTTCATTTAAGCTTACCAGCGGTGCATCAAAGTCAAATGATTTATCAACCAGTTTTTTTATTTTTGTAGACTCAATATCACCTGACAGGAAGAGAGAGGCAATTTTTTGCCCAATCTCCAGAAATGAATACTCTGGTAAGAGCTTCAAAAATCTTTTATCAAGTTTTGGGATTGTTTCTGGCATATACAGCCCACCATAAGGAGCAAGGCTATGGAATAATGCACTTTTAAAAGATACTTTATAAGTGGGGTCTTTAGTGCTGTAGAATCTCAACGGTTTTATAAGCTCAAACTAAAAAAAATCAATCTAGAATTTCAGGAGGATGAGTATGAATAGACGAAATAAATAGTTTACTATTTAACCCTTCTTTTTGAAATCCCTTAACTATTTCCTTACCAATTATTTCTGCTCTTTTTTTGGAATCTGACAAGGCAAATATTGATGGACCTGACCCAGAAATTCCACATCCAATAGCGCCGTTTTCCATAGCAGCTTGATGTATGGAATCATAGCCGGGGATGAGACCACGTCTAAACGGTTCAGCGAATAAATCTTCCATTGACCTGCTCATTAAATCGTAATTACTTTCATATAGTCCTGCTATAAAACCGGAAATATTTCCTGATTGTTTAACAGCTGATTTCAATGAAACATTTTTAGGAAGAATATTCCTTGCATCCTGAGTATTAATTTGATATTCTGGTAAAACAATTATACTAATCAGATTTTTTGGCACTGGTAGTTTTACAATATCGGGAGAACCGTTAATTCGAATTAAAATAAATCCTCCTAATAATGCAGGAGCTACATTGTCTCCATGGGTAGTGCCAGAAGATACGATTTCACCATTGATACAATGAATCAATAGCTCTTCTAGGCTTAGTGGAGAACCCAGTAACTTATTCACTCCAAAAGTTGCTCCAACAGCGCTAGCAGCACTAGAACCTATCCCGCTCCCTGGGTGAATTCCCTTTTCAATATGAATTTTAAATCCTTTTTTTTCTCCAAGATAATCCAAATAAGAAAGTACCGCTTTCCCCGCAGTATTTTTTTTAGTAGTTATTGGAATTTTGTCCGCTCCTATTCCAGATAGTGAAATTTCTATATCTGGATTGTCAGTATTTGTAATTGTCACAATATCAGCAGGTTCAGAAATCGCATACCCCAAACAGTCAAATCCGCAACTAACGTTTGAGACAGTAGCAGGAGTTCTAATTTTAATTGAATCATTTCCCATAAATATATCCTTTTTTTGAAGGCCTTAAAGCCATTAGATCCTTCTTAAGTGTAACACCTATAATATAGTTTAATAATTATTTAACTATAATTAAGTTAAATCTGCACCATTATTTATAATGAGTACAATACTATAAACATAATTTTAGGGATTGAAAGCCTAAAAAGGTGTTTACCTATAAAATATTGTTATTAAATTTATTAACTCAATTAAGAGTTACTATTTTAAGGCAAGGACTCATTTGTTAAAAACCAAAAATAATGGACCATCTTGAAAAAGAAATAATTCAGATATTAACAGAATTTGGTTTCAATGAATCAGTTGGAAAAGCCTATTTGTCATTATTGAAAAACAATCCTTCCACTGGCTATGAAATCAGTGCTAGGTCTGGAATTCCGCGGTCTGCTATATATTCTGTGTTAAAAAAAATGGAAACTGAAGGGTTGATTAATTCTGTAGCTAATTCTCCAAGAAAGTATGTTCCATTACCTCCAGCTTCCTTAATTGAACACTTGGGACATTTACATACACATAGAATTAATTTGTTAACGGACACGCTAGGAAAATTTAAATTAGATGAAGAATCTTTTGATTTCTGGCATTTACATGGTTACAATAATATCATTTTAAAAATAAAAGAGTGTATAAACAATTGCAGTGAAAAACTTTTTATAAATGGATGGGACAAAGAATTTGTAAAGATAAATTCAGAACTACTAAGTGCAGAAAAAAGGGGGGTAGAAATCACTGCGTTTTCGTTCAGCAAAATTTCAAAAAATGTAGGTGTTACTCTTTCGTATGATTTGATAGAAAAGGATCTTTTAGAAATATGGAAGCCCAAAATATTGCTTGTTTCTGATCATGAAGTCACTATTATGGGAGGGATGACAAATGATAATTCTGCAAGGGCAATTTGGACTCGAAATAAAGCAATAACAGAAATTGCTACTGATCATATAGTACTCGATATAACTCTTGCTGGGGAGAGAATGAATATTGATACCACCCCAATCGTAAAAAGAGTTATGCGTCGTCCAGAAATCCGTTTAGATGATTTACTAAAATAGTTTGACAGAAGGTATAAGATTATGAAAAAAACAAATGACTACAATGAACCAAATGAATTTTCAGTAGGAGATATCATATTTTTTGAAGAACGTGAATGGAAGGTTGCAGAAATAAATGGCAGCCGTATTACACTGAGTTGTGATAGAGTTGATGGAAGCCCCGAAACAATAAGATTACAATCAAAAGATTTACAAGGCACTCTCAAAAGATAGCTAGCGTAAGTTAAACCGAATTATTTATGAAGACTCGAGTACATTGCATATATTTTTGATGAAGGTATAATTTTGATTGAAAAGTTTCATCGCGAATCAGGGATACTAATGCATATCACATCTCTTCCCGGGAATTATGGAATTGGTGAAATAGGTCCTTCTGCATTTCAGTTTATCGATGATTTAAGAGAGATGGGACAAAGTTATTGGCAAATATTACCCACGAATCCCCCAGATCATTTTAATTGTCCATATAGCGCTACATCTGCCTTTGCGTATAATCCTTTATTGATCAGCTTGGATTTTTTGGTGCGTGATGGATATCTAGATCGTTATGATTTGACTTCCCCGCCGAAATTTTCTAATGATCGGGTACGATTTAACTCAGTTATAAAATGGAGATCTGGTTTATTAAAAAAAGCAGCAATTAATTTTCAGATTAAAGCCAGTTCAAACAGATTAGCGCTGTATAATACATTTTGTAATAATAATAAAAAATGGTTAAAAACTTTCGCATTGTTCAGTGTTATCCAGAACATTCATAATGGTGCAAATTGGATTGACTGGGAAATACCATATAGAACCTGTATGCAGGATAAATTAAAGGATATTCAGGTCAACTACTTTAAAGAATTGGAAGAGGTGAAGGTGCTCCAATATCTTTTCCATGATCAATGGATGAAACTTAAGTCCTATGCCAATTCCCATCAGGTTCAAATTATTGGCGATATCCCTATATATATATCTTTCAATAGCGCAGATGTATGGTGGAACAAGGAAATGTTTAAACTAAATAGTGATGGAAGAATGAGAGTCCAGTCCGGTTGTCCACCAGATTTCTTTGTTGAAACGGGACAAATTTGGGGGCACCCTATTTATAATTGGTCATACCATAAACAATCAGGCTTTTCGTGGTGGGTGGACAGGATTACCCATTTGTTTGAGTTCGTTGATATCATCCGAATCGACCACTTTAATGGATTCGCAAAATATTGGGAAGTTCCGGCCAAAGATAATAATGGACTCAACGGGAAATGGGTAGTTGGTCCTGGGAAAAAATTATTTAATTCAATTTTTACAAAAATTGGGAAAAAGCCTATTATGGCTGAAGATCTTGGAGAGGCTTCTGAAGATGCAGCAGTTCTGAGGGCAGCCTTTGGAATCCCTGGTATGAAAATATTGCAAATATCCTTTTTAAATGGGCAACCAATACAAAATTCAGATCCTAATTATGTTGTGTATACAGGTACCCATGATAATGATACAACCGTGGGTTGGTTTAATACACAGTTGAAGGGAGAAAACACTCACCCCCCCCAAAAAATAACCCCGGAATTGGAAAATGCAAAAAAAGTTCTAAATATCAATGGGCAAGGTGTGAATTGGGAAATGATTAAATATGCTCTTAATACCAATGCCAATACTGCCATAATTCCAATGCAGGATGTGTTGGGTCTGGATTCAACTTCTCGGATGAATATACCGGGGACAGTTGGTGATAATTGGGAATGGCGGATGGCTCCTGGATTACTAACCAACAAAATAAAACAAAAATTATTTAAACTTACAAAGAATTCAAAAAGACTATGAAACCTAAATATGATATAGCTTATTTTTCTGCTGAAATTGGAATCTCATCTAGCTTGCCAACTTATAGTGGAGGGCTTGGTGTACTTGCCGGTGATCATATCAAATCATCAGGTGATTTAGGATTGAATATGTGTGCCATATCCTTATTATATCGTGAAGGATATTTCAAACAACGCATTGATGAAGACGGTGTACAAACAGAAACATACCCAAGGTTTGATCCACACCCACTATTAAAAAAACTTAAAATCAAATTTATACTTCGTTTAAGAGAGCGGGATGTTTGGATTCAAGTATATCAATTTGATTATGTAGGAAATGGCGGGCATACGATTCCACTTTATTTTTTGGATACAGATATAGAAGAAAATTTTGATGATGATAGAAAAATTACTGCGCGCTTGTATTCAGGAGATAAAGACCACAGAATTCTTCAGGAAGCAATTTTAGGTTTTGGAGGTTCTAAGCTTTTAGAGGATTTAGGACAAAATAAAATTAAAACATATCATATGAATGAAGGACATTGTTCATTTTTAGTTTTGTATCTTTTGGAAAAATATAATGGGAATATTGAAAAAGTTAAATCATTATGTCACTTTACAACACACACACCAGTCCCTGCTGGACATGACCATTTTTCTGAGTCAAGGGCTAAAAAATTATTGCGTGGATTGTTACCTGAAAAATTGAAATTGCCTTCACTTATTCAAAATAGCCGTCTTCATATGACTGAACTTGGTTTATACTATAGTCGATCTGCAAATGGAGTCTCGCAGTTACATGGACAGGTAGCTCAAAATCAATTTCCTTGGTCGAATATTGGGTATATCACAAATGGTGTACATCATTCATATTGGATGGGAAGTCCCTTCAAAAGATTGTATGATCAATATTTACCTAATTGGAAAACAAATCCTGAAGCATTATTAGAGATTGATAAAATTCCCAATCATATTTTATTAGAAGCCCACAAAACTAGAAAATATTTTTTATTGGGATACGCAAACTCACAAGTTTCAAAAGCATTAGATGGAAATACCCTAACCATTGGATTTGCACGTAGATCTGCAACCTATAAACGTGCTCAATTAATATTTCATGATCTGGAACGATTGCAATCAATTGGGGAGAAAAAAATACAAATAGTATTTTCAGGAAAAGCCCACCCCAATGATCAAGAAGGAAAAGAACTAATTAGACAAATTGTGGAAAATTCAAAGTCTATGATTGGAAAAGTAAAAATTATATATTTAGAAAATTATAATATGTGGCTCGGTCGAATGATCACTTCTGGTGTGGATGTTTGGCTTAACACGCCATTACGACCCAATGAAGCTAGCGGCACAAGTGGGATGAAGGCAACATTGAACGGTGTCCCAAATCTTTCTGTTCTGGATGGTTGGTGGGCAGAAGGCTGTCGGGATGGAATCAATGGTTGGGCCGTGGGAGATCCAGATAATCCTGATGATGAAAAAGATGCAACACATTTTTATTCCCTTTTGGAGAATGAGGTAATTCCCATTTTTTATAATCATCAAGAAAAGTGGATATCCATTATGAAAGAGGCGATTAAAACAGGTGTGGACTTTACCGCTCATCGGATGGTAAAAAATTATAATGAGAAATATTATTAATATATTAAAATATATTTTTCGTTCTTTAATTATAACTAAAAACATTGTTTTTCTCATTTCTATTTTTATCTTTTTTGGGTGTCAATCATCAAATGAAATCACCATTAATATTTGGCATCAAATGTTGTATGAAAATAGAAAGGCTTTAAGGGAGGTATGTGATAAATATGAGGAATCTCACACTGGAATAAACATAAATCTGATTTATAGAGAAACGGAAGAGCTGAGATCTAATTTTCAGTCTGCTGCCTTGGGAGGTAGTGGCCCTGAGCTGATTTACGGGCCATCAGATCAGGTCGGCCCGTTTGCAATAATGGGTATTATCAAACCTCTAGATGATTTATTCTCACCTTCTTACTTCGATCAATTTTTATCAAACGCTGTTGTTAAGTTTGATAAAAAACGATGGATGGTAGGAGATGGTGTTGGAAATCATTTAATGCTAATCTATAATAAGAATATGATATCATCTCCTCCTAAAAACACAGATGAGTTAATTCAGATGGGTAAATCCCTGACAAAGGATTTGGATGATGACGGTGTAATAGATCAGTTTGGATTGGTATGGAATTTTACAGAACCTTTTTTCTATGTTCCGTGGATTGGAGGTTTTGGAGATTGGTTTATTGATGATAGTGGAAAGCCACATTTGAATACAGAATCAAATGAGAGTGCTTTTGCATTTATCAAATCGCTAAGGGATAAACATAAAATCATACCAAAGGAATGTGACTATGAAACTGCAAACGCTCTATTTAAGACTGAAAGAGCGGCTATGATCATTAACGGAGATTGGAGCTGGGGAGATTATATGGGAAAGGTTGATTTTGGGATTGCCAAACTACCAAGGATTTCAGCAACAGGGGGATTGCCTACGCCTATTGTCAGTACAAAAGGATATTCCATAAATGCTCATACAAAGGGTGAGAAATTGCATCATACAGTTGAATTGATGAAATACCTTACCAGCCCGGAGGTCCAACTTCATTATGTAAGAAGGCTGAATACTCAACCATCTTCTTTGGTGGCATTAGACCACTCTGAAGTTCAA
>MDTE01164829.1_pt1 | contig 11702 bp, 6 predicted proteins | sample 811231 | NCBI WGS metagenome assembly MDTE01 (sample SAMN05326651, study PRJNA326480) | marine metagenome | isolation source: seawater | place: Indian Ocean: Red Sea | collected 2010
ACTGGTACACTCTCCCGCATCAAAACCTTGTTCCTGAAGCACATCATTCATAGTGCCTCGCTCTACCAGGATCACTTTGTTGGTGGATGATAGAGATGTGGTAAAACGATCGGTCAGGGTCTGGGCCTCCTGGAAACTGATACCTCTTCCTTCAAAGTCCAGTACGGCCAGTGTACGCTGGCTCTTCTTACCAGCGCGTTTAAGTTTTAAGCTGCCGGGTGCCTCAAGACCTACGATCTCCCAGGCCAAGATCTCCATCTCTGTCAATAGTCCTGATACATCCCCCTTATGGGTAGCACTCTTGGTCCGGATGGTCTCACTGGTCTCTACAGAAAACATCTTTGCATCGATGGTATAGCTCTTACCCATCTTACCGATGGAGCCGGATATCATGAACTGGACACCTAAAAGCTGACCAACTTCTGCTGCACACTCATCTGTGGTACATCCGGTCTGTTGGAAGCCCTGCTCCTGCATGATCTTTTCCACCGCCTTGCGCTCGATCAGACGAACGGCATTGGTGTTGCCGATCTCTGTGCGCATCCGCTCTGTGAGCGTTTGTACCTCAGATGCATCCACTCCCTGTCCTTCAAAATCCAGGATCGCTACGGTAGGTCTTGGATCCTGTCCTATCAGTATACTGAGAGTGAATATGGTACTAAATATAGTTTTATACTTCATAAGTACTCCGGGTCTAAATATAGCAAATTGCATATCAAATAACCGAGACTATGTTTTTCGAGAAGTATTCAGTGAAAGTCAAGCGTTGACAAAAAAATAGAAAAAATTTAGAGGCCCACTATGCCGCAGCGTTTAAGCCAGCCTTGGTGTGTCCTTCTACTGTGTCCTTCTAAATAGCATACAAATGATAAGGTATGACTATAAATGAATAAGTCGGTGCAGGTTACGCAATATAGTATAAAATGAAAGAGCCTCGTCAGAAAACGAGGCTCTTCGTCAGAGACAACTGGTATTATTCTCGAGTGTCGGGGTAGAGAGATTCGAACTCCCGATCTCCTGCTCCCAAAGCAGGCGCGTTAACCGGACTACGCTATACCCCGTTATCATTTTTTTAAGCCGGATTTATTATTTCTTCAAATAATGGAGTAGATAAATATTTATGGAATCCTAATCCTTTTATCCTATCTCCTAATCCAATTAGGGTGAGTGATGGGATTTGAACCCACGGCCTCCTGGGCCACAACCAGGTGCTCTAACCAGCTGAGCTACACCCACCATTCGTCTTTTCATCAACTCGGGTTGATTTAAAGCGGCGGAAATTAAAAAATATCTCTCCGGAACCGAAGAAAAATAACCAACCACTCCAACGAATTATTGAAACTTAATCCCGTTCTTATGATTGTAATTTCTGCCATGCGACTGCTGTCCAGATACTTTGTTCGGGAAATGATCATGCCCTTTATTCTATCCCTGCTCATGATCACCTTTCTCCTTTTCATCAATTTTCTCTTGCGTGCCATTGACCGCTTTTTAGGCAAAGGATTGGATGTCCTCACCATCCTGGAATATCTCTTTCTCAATTTGGCATGGATTATTGCTCTCTCTGTGCCGATGGCAGTTTTGTTGGCAACCCTTATGACTTTTGGCCGGCTTTCAGAAGATAATGAGATCAACGCCATGCGCGCTTCCGGGGTCGGCTTCTTATCCATTATTCGTGCACCACTCATGTTTGGTATTACGGTTGCGCTCTTGTTGATCTATTTTAACAATTACATTTTACCGGATATGAATTTCAGAGCTCGCCTTCTTTCCGGCGACATATACCGTAAGCGCCCAGGGATGAATATTGAGCCGGGCATTTTTATAGATAATCTCCCTGATTACAGCATGATCGTTGGGGGGAAATCAGGGGAAATAATGTCTGACGTCCGCATATTCTCCAAGGGAAAACAGAAGTCCCAAACCAGCATCCATGCTAAAACAGGAACCCTTTCCACTTTAGCCGATGCATTTCTACTAACCCTTTTTGATGGAGAAATTCATGAGTTGGAGTCCAAGGATTTCACCAATTACAGGCGGATCATTTTTGAAACACATAAAATTGTAGTTCCGGCAGATGATATTCTTTTAAATCGCAGAGATTCCTCTAACAGGACAGACCGGGAAATGACGGTTCCCATGATCATGGAAAAAGTGGAGAATTATGAGAACAGGATTCAGGTTGTCAACAGCCGATTGGCTGGTGCATTTTATCGCACATTAGGGGACAGCATCCGTCCGAAATCTATGGAGGAAGGGACAATCATAGTAGCATCAGCAAAGGAGAAAGTTCAAGCGGATACAACCCTTTCCAGCACTCAACGCTATAAAAAAGAACGACAAATCCGAAGTTTGGAGCGGCAAGTTAAAAATGAGTTTGGGCTCATCACCAGTTACCAAAAAGGACGGAATAAATACAAAGTTGAAATTCATAAAAAATTCTCCATCCCCTTCGCTTGTATTTTATTTGTTTTGTTAGGCGCTCCCTTGGGCGTTATGGCAAAAAGAGGCGGATTCGCCGTCAGTACCAGTTTGAGCTTTGGATTTTTCCTTCTCTATTATGTGTTATTGATTGGGGGAGAAGAAATGGCTGACCGGAACCAAGTGCCGGCGGTTGTGGGGATGTGGATGCCGAATGTTGTCTTAATGATTTTTGCTTTATATCTCACATTGCATACAGTTCGGGAACGAGCACCTATTTCACTTTTATCCTTTTTGCGCAAAAAAGATAACGAACTGTAAACTCAAATTTACCGAGTGCGATGGATCTTACACTTTTGGGTTGGTTCTGTCCCTTGTTTAAATATTTCTTTTTCTATGGGGCAAGCCGGCAGGAGCGTTTTTTTGGAAACAGAACAAATTTCTTTATATGCCACTCCCTCAGGTTTTTCAAATTTATGAGTGGGTAAATCCAATGTATCATGAGCAGCTTTCATAAACCTGGCCCAAGCAGGTAATGCCGCTCGGGAGCCGTCCTGTCCAGGACCTAAAGGTACACGAAAATCGTCTACACCAAACCAGGCTCCTGCAGCGATCTGCGGCGTAAATCCCACGAACCAAGCATCACTCCAACCTTGGGTGGTTCCAGTTTTTCCTGCAGCGGGACGACTAAATTTATATTTCCAACGGGCACTGCCACCGGTTCCGCGATCCATGACGGTTTGCAGAAGACTCGTCATTAAATAAGCTGTCTCTTCGCTCAGGACTTCTTTCTGTTCCGGGAAATATTCCTTCAATACATTGCCATAGCGGTCTTCAATCCGTGTGATGGCGATCGGCCTGGCATACACACCGCGATTCGCAAAAGCTGCATAAGCAGAAACAATCTCCAATGGATGGACCTCCGATGTTCCCAGGGCTAATGCATCCACTGCACGAATATCTGTTGAAATGCCCATGCGTTGGGCTGTCCGCTTTACTTGTTCTGAGGGTGCAAAATCTTGTTGTACCATTCTGACGGAAATCAAGTTTAAGGATTTTCGCAATCCTTCCCGAAGTGTGGTGAGTCCGCCGGTACTTCCATCGTAATTCTGGGGTTTCCACTTTACCCAGGATCCATCCACATTTTGCACATTTAGCACCACAGGTTGATTCAATAATTGTTCCGTGACAGGATAGCCGTTATCCAATGCAGTTGTATAGACAAACGGTTTAAATACAGAACCGGGTTGACGCTTGGCCTGGACCGCACGGTTATATTGGTCATGATAATCGGGCCGGCCGCCCACCATGGCCAAGATCCTACCTGTTTTGGGGTCCAAAGCAACAAAAGCACATTGGACCAAAAGTTTGTCCCGCAAATCTTTATAGAGCTCCTGTTCACCGGCCATCATCATTTTAAGTGTGTCTTCAGGATAAATAGTTAAATAAGCCAAATCTTCAAATTCTTCTCGATTATTAAATAACCGACGATTCAATTTTTTTTGGTCATCCCGAACGGATTGCATCACTGCATCCTCCGCAACGGTTTGCAATCGCGAATCCAAGGTGGTATAAATTTTCAATCCGTCACGATAAATGTTCACATCCAGGACTTCATCTTCTTTTTCAAGCAATCGGCGGACATATTCCGTAAAGTAGGGTGCCATACCCCTTTTGGTTTGCTCTTGGACAGATTCTAAAGTTTTGACCCTGTTTTCCTCATATTCACTCACCCGCAGATAATTTTGGTCTTTCATGAGCCGCAGCACTGTGTTCCGCCTGCGAATGGCTCTATCCGGATGATGGATCGGTGAATAACTGGCCGGTGCCGGCAATAATCCAACCAATAAAGCTGATTCATCTATTGCCAAGTCTTTTGATTCTTTCCCAAAAAATCGCTTCGTTGCCGCTTCCACGCCGTAGGTGCCATGACCGAAGTGAACCGTATTCAGGTACATTTCTAAAATTTCATCTTTGGTGTAAGTCCGCTCGATTTGAATCGCTGTAATGACCTCCTTGATTTTTCGAATAACACTATCTTCAAAACCAACGGATTTATAAAGGTTTCGAGCTAACTGCTGAGTTAGAGTTGAGAATCCCTGGCGATAACTCATGGATAGTGTATTAATCATGATTGCACGGGCGACACTTCGGAGAGACAATCCCCAGTGATCATAAAATCGCCGATCCTCTGAAGCAACCACTGCATTCTGCATATGCGTTGGGATTTTATCCAATTCCACAAAAACACGTTTTTGGACAAACAATTCGTTCAACACTTTTCCATCAGCGGAATAAATCCGTGTTACTAAATCAGGATCATAATTCTCTAATTGTTCAAGGGAAGGAAGGTTTTTGGACAAGAGAATGACCACGCCCAATACAGCGATCATTCCAATAAATATGACGATGAGGCATCGCCGTAAGATTCGGCTGACATCAATGGATGTGGAAGGGTTAGCCATGAGAAAATTTACACTTTACCCTTGTTGCACTACACAAGGATTTTGAAGAAATACAGAAAAAAGTGAAAAAAGTTCCTGCGGATCAGTCTTTCTTCCGGGGATGGATCATTTGTTCCGGCCGGACCAAGCGGTCAAAATCCTCTCCGGACATGTAGCCTAATTCCATAATGGCTTCCCGAAGCGTGGATTTATCCTTGAATGCCTTTTTGGCAACTTCTGCAGCTTTATCATACCCAATGTGTGGATTCAGAGCCGTAACAAGCATGAGTGAATCATAAAGATTTCGATCTATTCTTTCCTTGTTTGGTTCAATCCCGGTGACCGCATTTTCCGCAAAGGAACGACAGCCGTCCGTCAATAATCGAATAGATTGTAAAATATTGTAAGCCAAAACCGGACGATACACATTCAATTCAAAATTCCCGGAAGCACCGGCGAAAGTGATGGTGGCATCATTTCCCATGACTTGTGTACAGAGCATGGTGAGAGCTTCACATTGAGTTGGATTCACTTTTCCCGGCATGATGGATGAGCCCGGCTCATTTGCTGGCAAGGAAATTTCACCAATACCGGACCGAGGACCACTGGCTAACCAGCGAATATCATTAGCGATTTTAAATAAGGAAGCTGCAATGACTTTCAATGCTCCGGACAGTTCTACAATACTGTCTTGACCACCCAACGCTTCAAATTTATTGTCTGCGGTTCGGAAAGGAAGTCCAGTGAGTTCCGCAATTTCTTTCGCAGATGCTTCTCCAAAACCTTCAACAGAATTGATGCCTGTTCCAACAGCCGTCCCGCCCATAGCCAATTCATAACAATGTTCCAAGGCTTTTTCCAACCGATTCAATCCATGATCCAATGCAGATACATATCCGGAAAATTCCTGCCCCAAACTAAGGGGCGTTGCATCTTGCAAATGTGTTCGGCCTAATTTTACAATTTGATCAAATGCGTTTGCCTTATCTTCCAAAGCATCCCGGAGTAAATTCATCGCCGGCATCAAGTGGTGGTGCACACTCTCAACAGCGGCAATATTGATGGCGGTTGGAAATGTATCATTGGTGGATTGACTCATATTCACATGGTCATTGGGATGGACCGGTGTTTTGCTGCCTAATTCTCCACCCAACATTTCAATGGCACGATTGGCAATCACTTCATTGAAATTCATATTGGTTTGGGTCCCGCTTCCCGTTTGCCAAACCACCAGAGGAAAGTGGTCATCCAACTTGCCCTCGATGACCTCATTTGCAGCATTGTTGATCATGCTTTTGATTGAATCATCCAAATTACCAAAATCATGATTCACCGTGGCTGCAGCTTTTTTCAGAATCCCATAAGCACGAATGAATTCCCGGGGAAACCGTTCATCCCCGATTTTAAAATTCTCAAATGACCGTTGGGTTTGGGCGCCGTAATACCGATCCGTAGGCACCTCAACCGGGCCAATACTGTCCCGTTCAGTGCGTGTACTCATATTAATCTACGATCCAAGTATCACCGGCATTCAAAAGATCTTGGACGCTCCCTTCACCTTTCACTTTTTTCGCAGTTTCCACCTGGTCTACCATTTCCTGATTGTAGGTAGGTTTGTCAATAGAATAGATGACGCCAATAGGTTCCGGTAAATCTGGAAGAGTTGTCCAGTTAGCGATGATGTGAGCCAAGTCCAGGTTGGTTTCATCATGGACTAGAATTTCATCGGTACTGTGTTTTTCCATATCAACTACAATTGCCTTAGAGCCATCCAATTTGATCCCTTTGGTGCCTTTGGCAAATATCATGGGCTCATCATGTTTCAAATCGATCACATTGTCAAACTTTTCCGAACCTGTGTATTCTTCAAATGCACCATCGTTGAAAATGTTACAATTTTGGTATATCTCGATAAAAGACCCGCCATCATGCCCATAAGATCGCTCTAACATTTCTGCTAAATGCTTCTGCCAGCGATCGATAGTCCTGGCCACAAAAGTTGCCTGTGCGCCTAAAGCCAATGAGGGCGGATTCAACGGAAAATCAATGGAGCCATAAGGTGTTGCCTTGGTCACTTTTCCTTGTTCTGAAGTCGGAGAATATTGTCCCTTCGTCAGCCCGTAGATCCGGTTATTAAACATGAGAATATTGATATCCATATTCCGCCGTAAGGCGTGCATAAAATGGTTGCCGCCGATGGATAATCCATCCCCATCACCGGTGACGATCCAAACAGACAAATCCGGATTGGCAATTTTTACACCTGTTGCTACCGCCGGCGCTCTTCCATGGATAGAATGGAAGCCATAGGTATTCATGTAATACGGAAACCGGCTGGAACAACCAATCCCCGACACAAATACAAAGTCTTCTTTTTTCCGGTTAAAGGTCGGCATATTCTTTTGGGTTTGGGCTAAGATGGCATAATCACCACATCCCGGACACCAGCGAACTGCCTGATCTGATTCGAAATCCTTTTTGGTTAATGTAGGTGTTTGAACTTCAGTCATAATTTATCCCAATGTTTCTTTCACTTTTTCTATAATGGATGAAGCGCCAATCGGCCGGCCGCGAACAAGATTGAGGCCTTTAGCATCCACTAAATATTCAGAACGAATCAACCGCAACAATTGCCCCAGGTTGATCTCCGGAACCAATACATTTTTGAAACCAATGATAATTTCTCCCAAGTCCTTAGGCAAGGGACTGATCCAACGCAAGTGTACATGAGATACTTTCATGCCATCATCTTGCATGGATTCTACTGCAGAACGGCAAGCACCGAAGGTTCCACCCCAACTCAATACAAGCATTTCGCCGTGGTCTTCACCAAAGACTTCCGTCTGTGCAATATCCTGTTGAATCCGATCCACTTTAGCCTGTCTTAATTCGACCATTTTGTGGTGATTTTCAGGATCATAGGAGACATGGCCTGTGTGTTCCGCTTTTTCGATACCGCCCACACGATGTTCCAAACCCGGTGTCCCAGGAATTGCCCAAGGCCTTGATAAGGTTTTTTCATCCCGTAAATAGGGTAGAAATTCATCACCATTATTTTCCCCTTGTGCGAATTCAACATCTATGTCATCTAATTCATCCATTTGAGGTATCATCCATGGTTCGGAACCATTGGCCAAATATCCATCTGTCAGCAACATCACCGGTGTCATGTATTTGAGTGCAATTTTACATGCTTCATATGCGGAATAAAAACAATCCCCCGGTGTAGCAGCAGCAATCACCGGCATTGGTGCTTCACCATTCCGGCCATACAAAGCTTGGTTCAAATCTGATTGTTCAGTTTTAGTTGGAAGTCCTGTACTTGGGCCGCCCCGTTGAACATTGATGATCACCATAGGTAATTCTGTTATAATACCTAACCCCATGGCTTCACCTTTTAAGGCAATACCAGGACCGGAGGTAGCTGTTACAGCCAAATTCCCTGTAAAAGCAGCGCCTACCACAGAAGCAACACCTGCAATTTCATCCTCGGCCTGGAATGTTTGCACACCGAAGTGCTTCCATGCTGCTAAAGTATGGAGAATATCACTGGCCGGTGTGATCGGATATCCACCGTAAAATAAATTCAATCCGGATTTTTCTGATGCAGCAAGCAGACCTAAAGATGTGGCCAGGTTCCCATTCATATTCCGGTAGGTACCCGATGGTAAGGTTGCTTTTTCCACTTTATACCGGTTCATGAAGATTTCAGTTGTATCCCCATAATTGTAACCGGCATTTAAGGCTCGGGCGTTTGCTTCAATGATGGCATCTTTCCCGGCAAACTTTTTCTTCAGCCAGGATTCCGTCGCTTCTAGCGGACGATCATACATATAATACAAAACACCTAAAGCGAAAAAGTTTTTCGTGCGGCCTACCAGTTTGGGGGACATATCCAAACCTTCACAGGCAGCCGTCACCATTTTATTCATTTCGATGGGAATGACAGTGAAATAATCGTCCAGTGAACCATCCTCGATTGGATTGGATTCGTAACCGGCAAAGTTCAAATTCTTTTTGGTGAATGCATCTGTATTAATAATCATGGTTCCGCCGGGAATCAATTCATTCTGGTGGACTTTTAAAGCTGCCGGGTTCATGGCAACTAAAACGTCGGGTTTATCTCCGGGTGTGTGAATGTCCTTGGAAGAAAATTTGATTTGGAATGCACTGACACCAGCCAAGGAACCGGCTGGAGCACGAATCTCGGCCGGGAAATCCGGTAAAGTACTCAGGTCATTTCCAACGATTGCAGTTGTTTCGGTGAATCGGCCGCCGGTCAACTGCATTCCGTCACCGGAATCTCCGGCAAACCGAATAACGGCTTCATCAATTGTTTTGAATGTTTTTCCCATATGTCTGTAGGTTGGATTAAAGGATTAGTGTCCCGATGCGGGTTGGAATTTTTGCGGGTTGGTAAATTGAACTATTGTTTTTTGAATATTCCGTAAAAATACGTCTGTTAATTTACCAAGCTGATTTAAGTGGGAGAAAGAAATTAATTCCCTTTCTTGGCTAAAAATTTTTTAAGATTCAACTTGTGTACTAATGAATTATTCACCCATTTCCTATGAGTAAAAAATCTTCTTATCCCTTAGGGATGCGAATTCGCTATGGCATAGATAATTTCATGTCTAGGGGTTCATCCTCTATTTTTTTGGCTTTATTGGCCCTTTTTACCGGTGGTTTCCTGGTCATGGTATCCCTGCGGCTTGTTGCAAATATATTTGTACCGGATGAAACCTTGAGCAGTTGGTTGGAGATCCCTTGGCGGGTTTATGTGGCCGTTATGGAAGGCTCCGCCGCCGAATCTGATGGCGATAGCAACTGGGCAGCAAAATTGACATCTATCATTGGTGTGCTGGTTGGGTTGGTCCTTTTCTCCAGTATGGTTGCTTTCATCACCAGCGTTTTTGAAGCGAAGTTAGCTGAACTCCGTCGAGGCAGAAGTTTGGTTCTGGAAAAAGAACATACACTTATTTTAGGATTTGGTGATCGAATCATTGAAATTATTCGGGAATTGATCGAAGCCAATGAATCGGAACCGGACGCGGCAGTTGTGATTCTGGCGGAAGACGATAAGGAGGATATGGACAATCTAATTCGGGACAATATAACAGATTTTGCAACAACGAGAATTATTACAAGGTCCGGCGTTGTAACCAATATCAATAATTTGAAAAAGGTAAATGCGAATCATGCCAAGTCAATCATTATTATGAATAGTGCTGCAAGTTGGCGGCCTGAGTCAGAAAGAAAATTGGCCGACGCGTTGGTCCTCAAATCTATCATGTCTATTATCGCTGTATGTGATGGCGAAGAGCATCCGCCCATTGTATGTGAAATCCATTCTGACCGGGATCGTGATTTAGCAGAACATATTTCCAATAGCACTGTGAAGGCTCTCAATGAAGTCAGCGTTCTTTCAAGAATGATTGCCCAATTGGCCCTGAGCCGCAATGGGCTCTCCGTTGTCTATAGTGATATGGTGGGATTTGACGGGAATGAATTTTATTTTTATCAGCCGGATGAAGGTTGGGGTGGCAACCTCAATTTTGGTGAAGCAACGAATCGGTTTAAAAGCAGTACACCCATGGGTATCCATGATGGTGATGGAAAAATTTTACTAAATCCACCACCGGATAAACCTGTAAAAGATGAGGATGAATTGATTGTTTTTGCTGAAGATGATTCAACAATTTTTTATCACAATGAACCGGTATTTGAGGCTCAAACATCTGAAATTCCACAGATTGAAACCAACCTTAGAAAACAGCGAGTAGCACTTCTGAATTGGACACCCAAAACCGAAATCATCATGGAAAAATTATGCAGTTATCTGCCGGCAGGTTCCGAATTGTGTACCTATGTGTCTGATAAAAATAGTGGAATGGAATCTTTCAGATCAAATTTATTGCAGCATTATCCAGAATTGAATATTTCCATCCATCAAATGGATTTTAATGATTTGAATCGGTTGAACGATATTGAACCCCAAAATTTTGACAGTTTACTAATTCTTTCTCCCGGTGGAACTACCATTGAAGAAATGGATGCCTTTGTCATTTCCTTGTTGATAAGGGTTCGACAAATCTTGAGAGAATCGAACGCAACTAAGTGGCCAAAACTCATCACCGAGGTCATGGACAGCGAAAATATTGATATTATCCTGAATAGTGGCGTGGAAGATTTTATGGTGTCGAACCAGTTTATATCCCAAATCATGGCCCAGGTTTCAGAAGAACCATTGGCCTTGGACGTTTATGATGATCTATTCCAGGCAGAGGGCAGTGAACTTTATATTAAACCAGCCGCCTATTATTTTTCATTTGATGGGAAAGAATCCATAACGGTTCCCTATGGTGAATGCGTTCAGGCCGCCAAACTTCGCCAGGAGGTAATCTTGGGTGTTCAACTCCATTCAGACCATCAGGAAAAAGATAAAATGTTTGGTATTTCTCTCATCCCTGATAAAAGTGATATGTTCACCTTGACACCAGATGACGGCCTGATCGCCTTGGCGCCGGACGAATCTTAATCCCAATATTTTAAATGACTGACAGAGATAAAATCAGGCTCACCACCTTGAGCCACGGTTCTGGATGAGCATGTAAGATTGGTCCGGGTGACCTGGCCCAGGTTCTGGGTGATCTTAACATGCCAACACATGATTCCGTCGTTGTGGGCTTTGATGGCGCCGACGATGCAGCCGCCGTACGTCTTGATGATGGAAAAATGATTATCCAAACAGTGGACTTTTTCACACCCGTTGTGGATGAACCCTATCAATTTGGACAAATCGCCGCAGCCAATGCATTGTCTGATATTTATGCCATG
>MDTE01052987.1_pt1 | contig 11699 bp, 10 predicted proteins | sample 811231 | NCBI WGS metagenome assembly MDTE01 (sample SAMN05326651, study PRJNA326480) | marine metagenome | isolation source: seawater | place: Indian Ocean: Red Sea | collected 2010
AGCCACATTCGAAATTGTTGGGAATCTCCAGTACGAAGTCGGTCTCCCATCCAAAATCCCCCGCGTCGTCATCATGAAAATGGATTGCGGCATATTCGTTGGGTGCATGGCGCCAACACATCTCCTGGCCGCTCCATGCGCTGCTCTTCACCGCGCGGGTTGGAACATTGTGAAGTGAGCCGTGTAGTTGATTGGGGCCGATATCCGTTGTTACGTCGGATTGAATTCCTAAGGAAAAGTCCCAGCGGGCAAAGATATCAGTTTTTGTTTCGAAAGGCTCAGCAGCCTTTGCGGCATCAAACGATAAAGCTTTTGACTGGATAGTTGGTGCCTCAATCTTCCCATTAAAAAAAGCATATGGTTTTGATTGGAGTAAACAGGCTACAGATATTTTGTGTATCTCGGGCAAAGTATTGGTTAGCGGACATTGAAACTCTTGTTGTTTCATTCGATGCTTGGAGCGTGTTCCAACACGTGTACAAGCGAGTGAAAGAAGACCTTTAGTTCCATCATATGAACATAAGACTCGATACCAATGACGTTCAGAGAGTGGACCGAAGTCTGTCAGCTTAAAAACGGTTGTATGGTCCAACTCCGAACAGAGATAGCCCAGTTCGTTGATGAATATAGACAGAGGCCCAGTATCAATGATTCCCTGGATTCCCCGAGTAGGATTCGTGGGGTACACCAGCGCATCCAAGGTTAATGTCGGTGTGATGGGAGGAGGCGCGTTAACAGCATCGACTAACATGTAAGACCCTAAATGATAGGGCTGAACCCTAGAGGGATAACTCGTATTGATGGCGGAGTCGATACGCGTTTCCTTCCAGCCGGGCCCAGCTGGGTTAGGGTCTGCACAGGTTACACGAGTGAGTTGCACGTGATAGGGGAGTGCACTTTGACTAGAAACTTTTACTTCCAGTGCACCACCTGGTCGAATCGACAATTTGTCTGTGTAACCGGTAATTGGAAGCATGTAAGAACCCTTTTTGCGTTGATATCAAGACAACCTGAGGATACACGACTAAGGTTTGACTAAACATAGGAATGGCCCGAATATTGGCTGGGGATAGACTTGGCTGTTTACTCGAGTTGACTGAGTCAACAATCGTTTGATGGGAAGGGTATTTATATAGACACTTCTTCTAGTAGAGAACCGGGTGTTTTCTACTGAACATAAAGATAATTGAGCCGCAGGGTTTGCTGTGTCATTTGATGAAAACAGAAAAAATCACTAGGGAGATTGGGCCCCTATTTCTACAACGGAGAATTGAGATGGCTAAATCGAGTGAGACAAGGAATTTGGCAGCAGATTCATGGGCTTGGCCTGATGAGCGTTGGCAGGCCATTGTCAATAAGGTGCGTGCTGGTCGTTCACTCAAACCAAAACAATGGCCAGGAGGTGCTAAGGTTGCGGTTGCATTTTCGTTTGATTCTGACCATGAATCCAGCACGCTGCGTTGGGGTGAATCCTCACCCGGAAGGTTGTCGCAGGGGGAGTATGGAAGTCGTGTGGCGGTGCCCCGGATTACAAACTTGTTGGATCGGCACAGTATCAGAGCAAGCTTTTTTGTTCCCGCCGTCGTTGCCAAGCTTCATCCGCGTGAGCAGCGTGATGTCGCGGATGCAGGTCACGAAATTGGCATTCACGGCTGGATACATGAGCTGAATAGCAAACTTTCTGCCGTGACCGAAAGGGACTTGATGATGAGAGCCGCCGATACCTTGGAAGAGATCAGCGGTCAACGACCGGTCGGGTTACGCACACCATCGTGGGATTTCAGTCCCAATACGCTCGCTATCTGCCGCGAAATGCGCCTCTTGTATGACTCGTCGCTAATGGCGGATGATGAACCTTATGAGTTATTGGAGGACGGTGAGCCGACCGGTGTTGTTGAACTGCCAGTGGAATGGATTCGAGATGATGCGGTGTATTTTAATATGGATCGATTTTCCGCATTACGTCCTTATACCGCTCCATCAGCAGTGTTGGAAATTTTCAAATCGGAGTTTGATATGGCAAGGAAGGAAGGGGGATTATTCTTGCTCACAATGCATCCGCATGTCATCGGGCATCGATCCCGGTTGCGTGTGTTGGAGGAGTTGATTGATTATATTCAAGGCTCAGGTGATGTGTGGTTTGCGACACATGCGGAGGTTGCCAGATTTTGCCGTGATAACGGTAATTAAAAGTAATCTGTGTGCGTTGAATTATTTGCGCGATTGTTTAACAGGGCGTCTGCTAACGTTATTTAGCGAGTGTGCAAGCAACTTGTTGATGCGGCCAGTCAGATCGTAGGAGCGGATCGGTTTCAGCACAGATTGGTTTCGCGATTGGACAGCGTGTACGAAAACGACACCCGGAAGGCAAGGCGCTTGGATTTGGTGGTTCTCCCTCAAGCCAGAAGTTATCGGTAATTCGTTCTCCTCCTATAACCGGAATTGCCGCTAATAATGACTGAGTATACGGGTGCCGTGGACTGTTAAATATAGATTCTGTCTCTCCCACTTCAACAATTTTCCCCAAATACATGACTGCAATCCGATTGCAGAGAATTCGAATGACCGATAGATCATGCGAAATAAAAATATAGGTAAGGTCGAATTGGTTTTTTAATTCCAAGAATAAACTGAGAATAGTTGCCTGTACCGATACATCTAGCCCAGAGGTGGGTTCATCGAGAATCACAAGGCTCGGATGTAATGTCAGTATGCGGGCGAGGCCAACTCGACGCTGTTGTCCGCCACTTATTTCGTGGGGATATAGTTCTAAATGTCCTCGAGGCAGCCCAACGGCGTCGAGGATAGAGTGAACACGCTGATCACGTTCTTGATAATTAAGTTCAGAATGAATTACCAAAGGCTCGTGTAGCGAACGCCGTATTTTCCAACGGGGATCAAGGGATGCTCCTGGATCTTGGTATGAGTACTGTAATCGGCTCGCCAAACGTCTATTTTGTGTTGCGTTTGATGAATCCAAACGCGAACCTTCAAATGTGATCACACCGGCGTCTCTATCGTGAATACCCATCAAAGTTTTGCCTAGGGTTGATTTGCCACAGCCACTTTCACCTACAACTCCGAGGATCTCTCCCCGGTTAACCTGCAGTGAGATGTCATCAACCGCCTTTAACCATCCGGTCCGTTTCCCCCAGGCATTCCTGATAGGAAAATATTTCCGGAGATTCTCAACGGTGAGTAGTGGTTGATCCATCAACCTGGACCAAGGGTATTGTGGTAATCATCAGAAGGGTGTCCGTCTTGTGACCACGTTATGGGATGGAAACATCGAACAGAGTGATTGGTCGAAACGCTGTTTGCGGCGGGCCTCATGTCGGCGCAATTCTGGTCTGCGCGAGTGCAACGTGGATGGAAGCGGCAGCCACTTGGCGGTGAGACTAGGGTGGGGATGTCACCTGGGATGCCGCGTAAATTGTCCCGGTCAGTGGGTAGGCTTTCTAGTAGACTTTTTGTGTAAGGATGAGTTGGGCGCTGGAAAAAATCATCGCTCGGCGCAGACTCCATTTCTTGGCCAGCGTACATCACCGTGATGCGATCACAGATTTCGTAGGTTGTCCCGAGATCATGTGTGGTGAATAGCACGGCAATGTTTCGTTCTCGGGCAAGCCTCCTGAGCAATTTAAGTATCTGAGCCTGAATAGTGACGTCGAGGGCTGTTGTGGGCTCATCGGCAATGATCAATTCCGGTTCGGGTAACAGAGCTTGTGCAATCATGAGGCGCTGTCTCTGGCCGCCGCTTACCTCGTGAGGATATTTCCTCAGGATCTCTTCGGGCTCAGGCAATTGGACAGCGCTTAGTAGCTCGAGCACTTGCTCTCTATCCTTCTTGACACGTGCTTTAGAGTAACTCGAGTGTTTCCATCTGCTGGATTGTCGGGCGAGGTCTGTGTCAGTTCGTTGTGGAGATTTCCAGCGCATAAGTTCTCGGATTTGACTTCCAATAGTGAAAACCGGATTAAATGAGGTGAATGGGTCTTGGGGTATAAACGTTATGGTATGGCCCCGCACATCCCGCGACAGTTTCTCACGGGACAGATTCAGGAGATTGAGACCCTTAAATTTGATCGAACCAGAATCAATTCGTGCTGAATTCTCCGGCAAAATTCCGAGAATTGCTCGAGCCAGGGTTGTCTTGCCGCAACCGGACTCTCCAACTAATCCTACAATTTCTCCGCGGCCAATATTGAAATTGACTCGATCAAGTACTTCCGCGACTCCAGTTTCGGTCCCAAAGCTAACCCGTAAATCACGCACTGAAAGTAAATCAGTCATCACGCCTTACACTTCTACGGATACGTGGATCCAGGATGTCACGTAGACCGTCACCAAAGAGGTTGAAACCCATGACAACGAGAAATATTGCGAGACCGGGGGCGGTGGCATACCACCAGGCCTCCGGGAGGAATTCACGAGATTCTGCAATCATTCGTCCCCATTCTGGAGATGGAGGCGGGGCACCAAGCCCGAGAAAACCCAGCGTTGCTGCAGTTAGGATGGTGCCACCCATGCCAATTGTTGTCCGCACGATAATTGAAGATGAAATGTTAGGTAGGATATGCAGAAACATTACTCTTGCTGGCGAGGCACCGAGTGCAATGTTGGCTTCGACAAACGTCTCTTTTTGCACCGAGCGAGTTTCTGCATAAACCAAGCGCGTCCAGAATGGCCAATAGGTCGCGGAGAGCGCGAGAATGACGTTCTCTATCGAAGGGCCAAGGGTTTGCGCAATGGCGATTGCCAGGACAATCTGAGGTACGGACAGGAATATATCCGACGTCCGCATCAATAAATCACTAAACCATGTGTGATAGTAACCTGCTAGGAGGCCGATGGGGACTCCGATTAAAACAGATGCACCGATGGCGATAACAGCAATGGTAATCGTGATACGGGCTCCAAACAGAACACGGCTATAGATGTCGCTGCCCATACGATCGGTACCAAACCAGTAGTTTGTGTCGGGTGGAAGCAATCTGTTGGGAGGGTGAAACTCAGCAACATCTCCGGGATATGTTGCTAGAAGTGGCGCAAGCAGTGCGGTTAATATCAGCAAGAAGATTAGTGATATGCCAAGAAGGGCAACCCGATCTTGAGCTAGTTTCTTTAACAGAAAATAAATCGTGTGCATCGTGATATTAGGTTTCGCGCGGATCAATAAGAATCTGAACAATGTCAACCAATAGATTGACGAGAATAAACAGGACGCCCGCAACAAAGGTGAAACCCATTATCGCGTTGTAATCTGATTGAATGATTGATTGCACGGCGTAGTAGCCTAACCCAGGCCAATCAAAAACTGCTTCGACGACAACTGCTCCCGCAATCAAAATACCAAATATTAGCCCGATTTGAGTAACGGTTCCGATGAGCGCGTTTCGCAGCACGTATTTCCAGATAATGATGCGTCTTGGGAGACCCATAGCCTCTTGATAGAGTACGTAGTTGCTATTCATCGCGTTGAGGACACCAGCTCGCGTGAAACGAACAATGGTTGCCATCGCGGGGAAGGCCAATGTGATGACTGGTAGTAACATGTGTTCCAGGGCAGCGGCGAATTCTTCGATGTCCCACGCAATTAATGAATCGATAAGATAGAAGCCGGTAATGAGTTCGGGGCCCCATCCATTGGTTCTTCCTTGCAAGGGCGTCCAGCCGAGTTCCATCGCGAAAAGCAGTTGCAACAGAATAGCGAACCAGAAACTCGCTATTGCAAGACCAGAGACTGTAAAAACCCGTAATACATGATCTAGCACGGAGTTCCTATGAATTGCCGAAATAACGCCTAATGGAATTCCAATTACTGTGGAAACTAGTACCGCAACAAATGTGAGTTCTAAGGTCGCTGGTAGTCGGCTGGATAGATCGTCGGCGATAGGGCGTAATGTATATAAGCTGACCCCGAAGTCTCCGTTTGCCAGATTAATAATGTAGTGATACAGCTGAACCAACATCGGACGATCGAGGCCAAGTTGTTTCCGCAGTGCTTCAATTTGCTCGGCTGTTGCGTTATCGCCGGCGACGAAGGCAACAGGGTCGGCCGGGATAACGTGGCTAATCGTAAACGTAATGACGATCAACCCCAAGACTGTGGGGAAGAACCAGAATAGCCGGTTAAGGCATAGGACGAGAAATCTCATCGGAGCATTGATGCGAACAGTGAAACACAGCCGGACCTTATGGTGCCGGCTGTGTCACTAGGCCTGCTTACACGATTTCGATGTTATTCGAAATAAACCCAACGCATTTCTTGGGCGTTGCCAATGGGGCAAAACCGAACACCATTGACTTTTTTGTTGTATGGCCCAAACCACTTAGTGTTGTAAACAAAAATACCACCGGCATCTTCCATTACCTTGGTTGAAGCCTTGCTGTAGTTTGCGGCGCGTACGCTCTGATCAGTGCTTGAAATTGCTTCCGTTATCCAGTTATCGACTTGATCGTCCTGGTACCAACTATTATTGCGCGAACCAATGTTAGGACCATAATACATTTCACCAACCCAATTGTTGGGGTCAGCGTAGTAGGTGGACTTCCACAAGGGCAAGAGATCATACATCTGCTGCTCATCTCTCATTTTCCCAGACGCAACAGGCCAGGTTTCTGAGACAACCTTGCTCTTAACGCCAATCTTAGCCAGTGCCCCTTGCAAAAGTACGGCTGCCTGCTCAGTTTGACCATAGCCGGTCAAGGCGCCAATGGTGATTTCTCGTAACGGTTCCTTGACTTTAGCTAGATGTTCCTTCGCTTTTTCGAGGTCATAGGTGTAGCCAGATACGCCCTTAGGAGCGCCCCATATATTGTTGGGGAGTGGCACTGGATTTCTAGCTACTGAGTTACTAAGGATATTCTTAATGAAACCGTCATAGTCAAAAGAATAGGATAGCGCCTTGCGAAAGTTAATATCGTTCATTGGCGATCGGCCATTATGAATGATGAAATAAAATATTCTCATGGATTCTTCTTCTGAGACATTTACTTCGTCTGACTTTATTAAACGCTTAATTTGATCCTGGGGCATGTAGCCATCCGCTCCATGGAAATCGCCTTTCATTAGTCCCAGAACGCGGCTGTTAATTTCGGTAACGGTCCGAAATTCTATTTCGTCAAGGTACTTATCGCCCCAGCCCATAAAATGATCTTTGAAGCGCTCGGCTAGGAAGCCTTTTGCCGGATCGTATCGTTTGAGTTTGAAGGAGCCTGAGCCCGCGTCATTCTTGGAAACCCACGCTGACCCCCAATCACCGTCCTTCTCATGTTTCTTTAATAGGTCAGAATTCATTACATGAATTTCCGGGACCGTTGCCAAAAAGATCGCAGATGATTTGGAAAGATTAAATTCTACGGTTTTGCTATCTATTGCTTTTGTTGACCCCGGCTTAATGACTTTAACGAACAATGACGAGGCACCTTTCTTGAGGGCCAGAATGCGCTCAATCGAGTAAACAACGTCTTTAGCTTCAACTGGACTTCCATCATGGAATACCGCATTTCGCAGTTTAAATGTATAGCGCGTGCCGTCGTTTGAAATATCATAGCTTTCAGCCAGCCACGGATTAAGTTTGGGTGGATTGTCAAGCCAGCGCATTAAACCGTCATAAAGATTTAACCGGTAGGCTACACGGCCAACGTCGAAAACGACTTGGGGATCCATAGTGTCGTAAGCGCTGCCATTGGCAAAGATAAACTTATCCTTGGCATCGACGGCGTGACTTGGAACAAGTATTAGAGTGAAAGTGATTACGGCTGTAACGGAGAGCAATCCGCGAATGTATGATTTCGCTCTCTCAGTTGTGTTTAAGAATATCTTCTTAAGAGTCATGATTCCTCCTGGTAAGTGAACGACATCGAGGGGTTAGTTGTCGCCCATGGTGATCATAGCGTAGTCGGTTATGAGGACTCCAGTCTGAAGGTGATCATTATCACTAATTGAGAAAATTAGATGGTCCTAAAGCTTCCATTGCAGTCCATCAATGACAAAGTGCTGACCGGTTATAAAGCATGGTTCTACGGTTGCTAGAAAAGTTACGATATTTGCGATGTCAGAGGGAGTGCCAACCCGATTTAGCGCTATTCCCTTCACTAGTTCCGGTTCTCTCGCACGGATAACCGCATTAGGCCTTTCAGTTTTTATCAGCCCGGGACATAAAGCGTTGACATGAATGGTCGGTCCGAACTCCTTGGCTAGCGATCGTGTAAGTCCAAGGATGGCCGATTTGGCAGCAGCATAGGCGAATTTGCTGACTGCACTGGTAACGCCACCACTCAAAGCATTAATAGATGACATATTGACTATGCGGCCGCCACCTGCCGCCTCAAGCATAGAAGGCACGGTAGCCTGACACCAGTTAAAGCAACTTTTAAGGTTGATGTCGATGGTGCGATCCCATTCAGCTTCTGTTATTTCTAATAACCCCTTGGGCATGGCCCGTCCTGCATTATTGAAGAGAAATGTTATGGGCCCACAGTCTTTGAGTGTTTCTCCGATGATGCTCTGTGCTGCGCCATAGTCGGCGACATCTGCTACATGTGTCCATACGGCGGCACCTTCGTCCCGTATCTCCTTTTGAGTCTGGGCAAGGTTCTCTTCCAAGAGGTCGACGAGCACCAAGTCGAACCCGGATTGTGCAAGCGATATTGCGCAGGCGCGGCCAATACCGCGAGCCCCACCGGTCACAACAGCAATCGGTCGTGCCATTTGTAATTCTCCTCCCCTATCCTAAAGTCAAGACAAATAGGTACCTTATGCTTTTTTTCGAGATTCGGAGTAGGCCACACCTGTTTCCCGGAATCTTGCTGTGGAATTCTTTCTGGCATCTATCTAGTGTACGATGATCAGAAACTTGTAAAAGAAATATACACCGACTATGAAAATCGATTTTTTTGGGAAACAAGTGCTGATTACAGGCGCCGCCCGAGGGATCGGTCAATCGCTATGCGAAGCGTTTTTAGCCTGTAGGGCTACAGTTCACGCGGTGGATGTGCTTGCTGACCCGCTGAAAGATTTCAAACGCAAGGTGCTAGCGCGAAATGTAGTTGGACTGAGGACTTATGTTGCTGATACGTGTAACACACGCGCAATGAAGGAGGTGGTGGCTGAAGCTATTACGGGTGAGGGTGTGCCCCAAATTGATATCCTGGTTTGTGCAGCCGGCGGGGTCTTGGGTCAGGTAAGTGGTCCGCTCGAGGAGCTGTCAGATGCGGATTGGAATGCAATCATTGATGTTAATTTAACAGGTAGTTTTACGGCAGCTAGAGCTGTGGTGCCTGGGATGAAGGCGAACAAGGATGGTCGGATACTCTTGATTTCAAGCGGGGCTGGCTTACGAACAAGTCTCACCGGGTTGCAAAGTTATGCCGCGGCCAAGGCCGGGCAAATTGGACTCGTTCGACAGCTGGCCCAGGAACTAGGCCCCAGCGGTATTCGTGTTAACGCTGTTGCGCCAGGCTTTATGCGTACGAGTCCTGATTATGAGAGACAATGGAAAAGTTACGGCGAGAATGGTCAAAGGCAATTGATTGAAAGAATTGCCTTGCGGCGGCTTGGTAAGCCTGAAGAGGTGGCGAACGCCGTTATGTTTTTAGTAAGTGATTACGCAAGTTTTATCACTGGACAGACACTGTCTGTAAATGGCGCACCTTGACTTCAAGAAAATCACTTATGAACAGCCTGCGAAATCTTATAGTTGAACCAACCCGGCAAGCGCTTGGAGTCGAAATCAAAGGGGTTAATTTGAGTCGACCAATGCCTGGTGAGTTGATCTATCGCCTTATAAGGCTTTGGGAGAAGTACCATGTTATCTATTTTAGAGATCAAACAATTTCTGCAGAGAGACATATCCAAGTAAGTCAATGGTTTGGTCCAAGACACGCACGGTATGAAGAGATGCCGATACTGGGTGACTCCACCCAGCCTGAAATGATAACCATTTCGAACGTCACACCTGATGGGTTGCTCGGTGGCGGGTATATTGACCCACATCAAGACGGAGTCTATCTGCCGACTCCGTTGGCTGGGGCTATGATGCGCGCTGTAGAGGTTCCGGAAAACGGTGGAGATACGTATTGGTCAAATTTAATTCGTGCCTATAAAGAATTACCGGTGTCGCTTAAGCGAAGAATAAGAAATCTTAGGATCATCGCTACCAACATTTATGCTGGGAAAAGTTCAAGGACTGACTTAGGTGGGGCGAGTCAATATTTTGCTCCAACCGAGGGAGCCGTCTGTTCACATCCCCTTGTTCGAACTCATCCGGCAACGGGTAGGAAAATTCTATGGGTCTCGCCACTAAATAGCGAACGGATCGAAGGAATCGCGAATCACGATGACGCTGTACAGTTGCTAGACACGTTGAAGCGGCACGTTGATCAACCACATCTTTACTATCGTCATCGTTGGCGGGTGGGAGATATTTTGATTTGGGACAACCGTTGTTGTAATCACAAGCGAGACGAAATCGCGGAAGGTCAACGGCGTGTTTTTTATCGAACGGTTATCGGCGGCGGCCGGCCCTTCTAAGAAGCTATCACACCTAAGCATGGCTAGCGATCGATTATGAAAGCGGCATGGTTTAATCATACTGGTCAGGCCAGTGAAGTTTTACACGTCGGAAGCTTTGGTGATCCCATTCTTCTTGAGGGGCATGTGTGTGTCCGCATTTGTGCGTCTGGTGTTAATCCGTCCGATACAAAAAAAAGAGCTGGCTGGGGTGGAGTAGAGATGGAATTTGATACGGTCATTCCCCATAGTGATGGCGCTGGTATTATCGAGAGCGTAGGAGCGGGTGTGGAAACCTCTCGTATTGGAGAGCGTGTCTGGTTGTATAACGCACAGTGGGGCCGCGCCTATGGGACTGCCGCTGAAAGAATTGTTTTACCGAGTGATCAGGCTGTGTTGCTTCCCGACACAACTTCTTTTGTCGAAGGTGCGTGCCTAGGTGTTCCAGCCTGTACCGCATTTCAAGCGCTTGCAGTTGCCGACTTACTTGAGGGTAAACAAATACTAATCCATGGTGGGGCTGGTTCTGTTGGTGGGTATGCTATCCAGATGGCTAAACTTCAAGGCGCAGAGGTTATCACCACCGTGAGTTCGGCTGATAAAGAGGGCGCAGCTAGGGCCCACGGAGCAGATGTGGTCATCAACTATCGTGAACAGGACGTTGTTGCTGCATTGAATGATGTCACAAGGGGAAATGGGGTTGCGCACATTGTCGACGTTGACTTAGGTGCGAACATAGATGTGAACGCAGCTATCTTGCAGTCACGGGGTACTATTGCAAGTTATTCATCGACCGCGCTACCGGAGTTCAATTTTGACTATTATGCTTTTGGCTATAAGGGAGCCAGCGTGCACTTTATACAAGTCTATATGTTGACCCCAAATGAACGCAGTCAGGCAATCAAAAGTATCTCGCAATGGTTAATGGATCAGGCAATTCACCACCGGGTGGCCCAGGAATTTCCTTTAGACAAAATAGCTGACGCACACCAGTTCCAAGAAACCGGCGCTGCGCTGGGAAATATTGTGGTGAGTGTGTCCTAATGGTTAGACAATGAAAGCGAGAAACTTCTCAGTAGCGCTTGACGTAGGCGGCACTTTTACGGATGTCATTCTAGTTAATATGACCGATGGACGACGTTGGACGACTAAAACACCATCGACACCGAATAATCCCGCCGAG
>MDTE01155922.1_pt1 | contig 11698 bp, 7 predicted proteins | sample 811231 | NCBI WGS metagenome assembly MDTE01 (sample SAMN05326651, study PRJNA326480) | marine metagenome | isolation source: seawater | place: Indian Ocean: Red Sea | collected 2010
CTGGAATTACAACATTACCGCCTTGGTCGATATAACCGAACTTAGGTTTTTTATCGGAGGTTGGGCTCTCTTTGTTACCGACCGACTCAACAATGGAAAAAACGGCTAAGTTGTCGAAAAAATCATATGCAAGGCCTAAATCTACTTCGAATTGAAAATCCCCATTTCTGTCAATATAGCCACGTCTTTTCTGCCCCAAGTTGTCGGTTTTTTCTACATACGCCCGATTATTCGAAAAATCTTCAGCAAAAGTAAACTGGGGGTTAATAACCATTTCGCCGAATTCATCAATATAGCCGAATAAACCACCTCCAACGGGTTTGCCGTCCATTAAACGTCCACCGATCAAAATACGTGCCAACCCATCTACTAGGTCGCCACAGTAATTGTACTGAGCAGGAATTTTGGTAATCAAGTCAGGGCCATCTGGTTGATAAGCCAAAAAACCATAATCCATCTGACTATTCATACCACTCGTATATTGGCCGAACCGAATTAGCCTCGAAGACATCTGACCAATCGCGTCGAAAGTTAGATTTTTACCAGGTAGATAAGAATCAGTCGAGGACGAAATGGGTTTGGCTAATATGAGTTTGAAAGGAGTTGCTTCACCGGGTGTTATTTGCAAAAATGACCAATTCCCTCGATTTCGAACAATCGCTAATTTGTCAACTGTATCATAAGCTTGTTGGTAGGTAGCTGGAACGACAATCAAAGGGTCATTAATCTGTGTTGCACTCAATTGCTGATTTCCTACCTCTGCAATTTTTTGAATACTAATGTAACCATATCGCTTACCCTGAACGATTTTTGCAATACCATCAGCTGAAAATGGAAAAGCCTGAGTGTACTTGGCTGGAACAACTTCAGATATAGGAGGTTTTTCATTCTTACAATATCTAAGATACCCAAATTTTCTCCCTGACTGAAAAGGTGCCAGTATCCATTGGTCGGCGTTTACTTCAATTTTTACGAAAGAGCCAACTTTTGTGTACTTCGGCGGCAACACCATATTACCTCTCACATCGACATACCCATACTTGCGTGACTTTATGTTACCAATCCCGACAGCCGCTAATTGACAATGAAAAGTATCAGCGTCATCGAACTGCCAATCCATAGCCTGATGACCTTTTTGATCTATAAAATGCCATCTCTGATCAATTTGCACACAAGCTAACTGACGTCCATTTTCACCGACTATAGCCGAAAAATCTTTAGCCGATTTATACTTAGCATCCACTATACGGTGACCATTTTTGGAAATGAAACCAAACCTCTCTCCAACTTGAATCCGCGCAAAACCATTTTTGAAAGGGAAAGTTCGAATTTGGAAATATTTATCTGGTACTTGTACCGATAACGAATTGAGAGGAACGATAAGTGAAACCAACCATAAAGATATCAGTTTCACTACTGTTCTATAAAAAGTGGACACGCTTGATTTCACTTGGAGGATGATGTACGATGGCCTGGACTTTCCCATGATTGTTCTATACCACTTAAAATTTAACAGAAGCTAACGATTGCAACGCATGTCCGGCACTTTTGTTTCACATAACCGATTAAGCGAGTAAATTACTTTTACCCGATAATATAAATGACTAAGTTAGTCCATAGCCAAACTGCTAATAGCCCAACTCTACGATCTATAATTATGGGCCTACTACTAGTTATATTATTTTGTGCGGTTATTCCCTATAATGATTTTTACATTGAAGGAACATTTCTTGCTGGTAATCATTTTCCGATCGGAGCCATGTTCTTATTCATCTTCATTTTATTTATTATTAACCCTCTGTTGAATTTACTTTCTAATATTAATAATAAGTTCGATCATGCATGGGTTTTGAATGAGGTTGAATTAGTTACCATATGGTGCATGATGATAGTTTCAATTAGTGTACCGACAGTTGGCCTAGCACGTTGGCTATATCCAATTCTAATTGGTTTTCGATATTTTGCGACACCCGAAAACGACTGGCAGGCACTATTTGGCCACTATTTCCCTGAGTGGTTAGCTCCAACTGATTCATATGCTATTCGTTATTTCTATGAGCAACTTCCTGATGGGGCACCAGTCCCATACTGGGTTTGGTTCAAACCAATTTCATTCTGGATGGGAGTGATTGGAGGTCTATGGTTATTAATGATTACTTTGAGTGCTATTTTCAGACAGCAGTGGATCGAGCGTGAGAAGTACACTTTCCCTTTGGCTGAATTGCCCAGCGAATTGGCCAAGCAACAATCGATTGGTAGCAGATCGAGCCATCTTTTGAGGCAAAAGATGATGTGGGTTAGTATATCAATTCCGGTTGTTATTCATACTTGTAATGGAATAAACTTTTACTTTCCAAACTTTCCTGCATTTCCTCTCAAGCTTAATCTTAATAGTTACCTGAATGAAAAACCGTGGTCTGTGGTTCGGCCAATGTGGCTATTTTTATTTCCATCGGTGATTGGTTTCACATACCTAGTACGGTTGGACGTTTCTTTGAGCATTTGGTTTTTTTTTCTTTTCTATCGATTACAATTAGTTACCGCTAGCACTTTGGGTATCCCTATGGAACAATCAATGGGGTATGTAAGCAAGGCGTACGCTTCTCATATGGAAATGGGTGGTTATGTAGTTGCAGTAACATATTTTTTGTGGACTGGCCGGCGGTATTTATTTGAAATATTATGGTCTTTTTTCAGCCGCACTCGATCTGACCCTAATCAGCCTATCGCAGAACCATGGGTTCTACCTTGTCTAGCAGTTGGTGTTCTCCTTCCATCTTTGTTACTCTACAGTGCCGGAGCTAGTCTACTCCTTTCTATGGGAGTGATTATTCTAATGGGAATTGCCTCAATTATATTGACTTACATAGTCGTTGCTGGTGGTGTCATTCACATTAATAGTTCATTTCGAGCTTTTGATTTTTACCATACTGTATTAGGTTCAAGTAAAATTAGCCCAAATGGTCTCGCCGTTTTATCGATACCCTCAGCCATTTTTCGTACTAAACGTGGACTTCTAATGCCGCACGTGAGTAATGCATTTAAAATGGCCACAGCGTCTAATATCAAGAGCCAACAACTTCTCACTACTATGATACTTTCCATCACTTTAGCCGTAATACTTACAAGTTTCTTCTTTCTAAAATTAGTTTATCAGCACGGGGCTCTGAACTTACAGTACTGGACTTTCATGACTGCACCTATAGTTCCATTCCGTTGGTTGGAAACGCAATTCCAAACACCAACTGAAACTAACTGGGTCAATCTCGGTTTTGTAATTACAGGAGCAATAGGAACTGGTTGGCTATATTGGATGAGAAGTCAATTTGTTTGGTGGCCATTTCATCCTATTGGATTTATAGCTTCGCCTGGGGAATTTGCATTGAATAATATATGGTTTTCTATTTTTGTGGGATGGGTTTTAAAAAAAATCCTACTAGGGACCGGTGGTTTGAAGACATTTCAAAAGGCTAAGCCTTTTTTTATTGGTTTAGTATTAGGTGATTGCTTTATAGGTGGTGTATGGGCAATTGTTGGCCTTGTGGTTGGTGAAGGCTATACTATGCTACCAGGCTAACCCAAAAAATAGTAGTTCGTCAACTAAAAAATAGGATAGAACGGTTAGTTGGCGCCAAGTCGTATTTTTTGGCTAACTGATAAAAATATTCTAAACCGTCTATTTCTTCTGAACCAAGATTGAAGAAAATATGCTTTGTCAAATAACGATGACAAAGTTCAAAAGAAAATCCTAATTTCTTAGCCTCCTCACTTGCGATTATCTCAATTTGACTTAATCCTTCATCTTTTGCTTGATTCAGAATTCGACTAATGTCTCCTAGTTTAGTATTCGATCGCCCGACCCAACAAGCATATACAAACGGTAATCCAGTCAATTGCTGCCAAATTTCTCCTAAATCAAACACATATTTGGTGTCTTTCCGATAACGTAGAGCTTGGTCTCCAATCAACATCACGGCGTCGGCTCCATGGTTTGATGGTTGTGTATTGGGTGAGCAGTCTACAAACTCAGGGTAAATTTGCCAATATTCAGCCAACAAAATTTTTACCAGTGCTTGAGAAGTGCGAGAACTACTATCGAGACCAACAGATTTGCATTGGCTCAGTGGTTTTTGACTAAATAGGAGAATACTTTGAACTCGACCTCTTGAAGCAATACAGATATCAGGAATAATGCGGTAGTTAGGTTGACGAAAGTACTCAATAATAGGGATTAGAGCTAGATCTAGCTCTTCTTTTTCCAACTGACCAGACAAGAGACTAGGATAACCAAGACTAAGTTTAATGTCAGGTATTGGAGATTGAATCAGTGAATGTACAAGCGGTTTTGTATTTAGAAAAGAAACCGCACCAATTCGCTTCTGTTTTGGAGAAGTGATAGTCAACTCCAATTATGCGGCAACTGATTGCCAATCACTACCATTACGTATGACCTGATTGTAGAGCGTATCTCGCTCAATTGGATCTCGACCAGCTTCTCTAATCAATTGTGCAATCTGATCAACAGATACTGACTGTGGAGAAGAAGCCCCAGCCATATGGGTAATCTTTTCCTCAGTAACTGTGCCATGAATATCGTCAGCACCGAAATTGAGGGCAACTTGAGCCGTTTTTAGACCAAGCATAATCCAATAGGCTCTAATATGAGGAATGTTATCTAGCATCAGGCGAGAAACTGCGACACACCTCAAGTCCGTTAAGCCTGACGTACTAGGCAAGTATGCCAAACGAGTATTTTCCGGGTGGAATGCCAAAGGTATAAAGGTCACAAATCCCCCAGAAACGTCTTGGCCTTCCCGAACTCGAACAAGGTGATCGACACGATCTTCAACCGTTTCTAAATGCCCGTAAAGCATGGTAACGTTTGATGGGATGCCCAACTCGTGGGCCTGACGATGAATATCGAACCATTCATCTGCATCAATTTTACCCCGGCAAACCTTGTCGCGCGTTTGCTTCGAAAAAATTTCAGCACCCCCACCAGGCATGGAATCCAGACCAGCTTCCTTCAGTGCTGACAGGGTCTGATGGATTGATTGTTTGGACAGTCGGGCTAAATGATGAATTTCGACTGCGGTAAAGAATTTTCTGTGGACTTGTGGCATCCTTTCTTTTAACCCACTCAGCAAGTCAAGATAGTATTGAAATGGCAATTTAGGGTGCAAGCCACCAACGCTATGTATTTCAGTACATCCATTTTCTAATGAATACATGGCTTTATCGAGAAATTGTTCTAAGCTCAATTCCCAAGCCCCATGAGTTTCAATATTTTTGCGTGCAAACGCACAGAAATGGCATCGGGCGTGTAGGATGCAAACATTTGTGTAATCAATATGCTGGTTCAGATTGTAATAGCCAACATTTCCGTTTGTTCTTTCACGCACGATGTTAGCTAAATAACCAACTCCTAGTAAATCCCGACTATTAAAAAGGGTTAAACCATCTTCGTAACTCAGCCGTTCCCGGTTCATAACTTTTTGATGAATAGAAACGAGTGCTTGGTCGCTCAGTTGAAAATCCATCTGTGATTATTCCCTCTGTTGGATATTGTTTACTAATTCGCTGTTTTCAATACTTTATCAACAAAGTATCGATGTACTAGATTATCTTCAGTTAGTTCAGGATGGAAGGTCGCAATTAGGACTCTTTCATTTTCCGCTAGGATAATGGTCTCTTCTGATGATTGTTCCAATTTATTGAGACCCAACACGTTTACATCTGGCCCCACTGTTTGAATTTTGGGTGCACGGATAAATACACCCTCAAAGGCAGTGATTTTCCCATCTAACTTAAGTTCAAGGGAATCAATAAACGAATCGACTTGTCGACCGTAAGCGTTTCTTTCAATACTGGCGTTAATTAGCCCAAGTGGTTCCATAGGATGGTTCGAGACATGTGTCGCAAGTAAAATCGAGCCCGCGCATGTACCGAATATCGGGTGGTGCTGTGCAAATGCGCGAATCGGATCAACAAGCCCAATATTATGAAGTAACTTAATCAACGTTGTTGACTCACCACCAGGCATGATTAAGCCTGTACAACCGTGCAACTCTGTCGGTTTTCGAACTAGTGTAGTTTCCACATTCATCCGTTCAAGGGACACTTGGTGGAGTGAAAAATCGCCTTGTAGAGCTAGTACACCAATCTTCATTACTTGTTTATTGAACCCTATTTGCTGCTACCAACCTCTCTCCTGCATACGCTCAGCCTCTGGAATATGGTCGATTTCAATTCCCTTCATAGCTTCGCCAATACCCTCGCTTGCTTTTGCAACTTCGTCAGGGTCAAGATAATGCGTTGTTGCATGAACAATAGCTCTGGCACGCTCTGGGGGGTTATCAGATTTGTAGATGCCGCTACCAACAAACACCGTCTCGGCTCCGAGTTGCATCATCAATGCGGCATCTGCTGGTGTAGCAATGCCTCCTGCAGCAAAGTTAGGTACGGGGAGCTTACCGTTTTCCTTAACGCTCCGAATTAGTTCGACTGGAGCACCGATAGTTTTACCAAAATCGACTAATTCTTCGGGACCTAATGCACAAATTTGCTTGATTTCGCTTTGAACAGAACGCATATGCCGAACAGCTTCAATGATGTTACCAGTACCAGCCTCACCTTTAGTGCGAATCAGAGCTGCCCCCTCCGCAATTCTGCGTAAGGCTTCTCCCAAATTACGGCATCCACAAACAAAGGGAACCTTAAAACGCCATTTATCGATATGGTACTGATTGTCAGCCGGAGTCAAAACTTCGCTTTCATCGATGAAGTCAACTTCTAGAGACTCCAAAATTTGTGCTTCAGCAAAGTGGCCAATTCGGCACTTTGCCATTACTGGAATCGTAACACTTTCCTGAATTTCACGAATTAACAGAGGGTCGCTCATTCGGGCAACGCCTCCGTCTCGGCGAATATCTGCAGGAATACGTTCCAATGCCATGACTGATACGGCGCCCGCTTCTTCAGCAATTTTAGCTTGTTCTACGTTGGATACGTCCATTATGACGCCTCCTTTCAGCATTTCAGCAAGAGCCGTTTTTTTTCTATATTCTTCCTCTTGGTACCACACCATGTTTAATCCTTGTTCATTGATATTTCTTTCTTGTTAAGTCAATAAAGATTTGGGTTATCTGGCATTATTTTTTTAGAGAATGTTTCCCGCCCGCGCGGCTCACAGATTATAGCCCACAGCCTAGACCAGTTCAAGCCAAATCACCGATGGCGATAATGGACGTGAATCAATAGCATAACTAATGCTACTTCTATTATGGTCAGTTTGAAACCATCAAGACCATTGGCTTAATAAGGGCCTTCCAGCCTTAGCTCTAGGTCTAAAGTTCGATAGAGCCAAGAGTTAGTAATTTATCACCTTCACGAAATTAACATATAACGGTAGAGCTATATTCAGGTCATCTTAGGAAATACCATTTGCAATAAATCTCACAAATGTTAATAACCAAGTGATAGAGCATACTTTATTAGATACCCACAAACCCAGTTTAAGACGCAAAAGTTACAATTAGTAGCATTTTCTATAGAAGCGTACGTAAATAGGTACGACACCTGATCCAAGCAAGATCAGGTTAGTAATGGAAACAGAAGGAGTTCAAAATTATATAGTTTTTCGATTTTGCCACTTAAATCCATCTATGACTGAGACACTACTATGTTGACCCTGAATAAGTTTACAAACAATCAGATAATCAAATCAAAACTATTAGTCCAAAAGACCATCAAAGCCCCCTGCAACATTGACAAACTAGTTACTATCAGTTGATAGTACCAACTATGTGCAGGAATCTTGGCACACAGTATATAAATGGGAAAAACTACTAACGAGTAGCGCAACATGCTATTCATACACGTATGACCTGCAAGCGGTGGAAAGATCATTAAAATCATTGCCATCAGCGAATAAGCCAAAGGTATCTGCCGTATGCCTATACAAATTATGAAGATCATACTGATTGAGAAAATGCCATTACAAAGGTGTAAAATATTACCATCTTGTAAACTTCGCCATAAGACTATCAATGGATTAGTCAATTCATGTCCCCAACCAGTCTGTTGAATATGAGCAAAAGCCAAAAAGTCTCCTGTTACCAAATAGCACTGCAAGCAAAATAAGCCTAGACCCAACGGAACGAAGGCCAAGCACAAGATATCGGCCCGAATTTTATGTAAATTGAAACTGCGATTTTGTAGATAGAGCAGAAATAGAGGCAAACTAATAAACACACCAACCGATCGAGTGAGAGCAACTAAACCGCCAAAAACACCTGCCAGAAACCAACGATCCTGTTTGGCAAAGTAAAAAGCGGATAGCATACACAATACAAACAAGGATTCAGAAAAAACAGCAGAAAAGATAAATGCCGTTGGAAACAAGAACATGAATAAGACGGCTCGGTCCGCTGTTTCTGAACCTGACTGATTCGAAACAAGTTTGTGAAGTACGTAAGCTCCAAATAAAAAAGCCATATTAGAAATTAGTAACCCACTAATAAAATTATTTCCTATGATAAAACCCACTATTCGAATCAAAAATGGGTAGAAAGGGAAAAAACCGTAATTAGCCCCTCCATGACCATTTAAAATGTTGTTATACCAATTCTGAGCGATATTTAGATACCAGCCAGTATCCCAAACGCCCCAAATATTCAACCAAGTGTGGGTGTCGGGATAGGTTGGTGCTCTATGGGGTACTTTACTGAAGTCAATTCTCTGTTGTAAGTAAAAACGAGAAAAAACACCGATCAACGTCAATATAAGCCTTGAACTAAAAAATAAAACAGCAATATACCGAATCTCAACGGGGGTTTTCTTGACCAGTTTTGCTAACATAACTACATATTTCGAGATAGTTCTAAAATGATATGCCATTCAAAATTTGGCCAGCTTTGGATCGTATACTCATATTTTGAAGCTGTGATCGATTATATAATTTTCATCTGGTACAATGCCAAGCCCAGCTGCATCTGGAACATTGACAACAGCTTCGTCAATTGTCAAGTTGGTTGCAACCATATTATCCAAGAACACTGGCGCATTTAGCTCGGGTGGAAAAACCAAGTCTAGGGTTGAAAAAAGGTGGGTTGACGCGATAAAACCAACGCCTGATTCAGTTAAACCACTACCGAATAATTCAATAGAATTAGCCGAGGCTAAGTGAGCTACCTGCCAGCATTGACGGATTCCAGCCGATTTGCAAATTTTTAAGACTACAGCATCGACACACTCAAGTCGGATGATTTTTGCTAGGTCATAGATGGAAAAACACCCTTCATCAACTGCAATCGGAACATGGCTGTTTTCGCGTATTCGTTTTAAGCCTAGCCAATCTTGGCTTATTAGTGGCTGCTCAAAAACTTTAACAGCCGGTAAATTTTCAATTCGTCGAAGTAAACTTATGGCTTGAGAAAGAGTATAACTTTGGTTAGCATCAATCCAAATCTCAGCATGTTTTACAGATTCAGCCACCGCTCTGATCCGATCTTCATCAAGATCTGGGTCACCGTTGATCTTAACTTTGAAGTGTCTACAAGGAGAAAGAAGTAGAGCTTGCTGAGCCATAATTTTGGGCTGATCAATACTGAGCGCATAGCAGAGTGGTAGCTGATTGTACTTTTTCCCACCGAGCAAGGCATGAATCGGTGCTCCTAGCATGTGTCCAACTAAATCATGCAAAGCGATATCAACAGCGGCTACTGCGAATGGGTGACCATTGCTAACTGAAGGTTTTATGATTTGGCTTATTTTTTGATGAATAAGATTGATCTGTAATGGGTTGGATCCCAAGAGAATTGGCTTGATATAACGACTAATCGTCGTTACCATAGACTCTATAGTTTCGTAACTCCAAGAGGGTAAAGCACGTTGTTCTCCCCAACCAATAAGACCATCTTCGGTGACAATTTTAACAAACAAGTGATCACCAGCAGATAAGTTATCACCAACGAACCCAGTTCCGATATCGAAGGTTGTTTTAAGACCTACTTTAACTGGAAAAATCTCCACACGTTCAATTTTCGACATAATAGCATTCAATAAGATAGCATTAATTCTGAATTTAGCAACGAGTCTTCAATCTAACACAGTTTATGATATGATTCAACTATGTCTAACCGGTCTTCTGTACACCACATTCCAATCTTAATTGGACTCATCATGCTCATGCCAACTAACATTTTAAGTCAATCCACAATTGAGAAAGAATTTGACACCATCATAATGTTATCTGATCATGAAAAGCGAATGGTAAACACAAATGAACCATATACCTATGACAACTATGCAACTTTTGCTCTGTTAGCCTCTGGTGTCCAACAAAAAGAAATGACAAGATTCAAACGGAGCATCGACAGTATCATTCGGGACCTCTCTGTTACTCTAGAAACTCAAAAAGTATCGGATCAAACAATAGAGCGTGCTGAGTTCATCCTACAGTGGCTTCATAACCGGTTCTTTCGCTCCTATAAAGCAAAACAAACACGCCTTGATACTAGCCTACAGAACAGAAATTTCAATTGCGTTTCGTCTTCAGTATTATATGCTATCGTTTGCCGTAAATTCTCTATAAACATTACGGGGGTTATAGTTAAGGACCATGCTTTTTCCCAACTAAAGCTTCCAACCAAAAAAATAGATATTGAAACAACAATCAAATATGGATTCGATCCTTCCACTAGAAAAGATATATTAGACCAATTTGGCCAACTGACTGGATTCGCTTATGTACCTCAGCGCAATTACCAAGCACGATCAGAAATTAGTGACAAACAGATGATTGCCCTAATCTATTCAAACCGATACAAGACACTTAGCGACCAAAATCGGCACGCTGAAGCTGCTAGGGCGTTACACCTAGGTTGGCGATTGACAGGAGACTTGCCTAGGAATACCAATTCTTGGGAAAGTGGGTTGTCTAACTACATAATATCACTTGACCATGCTAAGCGTTACTCTGATGCACTCTTTGTTATTGAAAAATCCTTAGATCTATTTCCATACATGAAACAACCCAGACAGCTTCGATATAACGTTTATGTCAATTGGAGTTATCATCTACTTAAATCAAATCAGTTTATACAAGGTATCCAAGTTGTTGAAACCGGATTACAAAAATATCCAAAAGATCGACGACTAGAACAGAATTTACGGGCAGCCTATATTGATCAAATTCAAATAGCTGTTAGAAATAGCCAATTTAAGAAAGCTACAGAAGCAATCACCAAAGCCAAATCAGCCTTGCCCAAAGAAGAAACTTTTGATCAGTTAAGCGTCAATGTAATTGTTGAATCGACCAAAGGTCTATCGTTAGAAGAATCAGTGCCAATTTTTCGCAAAGCCTTAAGAGAGAAACCAAATAACAAGATTTTGGTAGAGGCATTCGCATTTGTGTACATTGACCCTGCTCAGAAGCTAGCTAACCAGAGACAGTTTTTACAAGCAATTAAATTACTGGATAAAGGAAAAGAGGTCTTACCAGACTTGCACCAGCTACTAAAAGCAAAGACCTTAGTATATAACAATTGGGCTTTGGAACTTGCAAAATTGCAGAAATTTGAATCTGCAGTAAAAATCCTCGAAAATGGGATATCAATAAAACCGACAGATAAAACGTTACTCAATAACTGGGATTCTATCATGTTGGATTGGGCCAATTTTTGCTTCAAGAGAAACC
>MDTE01019678.1_pt1 | contig 11697 bp, 13 predicted proteins | sample 811231 | NCBI WGS metagenome assembly MDTE01 (sample SAMN05326651, study PRJNA326480) | marine metagenome | isolation source: seawater | place: Indian Ocean: Red Sea | collected 2010
ATTCATTCCAAAGTTCTTCAAAATTAATAACATCATAAATTAAAAAACAAAAACCAATTTTTTTCATTTTATAAATTAGTAAAATAAAGTGATTTTAAATAAGTATTATATATAATAATAAATGAAGGAAGAAGATAATAAAATAACCGAATATTACAAGAAATATCCAGAAATGAAAAAACAAGAGGTATGGAGACAAAAACAAATAGAAATATATTATTTATCAGGAAGACCCTTATTTATGAATCCAAGATTAAATATTTCAAAAATAAAACAAATGCGAAAATAAGAGAAAAATAAAGGATATAATAAAAAGATACGTTAAAATTAATAAAATAGTGATATAGGTATATAATAATAAATGAATCCTTTTTTTAAGTTACAAAAAGGTTTTGATGGTTTTACATTATCTGCATTCAATAATCGAATGAAATTACTAAATGTATCTCCTGGACCAGCACAAATATCTCCAAAAGTAATTAAATCTGTTGCAACAGAATTAGCAAATAATTCCAAATTTAAATTTGGAAATACTCCTTTAGAAATATCACATCGCTCACCAGAATTTTTAAAAATATTTAATTCTTTAGATAAAAATTTAAGGTCTTTTATGAAAATTCCGAATGATTTTGAAATATTATGGACACCAGGTGGTGGCCATGGTCAATTTGCAGCAATTCCATTAAATTTAAGAAATATTTTAAAGGCTGATAAATTTTATTATGCAGTAAATGGTACGTGGTCTAATAGAGCATTTCAAGAATCAAAACAGTTTGTAAAAAGTGAAAATATTTTTGAGAACTTTTACGATAAACAAGAGAATATTTTACAATATAATTCAATGCCTGAAATAAACGAGGAATTAATTAATAAAATGGAACAAGATTCATATTTGTATATATGTTCGAATGAAACAGTGAATGGTATTGAATTTCAACAAGACAATATTGGATATCCAGATAAAAAATTATTAAAAAATAATAAATTAATTGTTGATATGTCAAGCGACTTTTTAATGAAATCAGTAAATTGGGACAATATAGATGTTGCATTTGCTTGCAGTTCAAAAAACATGGGTGTTGCAGGTTCTAATGTTGTAATCATAAAAAAAGATATACTTGATGACTTATCACAATCACAACAAAAATATGAATTACCTAGTATCTTAAATTGGAAATTATATAATGATTCTAATTCTTTATATAATACACCGTCTATATTTAATTTATATTTAACGAACAAACTCTTATTCCATTATAAAGATGGAGGCGATATTGAATTCCATAACGAAAATACAAAATTAAAAGGAAAATATGTATATGATTTTTTGGATTCTAGTATATTATTTAAGCCTTGTGTAAAAGAGACAAATATAAGAAGCAACATAAATATTCCTTTTTTGGTAAATGATGGATGTAGTACAACCAGAAATAAATTTTTGCATTACTGTTACACTAACAATATAGTTGGTCTTAGAACTAAAACACCTTTTTCTTATGAAGATTTAAATTTAAAAGAACCATTACGTATTAATTTATATAATGGAGTTAGTCTAGAAGAAACTAAAAAAGTTGTACATTTTCTCCAAAAATTTGAAAATATGTTTTTTACATAAAATATTTATAAATTATATTAAAGATAAAATATAATATAATTATAATGCCTTATGATAATTTAAAGCAAGCAAAGATAGAAATAAAAAATACAGATGCATTGTTAGTAATTGCTGGTGCAGGTATGAGTGTTGATTCAGGAATATTTACATATAGAGGTACAAACGGTATTTGGAATAGATCAATTAAAATCGGAAATGAATCATATAGATATGATGAAATATCAAGTTTAGATATGTGGAAAAAATATCCTGAATTAGCGTGGGGATTTAAAAGCAATTTTTATAACATGATGATAGATTCAGAACCACATGAAGGATATTACACATTATTAAATTTTGTAAAAAATAAATTAAATAATAATTATTTTATTTGTACTTCAAATATTGACAATTATTTTGAACGTTCTGGATTTGATACTAGTAAAATATATGAAGTTCATGGTACAATGAAATATTTACAATGTATGGATAAGAGCTGTTCAATTCGAAAAGGCGTTATTCCAGTTACAAAAAATATAATGCCGTTATTCGATTCGGAAACATTTATTGCAACAAATATGCCGAATTGTCCATACTGTAAAAATATATTGCGTCCGAATGTAAGTATGTTTGGTGATATTGATTTTTATGGGAAACCATATGAATATGCTCGTAAAAGGATGAGTAACTGGCTTAATGATGTGGATCGAAATAATGAAAGATTAGTAATATTAGAAATAGGTTGTGGTATAAATCCACATTCATTAAGAATGAATAATGGAGTAATGTTAAGTGGTGAATGGAAATTACCAAAAATTAAAAATTTACAATGTAGTATTAGATTAAACCCTGAAGATGAAACAAATGTCCAAGATGATAATATTCACATAAATATGGGTGCAAAAAAAGGATTAAAACAATTACTTTTATGACTAATAATTACGATAAGATATGTGTATATTTTATCATAATTATATTACTTTATTCATTAGAATTTAAGAATAAAACAAGTGCGAAAATAATTAAAAATGAAAAGATATAATAAAAAGATATATTGAAATTAATATGATGAAAAATATTTTGTAAGACAAGAGACAATATAGAAATTTTAAATGCATAGTAGATAATAGAAATAGAAAATATAATGAGAATAATAAAATAATAAGTAAAATATTTATAGAAGTAAGGAGAGAAGATATTCATAATAAAAGAGTGGTCGATGAAGCAGCAAAATTCATAAAATAATAATATAGGATATTTAAATAAATAAGATTTATCATGACGATGGTATTTTTTAGTAATACTACAACTAAAATCATCAGAATAAGCATTATGCCACCACCAAGGGGGTATTAATAAAGAGTCGCCAGGTTTAAGAACAACTTTATAAACTTTAAGATTCTTATGATTTATACATCTAAAATTACAAGGTTTATTTTTATTGTAGTCAAATAAGAAAATTTCATGTTTAGGATTACATGGGTTACCAAAAGAAAGGCCTTGATTATAATTATCATAAAAATCAAATAAAAAAATGGTTTTTTCTCCAAAAATTTGATTAAGGATATAATCATTAGCAACATGAGTATGCATAGAACTACCACTATTTTTACCAAAAAATATAACACTGCTCCAAGAAGAACGTTTAATAATTGGATTATTAACTTGATCATATAATTTAGGTTGATTGAAATCAGATAGTTCGATTTCACCCATATAGATGCGTTTTTTGTCAATTTTTTTAACAAAATCATGCATGTTATAATATGACATTCTATCAACCTCACAATTAAAATGGTCTATTTCAGTGGAAAAGTTTTCGACTTTAACTTTCTTATTACCGAAGAAGTGATGAATATTATCTATATTCCAATTTTGATATGCGAATGTATTTTTACAAAGACCCCTAATAACAACAGGTTCTTGAAAATTAGAAAAATCAAAATCGCGATTATTATTAAAATCAATATCCTTTATTGATAGATAATTAACATTTTGATTAAGTTTTTTAAATTCATTAATAATATTATGAACTTCCATACATAATATTATTTTATAAAAAAAAACTAGAAATTTTTAAAAATGAAGTTATAAATAATGTAAAATAAAAGACTAAATACAAAAATAAAAAGGAAACTAGATTTAAAAGAAAAATTGTTCTCAAAATTATTATCAAAATTAAACATTTTTAAAAGATACAAAAGAATGAGTAGAGGTTTGAAGAAAAGATAAGAAATATCAGAGCGGTCATAGATAGATGTGATAGATAAGTTGAATCCATGTCCTCGAGTAGCATGCCACCAATGAGGAGGAATGAATAGAGAATCACCAGGTTGAAGGGTAACTTTATAAACAATCATATTGTTATGGTCCATAGAAAAGAAATCATTATAAATGAAATTAGGAGTGTCGCTGAAAGGATTGCAGCGAGTAACTAAATCATCACCAACAATAGAGCTTACTAACCACTCAGAACTCCAAGAATGATTATTATCGTGATAGCCAAAAAGATAAATAGTTTTTTCTCCAAAAATTTGATTAAGAATGTAATTATCTTCAACATGAATATGACAATTACTAGCAGCATTATTACCAAAGAACATAGTATTGGAAAGAAGAGTATTAGAAATATTTTTATTAATATTAGGATTAAAAATCTGAGACTTAATTTTATCTTTATCACATTTAATTTTTCCTAAATCAACTTCAGCAAGGTAAAGATAAGGGAGTGATTGAGACTGAGAATATTTAATAAAATCAGAAATAGTAGTTTTTTTAATAATATTTTTTTTTTGTCCAGTATAATAATGTTCATTATTTTCATAGACTTCAGCTGGGAATCTAGCATTATCAAATGTATCATCTAGATTATGAATATTCCAATTATTAACAGCAATTGTATCTTTACAAAAACCTCTAACAACAAATGGTTTATGAAGATTAAAAAATAAAGATTCAATGATGTCAGGATTAATATCATGGTTAATAGTAAATTCGTCTAATTTTAAATACTTAGAATTTTTATTTTTATTTTCTCGAATTATTTGAAAATCTTCGAATATCATTTATTATAAAGTATAAATAAAAATTAATTTTTAGAATTGTCATTAATATTATTATTAAGTAAATCAGTTAAATCATCTTCCATTTCTTGTTTATCAGAATCTCCAATAACAAGGTCGGTTGCATCAGAATCAATATCAGAATCATCATCAACTAAATCAAGTTCATTATTCAGTTCATCATCAGGAGTATCAGTGACAGTAACCTTATTAAAGTCTAAATAATTATTTTTAATATATAAATAACCATAATGTATTAATACAATAAGAAGGATAGATATAATAACAGAAAAAAGAATTTTAAGCATATATATATTTATTGTTAAATAAATATAATGTATTTAAACTAAAAAGTATATAAAATTGATTGAAATATATAAAATATATTAATAAACAAGAGAGTATATAATGACAAGCGTAAAAATATTAATAGTAGAAAAGACAGGTGCTATCAAGGAGTTAGCGTGGAAAAAATTTGATGAACAAGAAATATATAAAAAAGCAAATTTAAAAAAAGTAGATGGTTTTAAATTACATACAAAGTATAATGCAACAGTTAAAAATAAATTAGGAGAAAAAAAGAAATATATTGTAGATGTGTATGGAAAAGATAATGGAAGAGCAAATATGGAGAATAAATATGAATTTCCACCTCCAATAGATAATACATTGTTTTTTGGAAATTGTGTATTGATAAATAGAGATGAAGAAAATAATCCAATAAATATAACATCAGAGGAATGGGAGAAAGTGTACGAAGTATTATATGGTGGATTTGAAGATATAAATAGTGAAGATAGCGAAGAAGAAGAAGATGAAGAAGGATTAGATTTGACAAAATCGGGTTATGAAAAAGATGGTTTTGTAGTAGAAGATGAGGAAGAAGATTATTTGGATTGTAGTAGTGAATTAAGTGACGACGATTATATATAAAAATTGAAAAGTATAAAATTGATATAAATATTTACATTATTTTTATTGTAAATATTATAATTATGACAGAGATGAAAATGACATTGAACGAAGATGTAAGAGAGAGAGCAATTAAGGCAATAAACGAAAAAAAAAATATAATAATTTGTGGTCCAGAAATGAGTGGTAAAACAACATTACAAAAAGAATTAAAAGAATTATTACAAAAAAATAATTATAATATATTTTACGGGGTTCAAGAATATCATTACACAGAGATAGAAGTAAAAAAATGTATAAAGTTTTGGATAGAAGAAATAAACAAAGATTTGTTATCAGATGTAAAAGAAGATTATGAATACATAGAGACAGGAAGTATTTAAACACTACTCCATTCATCGGCATCAAAAGACCAATTATCTAATTCTTCAGTGGCCAACATAATACTATCTCTTCTAAGATTGAGTTGTTCTTGTTTAGCTTTAAGTTGAGTATTTTTTTTATCAATAGCAATAGTAGTTTCAAGTTCAACTTCTTTTTTCTCCCATTCATATATTTTTTGTTTATTTTCTAAATTAAGTCTTTTATTTTGAATATGATAATAATTTCTAGATTTAGTATCCATAATACACTCATATTCAGTAACTAATTCCTTTTTAGTATTTACAATTTCATTATAACGGTCATTAATATCATCTTTAATAATTTTCCATTCGGAATACTTATTATCGTGATTTTCATATGTCCAAATTTCTTTCTTAGACCAAGGACCTAATTTATCCATATTATAATCAATTTCATTCAATAATAGAGAGTATTTTTCTCGTAATAATTGAATTCTTTCTTTTAATTCATCGAGTGCATAATATTTTGAAATAGATAAAACTAATGAGATATATGTAGCAATGGTAATAGAAACAACAGAAACAGCAACATCTGACATAGAGAATTGTAATTTAGTAGCTTGTAAAAAACCTGAAATAGTAGATGTGAAAATAACAGAAGTTTGAATATTGTTAATGGTAGTGACTAAATCATTATATTTTAAATCGAGCAATCGTTTGCATTCTTTGGATTCTTTTAATATATGTATATTATTACTTCTTATAGAAATATATTCATTTTTAAAAATATTAAACTTATCTTCTCCATTATTTTTATTTTCTTTGGTTTTTAATGTATTTGGAGGTGTTGGATTATGAGGTAAAGAAGAAACACTATTTTCTTCAGAAACATCAGAAAAAATATTAGCCATATTATGACCACTAATAAGTGGAGGGATTGGTAGTTGTTGTTCAGGTTGAGAAACAATACTATTATTGTCGGGTTGAAATGTACGTATTCTTTGAGATACAGTTCCAAATCTTGGTAATTCATTTGTTTGAACAGAATTAGCAGGACTGGTTATTTGGTTTAAATTATTTTCACCAAGAATATTAATATTATTAGACATATCATTTTGAATTATTGTATTATTTGAACTTAGATCCATTTCATATATATTTCTATAATGATAATTATTTAATATTTAAATCTGCTAAATATTAAATATAATTCAATTAAAAAACTAATAATAAAATAATTATATGAATCTTAGTGAAACGAAAAAAAATAATGTTCTTGAGAAAAAATCTTGGGTTTATAATAAATATAAACCATATTATAAAGGATTAAAAGTATATATATGCACAAAATGGGATAATTGTAATAAGATAAATTTAAATCATTATGGAAAGATTATTGAAATAAATGAAAATTTTGTAACAGTAAATGTAGGTAAATATAAAGGTTATATAGATTTAATGAAAAATCAAACATATTCAAATAATGAAATAAAATATATTTTTCTTCTTAAAGAAAGAAATATTAATATAAAAAAAGAATATTATAAAATAAAATACAATGATGAATTAAATAAACGAGAAAAAGAAGTATTGTACAAAGAATTATTAGTATCCAATTTTAACTGCATATAAATTACTTTTTTTTATATTTTTTTTTTAAAGTGCGTCTTTTGCTTTTTTTTCCACCTCGTCTTGTTCTTCTTGTATTATATTCTTGGTTAGGGTTTTTTGAAAAATATTGAGTGATGCTTTTTTTTCTTTGTTGTTGTTTTTTCTTTTTAGGTTGTTGAAGATCAAACATTTCATACATATTTGGTTGGTTGTTATCAAGATTTGGTTGGTTGTTATCAGGTTTTTTTTTTTTTGTTTTACTACTAGATGGAGTTTTTGTAGTATCACTTTTTCTTTTTCTAGTCCGACTACTAGATGAAGTTTCTGTAATATTTCCTTTTTTTACTTTTGCACTTTCTTTATAACGTTTATACATTATCATTAATCCTTTTCCTATTAATACATTTTTAATTGTTTTTTCCTCATTTTCTGTTAATTTACCACCTTCTTCATTACTATTAGTTTGTATTTGTTTTTCCTTTAAAACACTTGTAACATCTCTATAGTTCTCAACAATTTCATTAGTAATATTATCCATTTCATTGAAAACACTTAATAGTCTTTCTTGAAGTTGTTTATTATCAAATAATTTTTTAAAAACATGAGTATTTTCATTATGTTTTTTATTATTACTTACAAGTATCCATTGTTTTTCGAAAGTGGATAAAGTATCACTACCTTTACTATCAGTAAAACGTTTTAAACAGTTAGAAATAAAATCTGCAATTTTTTTTTGTTGTGTTTGTTTGTCATCATATTGGTTACCTAATTTACTAAAATCAAGATTACTTTTAGCCATATTACATGTATGATGTGAATATGCAAATTCGTGACACCAGTATTTAATAACGGAAAAAGCCCAGTTAAAAATACCTTCATCTAGTTCATTTTGAACAAATAAATTTTTGAATTTACTTTTTATTTCTTCAAAATTTTTATTAATTTGTCTTATATCAAAATTCTTAGTACAATTTATATTTTTATATAATCTTAATAAGTCATCAAAATTACTATCGGTTTTTATAAATTTTTTCCATGCTTTTAAATAAGTATCATCATCTGAGTTATTAATTAATTTACATTTATATTTATTTAAAATAACATATGTAGGACTTCGTGTAAAAGCAGATATACAAGGGTATTTATGTTCCATCTCTGGACAAATTCTTCTTCTTCCTCTTGAACCAAATGTAACTTCTCCCCAGGCAGGAATAATGTCTTGTTGACATATATAACATTTCGGAAATCCTAATTCTGGTATCTCAATCTTGTTATTTTGTCCTAATCTATAAAAATCTTTACCATCACCATGTAGAAAATTAGTAAGTCCTTTATGTGTTTGTGGGTTGGTTTTATTCCCATCAGTATAGAGGCCCATTGCATATGAAACAATTTGTCCTCCCCATATATCACTCATTTGAGTTTCTTCTCCAATTTTATTACAAGCAATATTTCTAAGTGCTTGTAAATCAACTGTTGTTTTATTACCGCTTTTATTAGTTTTAATAACTTGAGGTTTATGACGATATTTACAAACTTCATTAAATATTCTAGAAAAAGGATTAACAGCATTATTTCCACTGGAATTATATAATTTGGATAATTCAAATCTTTTAGCAAAATCATTAACAACTGATGATGGAGCTTGTGAAAAAGCAGAACTTGTAGTACTAACTTGAGTACTCTTACCGCCGCCAGTTGAACCGCCCTCTTCTTTGACAATATCAAATAAATTCTCACTTAAATTATAGTCATTATTAACTAATTTATTAAAACTAGGGTCAATTACAGCATCTTTAGGCATTAAATATTTTACAGTATCAATATTTACAGTTGAATCGAATGGTCTTTTAATTTCATTATTAATATTAATATCAGTATTAAGAAATTTTTTAATAATGTCAATAAGCAATAGATCAACTCTTCCATTCATTTTTCTTTGATAATCATCAAGATCATCACCTGGGTCATTAGTCATAGTTCTTAAAGAACTTGTTTGTGGTTTCCTTTGTGATTGTGAAATAACACTGAATGCATTTTTACTACCATCTGACATCATCAATGTTCCAAGGTTACCTAATGGTTTATCAATAACTGTATCATCACTATCACTATTTGAAAAATCATTAATTAAATTTTTAGAATCGCCTTTATATACAGGCATGCTACCTAATTTCTCATAAACATCATTAGTATTCATTCCTATGTCTTGTCCTATACTACGAGCCATCGTACGACCTTCAGGACTTCCCATATTTTGAAGTGTTGTAGGTATATTTTTTTTATTATTAGTAGAACTCATAAATTAATTATATAGATAATAAAGATATAATTAATCTAAATGAAATAAAAATAAAAGAACATAGTGTATATGTTTAAAAAGACAATATTATTTCCAAGTAAAAGTGGTCAAAAATTAGTAGGTGTGGAGAAGGCGCCATTAATATTGGGGAATGTAATAAATGGGATAGTAAATACAGTAGAATGTAGTGAAAATTTAGATAATAATTTAAGGAATCTATATGTAGAAAATATGAAGACATTAGACCCAAAATTAAATATAGGAGGAGATCATTCAATGTCAATAGCGACAGTAGCAAGTTCATTAAGAATGAATAAGAATTTAAAAGTATTATGGATAGATGCACATGGAGATATAAACACAAGGAAAAGTTCAAATACAAATAATTATCACGGAATGCCGTTAGGATTTTTAACAAAATTAGATAGAAGAAAATTTAAATTTATAGTACCAAGATTAGAATTTAATAATTTAATGTACGTAGGAATAAGGGATTTAGATTCATATGAAAAAAGTGTAGTAAAAAGAAAAAAAATAAAATTTATAACATCAAGTAATTTAAATAATAATCCAAAAGAATCGATAGAAAAAATAAAAAAATTTATAAACAATGATCCATTACATTTATCATTTGATGTAGATGCATTAGATCCAAGATATATGAGATGTACTGGAACAAGGTACAGGAATGGTTTAGAGTTAAAAAGTACAAGGCAAATGTTAGATGAATTAAAAAAAGAGAATATAGTGAATATGGATATAACAGAATTTAATATGGAATTGGGAAGTAAGAAAGAACAAGAAAGTAGTATATACAATTATTTAAAATTATTTGAAGAGTATATAGATTTCAAAGAAGTTCAACAAATATCAGAGGTATGATTTAAACCATATTTTTTATCAATGTATTTCATATCTCGAGTAATGAGTTTGCATTGAGGTTTATTATTATTTCTTCTATAAATACGAAGTATATTAAAACGACCTTTTTTAGCAAGTGCAGCTTGTTTTTTAGTTTTATTCATATTATTAACTTCATGACGTATGCCTTCATTAATAGCAAGTCTGCGTTTAAAAGTAGGATAAGAGAGTCTGTATTTATGTTTTTTTTTAGAATCATCAATTGGTCGAAGTTTGGGTAAAATACGTCTAGTTTTAGAAATTTGTTTAGTTTTATTTTTGGTTTTTCTATTAGTTTTTTTAGATTTTCGATTAACCATATTATATATAATTAAAATATTATAATTTAAGGACATTACATTTTATATTAATAAATTGTAATATTTAATTTTTATATCATGAAAATAAACATTATTACTCTAATCATTTTAATTTTAATAGATACTTTTGGTATTAACACACTATGGAATGAAAAAACTGATCGTCGCGTACTACATCATTTAATGAATTGTAACTATAATCCTAATAAAATTCCATATTTACAACAATTTAAAAAACTATTGGATATCAAACAAGAGCACAACAATACTATAATTTCAAATATTCCATTTGATTTCACATTTTTACAAGGAAACGGCATAAATACATACAGTAAGTCTATATCATCATTAACAGGAGGTATGTACTCCAAAAGAAGTTCATTATATTATAATGACTTTCCTATATTTCACTATAAAGATAACCTGAAAGAAATTGGTAATGATATAAAAGCATTTATCGAAAGAAATATACAAAAACAGTTATTTTGGGGGAATTCAGATTTTCAGATAGTTTTATTACGTTATGAAGGTAATTTAGCTTCATTTGCCTGGCACTATGATACTGAAAGCACGACTTGTTATAGAACATTAACTCTAATTAGAAAAAATGGAACATTACCACTATTTCATTATATCGATATTAAAAGACAAG
>MDTE01192962.1_pt1 | contig 11696 bp, 10 predicted proteins | sample 811231 | NCBI WGS metagenome assembly MDTE01 (sample SAMN05326651, study PRJNA326480) | marine metagenome | isolation source: seawater | place: Indian Ocean: Red Sea | collected 2010
AGGTACTCGGCCTGGTTTAGGTGTCTCTCTAGATTGGGATGCAATCGACCTTAATACTATTTTCAAACTGTGAAGCTACTAAAGCGCTGCGCTGGGCTTAATTAACGGTTAGCTGTGTATATTGATAGGTGTTCCGACTCTTCGAAATCTCCCTGCTTAAGTGGGGAATAAACGTACGTAATCCGATCACTTATAAATAGGCCTGATTGGATTCATCACTTCTTTGACATAGAATCATGTTCAGCGAATGCTAATTTGATTTAGCTATGATCGACACACCAGTCATCAGATTTGATCAGAAGATTAAATAGAATGGTGACATATAAGGAATATGACCATGAAATCAACAAAAGTCGTCCTTTTACTGGCTCTGTCTCTCTTCAGCTTAATGGTAGTAACGGCCTGTAGCAGCGGAGATGATGTGACGCAAGTCAAGATTGGTCTTCTGAGTCCTCAGACAGGCCCGATAGCGGTATATGCTTCTGGTTTTGAGGATGCAGCCAATGTTGCTATAGCTGGTTTGAATGAATCTCAAGAGAGCCATGAGTTTGAGCTTATAGTTGTGGACTCAGGTTGTGATGGAACGCAAGCTGCAACTTCAGCCCAATCTCTGATTGACTCGGGAGTTGTCGGTATCGTTGGAGCTGCCTGTTCCGGTGCAACATTGGCCGCGATTGCAGTTGCCGCTCCGGTCGGTGTACCTATGGTTTCTTATGCAAGTACTTCACCTGCAGTGACTACGGCGGATGACGATGGTTATCTTTTCCGTGTTGTTCCAAGTGATGCTCAACAGTCTGTTGCGCTGGTAGATGTGGTCAAGTCAGTTGGAAGCAGTAATCCTGGCGTTCTTTACATGACTAATGATTACGGAGCAGGCCTTGCTGAAAACTTCAAGGCGGCCTGGGGAAGCGTGTGTACTGAAGTTGGGTACGATCCGACAGAGGGTTCTTACGATGCATCTACTCTTGCGCAGGCTGTAGTAGACGGTGGATGTGATTCCGTTGTCTTAATGTCTTATGCGACTGACGGTGCAGCCATTATGGAAGAATTGCTCTCGCAAGGCTTTAGTGGCGATCTTTATGGGGCTGATGGTGTTGCCGATGCTGCGTTCGTGGACTCATTCACTGACACTGCAGCGGTAGATGGATTAGTTGCTACTAAGCCTCGTCCTGGTAAAGACTCAAATGTGAAGTCTTCTTTTGAGGCTGCTTATGCTGCTGCTGGAGGAAATACAGAAGGTATCTACACTCACGAGACTTACGATGCAGTGAACATTATTGCTCATGCGGCTAAAGCGGACTCTGATGGTGATCTTCGAGATGATCTTGCGAGCATAGGGTCGGGTTACGACGGTGCCAGCGGATCCCACACGTTTGATGATAACGGTGACGTGCCTGGTACAGGTTATGAGGTCTGTAGTTTCAGTGGGACTAACTTCTCATGTGAACAGATCTGGACCTCAGAAGGTGGTGTAGAAGGTAAGTAACAATCAAAATACGTGCCTTTACACTTGTTCCCCTGCAGTCGGATACTGATTACGTCCGTCTCAGAAAATAAAGTAAACATGAAGGGCCGCCGGATTACTCCGGCGGCTTTTTGATAGTCAGGAGTAACGCATCTTCGTCCCAAATGAATTCTTCTACAGACCGGATAACTTATTTTGGTTGTAAAAGAGTTACTGCTTACCAGGTGTGATGTGATACGCGAAAAGCGCAATGTATTGCTCGCGTTACTGCTGATATTCGATTCATTAATTGGATTGAGTTACGGTGCTGGTCTTGTGGTGTGGTCAGGCCTGTTCAACGGGGATTTAGTGTGGATGCTGCAATCCCTTGAAATGGTGACTGGTGGGTTGTTTCTGATACATCTCCTACTTGACTCAATGAGGCAACGCTGGGGCTGGGTGGCGATTGTTGTTTCATTGATGTTGCTGATTGTTCTTATTCTAGGAACAGTCGAACTGCTTCTCTCCGGTTTAGGTCGATCAGCGATGGTGAACTATAACCTTTCTGCTGTTGGATTAAGCGGGTTGTATTGGGCTGCAGCGTATCTTTGTGTAGCGGCAGGTTTGACCCTTACTTATAAGGTCCAGGGATTCGGTAATTTTGGGCAAGCTAACACAATGCTTGTGGGATCCTATGTCGCCATTACATTGATGTGGTCTGACCGGTTTTTTCCCATATCTGATGCGCCTAAGGACGGCGCTCTGAACTGGAGCCTTCTTATCACGGCTGCCGTGACCGCGTTCTTCGTTACTGGTTTCGTCGGAATCATAATCGACACTTTGGTTTATAGAAGATTTAGAAAAAAGGCTGCATCACCAGTGGTGATGATGATAGCGTCGTTGGGAGTAGCGATGCTTATCAGAGCGGTTCTCTACATGCGATTTTCAGCCGCAACTTTTCGCTTTGTTCCAGATAAGGATTGGCGATTAGCGAGTTCCAATTTTTCTGTTGCGACAGAGCGTCTACAGTTGCATCTCGGTGAACGTGCAGATGTGCCTCTAATGGAATGGGCTAATAACGTGAACCCATATGCGTTTACGTACACTAAATCTATTCTTGTTATTGGTGTGTTTGCTTCAGTCTTTTTACTGTTGTTTATTCTTCATAGAACTAGACTTGGTAGACGGATGCGGGCAGTGGCAGATAATCCGGAACTCGCTGCATCTAGCGGAATTAATGTAGAGAATGTTCACCTCACCAGTGCATTTCTTTCCGCTGGCATTTCGGGTTTAGGTGGCGCTTTACTCGCCGGTGTATTACCTATTAATCCTGAACTAGGCATAGCTCTACTGCTACCGGCATTCGCGATAGTCGTTTTGGGAACTATAGGCTCAATTCCAGGCGTGATTATTGCATCCATATTTATAGGCATGGTACGTGCGGGTGCTGAACCACTTTTGATCGGCGTAGGACAGGCACTAGATCGACCGACTATGACTGGTTTTGCCGAAGTAATGCCTTTCATATTGTTGGTTGCCGTATTGCTCGTTATGCCAAGGGGTATAGGCGATGTTTTGACCCATTGGCATATTGGTCGCATGCGAAGACGGCATGAAAAAGGTGATGGCAGTGCGGGGCATTCCTTATACGATAGGGTTTTAGAGCGTCCCAATGCCCTTTCGTACAACGTACTGCGTTCACCTATGAAATATGTTCAGGAAACTTTGACCTTGATCATTAATAGATTAGGGCAAGGGAAAGCAGTCGTAATAGCTTTAATTGCACCAATTATTACGCTGTTCTTACTCGGCTTGAACCGTACTTTCAGCTTCGTAATTCATTTTTTGTCTGCAGCTCGACAGTTCTTATCTATAAATTCCATACAGAGATTTTCGTGGCAACGTTCTCCTTATTTGACTCTTAATCGTTACACCGAACGAGGGTCATGGGTTGTTTTTTTGATTCTTTTTCTAATTATTTTGTTGATCACATCTGTGTTACCTAGCGCAAACGAGCTTACGAAAGTAATGCAAGTCGGACGTATTTTTGCGTTGCTTGGAATATTTGGGCTGATGACATTTTCATTGAACCTTCATACAGGTATGACAGGTATGACTAACTTTGGCGTTATCTTTTTCGTTGGCATTGGAGCCGTGACTGTAGGCCTACTTGCTGCTCCTGTTGAAACGAATGGATACGGATGGAATCCCTGGGTTGCGACTTTTGTGGCAGTTTTGATATCAGGTGTAGCCGGGTGGTTGTTGGCGTATCCAACTGCAAGATTGCGAGTGGATTACTTTGCGATTGTGACGATCTCATTAGGTGAAATGCTTCGTATCGCACTTCAATCTGAGCCTTTACTGCGAGCTGGAACGGTGACATCAGCAATTGGTATATCTCAGTATGCTCGACCATTTGAAGGATGGTGGGATTCGGGAATGTCTGACACGGTTGGACGCTGGATTGGTTTAGATGTGGCAGCTCCGTATGTCGTTTTACTTGCCTTTATGTGTGTTTTGTTTGCATTAGCGATATGGTGGCTGCTCGATACAGTTTTTTCTTCTCCATGGGGCCGCATCCTGAGATCAATCAGAGAAGACCAAGATGTGAGTCAACATCACGGGCATGACATCTTGAGACATAAAGCGGCCAGTCTTGCACTTGGAGCTGCGGTTGCTGCTTTGGCTGGTGCTTTATGGGCCTGGTTGAACACTGGTATTTTCCCTGAATTTATGAGTCCTGTCAGGTCTACTTTTTTGGTTTGGGCTGCATTCATAGTAGGGGGGCGCGGGAATAATCGCGGCATGATAGTTGGAGCGTTTTTAATAGTGATCGTTGAGTTCTTCTTCAATGTGATGGTCGTTGCTCGCGGAAGTGAAAGTTTGCCATTACATGGGATCGTGACTCATCTAGATAGTGTCTTCAGATGGTTGGTTGTAGATGTCGGTGGATACCTATGGTCTGATCTTTCCATAGAAGAGGTCTTCCTAAGGGGCAAAGTGATCGTGAATCTTTCGTATCTCAAGCTAGCCTTAATCGGGTTGGTCATTATTGTTGCATTGCAGGTAGCACCAAAGGGATTGATACCTGAGGTTCCGAGCCGCCCTATACCCTCGATTGATTTGAGGAGACGTGGTAAGGAGGTTGAGTAGTGATGAAAAATCCATTGAAGGTATCTGGTCTCATCAAGGATTTCAGTGGGCTACGTGCTGTTGATGGGATATCTTTTGAGATTGAGGGAGGAGAGTTTGTTGGGCTGATTGGTCCTAACGGTTGCGGAAAATCCACGGCGTTTAATTGTATTTCCGGACTTCTCGCTCCAAGTAATGGCCAGATAGAAGTGTTTGGTGAAGATGCAACTTATTTACGCCCGGATCAAATTCAGTCAATGGGAATCACGAGGACCTTTCAGCATACTCGCCTCTGGAGAGAGATGACCGTTATTGAAAATTTGCTCGTTCCTCCTAGGCAACAGTTTGCGCCTAACCCAATACTTTCATTTCTTAGGCCCAGATCTCGTCCGGCTGAAAGAGAACGAGTAGATAAGGCATATGAGATATTGGACTCTCTTGAGATGTCGCATATGGCTCACAATATGTCCAGTGAATTATCCGGTGGGCAAAGTAAATTGGTTGACATCGGGCGAGCTCTTATGGGAGAGCCTCAATGTCTCTTATTAGATGAACCTGTTGCAGGTGTTGCAGGGCCCTTGGCGGAAAAAATATTCGTGAATCTCAGGAATCTTGTGTCTGAACAGGGAATGAGCGTGCTTGTAATAGAACACAACATGGATTTCATACTTCGCACTGGGGTGGACAAAATCATCGTTATGGATCATGGCAAGATTCTTATGCTGGGGACTCCAGAAGAAGTAATGGCGAGCAGTGCAGTAACAGAGGCATATCTCGGGGTTACCGAGGTACAAGCAGTATGAGCCGTGTTCTCGATGTAAAGGGTGTAACGGGTGGATATGGGTCAGTACAGATTCTAAATGGTGTTGACCTTTATGTTGACGAGGGAGAGTTAGTAACTGTCATAGGTCCTAATGGATGTGGGAAGTCCACTTTTATTAAAGTCCTCTTCGGCATCGCTGATCGATATGAGGGTACGTTTATTCATCGAGGTGTTGATGTGTCATCCTGGCGTACTGACAAATTAGTAAAACGTGGTATCGCGTATGTCCCTCAGGTCGACAACGTGTTTCCGTCATTAACGGTTTACGAGAATTTACAGATGGGAGGATTGGACATAGGTTCGGCAGATCTTCACAATCGAATCGATCAGGCATGTGATATGTTTCCCGAAATGCGAACACGCATGAGTGATCTGGCGGCGTCACTTTCAGGTGGCGAAAGGCAAATGTTGGCGATTTCTCGGGCGTTGATATCTGACCCCACATTCCTGTTGCTGGATGAGCCTACTGCTGCTTTATCTCCGTTGTATCAAGATCAAATAATCACAGCGATCGACGAGTTGAGGAAAGACGGTATTTCGGTACTTTTAATTGAACAGAATGCCAAGTTATCTCTTTCTAGATCCGATCGCGGTTATATTTTCGTGGGCGGCAAGATAGCTCATACCGGCAATGCCAAGGAGATGGCCAATGATCCCAGTATCGGTGAATATTTCCTTGGATTCCAAGATTGATGTACAAAGATAATATTACCTAAGTCTTGTAGCGCCTATTACGTGAGTTTTTGTTTGGCATTAGCAGAAGTTAGTCCAACGTCTTTCTGATCGACTCAGCGATCCCTTCTTTGCTTGGGTATACAAGTTTTTCTAGAGATTGAGCGAATGGTATATGGACTTGTTTTGATGCAGCTTTTTGCATTGGTGCTTGTAGATCCCAGAATGCTTCTTCTCCCACTATGGACATAATTTCGCTTGCAGCACTGCAAACTTTTGCCGCCGGATCAGCGACAACTAGTCGTCCGGTCTTTGCGACTGAAGATAGAATTGTCTCTTTATCCAATGGCACAAGCGTGCGAGGGTCTATTACTTCTACCGATACTTCTTCGTTCGCTAGTTCTTCGGCGGCGGCTAGCGCATGTGGCACTGATCCAGCTATTGCTACTAATGTGACATCTGTTCCCTCTTTAAGTATGTTTGCCACGCCAAACGGTACAAAGAAGTCTGGTTCATCGGGAACATCCCCTCGTGTTCCGAGTAATGTGCCATCTTCGAAAATGATGACGGGGTCATTATCCCGAATTGCTGTTTTCATTAAACCTTTAGCATCTGCTGGGGTACCGGGGGTCACGACTTTTAGGCCCCCGATATTCATGAAAACCGGGTAAGAACGGTCAGAGTGATGTGCCGCTGAACCTCCACCGTAGTACATGACAGCGCGGTATACGACTGGTAATGTCGCTTGTCCACCGAACATGTATCGCATTTTCGCAGCCTGTGATACTAGTTGGTCCATACCCACCCACATGAAACTAGTTAGGGTTTCTACCACTGGCCTCATGCCTACAGCGGCAGCACCTACCGCCGCCCCAAAGAACCCGTTTTCAGATAATGGGGTATTTAGAATTCTGTCATCACCGAACTCGTCATGTAGTCCGGCGGCAGCACCGTAAACACTAGCGCGTACGTCCTCTCCCATCAAAAATACCTTGGGGTCGGCTCGCATTTCTTCTGCTATTCCCATCCCTAACGCTTGCATGAACATTTTTTCTGTCATCTGTAAATATCCAGTTATTTAAATATTGGCGGAAAAATAGGTGGTAGTTGCCTGTTTATACCACTGGCATTTCGCTTGAGAACATATCTTTGTAAAGCTCTGACTCATCTGGGAAAGGACTATTTCTTGCGAACTCAGCGGCTTCTTCAACTTCTGTCTGAACAGTCGTGCTAACTGCATCACACTCAGCTTGCGTCCCTATACCAGTATCAACAATATTCTTTGTGAGAATTTCAAGTGGGTCGCGTAGCCGCCATTCGTCTATCTCTTTGTCTTCTCGGTACACTGATTTACGGATTTTCTCTAGGCCAAGAGAGTGCTCTTCGAAGCGATATGTGAGTGCTTCAATCAACGTCGGCCCCTCGCCGTTTCGTGCGCGTCGCACTGCTTCTCTAGTAGCTTCATACATGGCAATAGCGTCCTGACCATCTACTAGTACTCCCGGCATGTTGTATGCCTGAGCGCGGTCAGAAATATGCTCGACTGCTACTGTGTCCCGGTAAGAGGTTGTAACTGCGTATTGGTTGTTCTCGCAGATAAAAATTGTAGGTAAATTCCATACTGAAGCAAGGTTCATAGACTCGTGGCATGCACCTTGATTTGACGCTCCATCACCAAAGAAAACAGCGGAGACGAATTTTTTTCCTTCCAATTTCGATGCGAGTGCTGCGCCAGTGGCAACTGGTACTGAAGATGCTACGATTCCTGACTCTCCTAGGATTCCGACTGAGAAGTCGGCTAGGTGCATGGAGCCGCCTTTGCCTTTGCAGTATCCGTCTATGCGACCAAAAATTTCGGCCATTGCTTTCTTTAGATTTGCTCCTTTGGCTATTGGGTGACCATGAGATCGGTGATTACCTGCAATGTAGTCGGAGTCATCCATCGCTGCACACGCACCGACTGCCACTGCTTCTTGCCCAATGTACAGGTGCACGCCGCCGATTTCACCAGCACCGTACATTTCGGTCAACTTGAGCTCAAAATGTCGTATTCGCCACATACGTTCTAGCATGAGCATTAGAACGTCTTTTTCAATATTTAATGTCATAGAAATCTTAGGATTTAATTTTGTAGCAGGTTTATCTTGCTCGGCACAAGAAGTGATTGGAAATTACGAACGCAGTATATGGGCGTTCTAGTGTTTGCGGTATACCTGTTCGATTTAGATAAAGTCATATTAGTTGCTCGAAGTCTGGAGTAAATTAATGAGACTAAAGCGAGCCATATATTCAAATGGTATTCTGCGTTTGTATTAGCCGGTTGAAGTTATGATCCAATCTAAAGCTAAAAAAATCTAATGTCAGGCACTGGAGATTCTCAAAATATGAACGCTGTAAAAGATTTATTGAAATCAGGAAAGACCGTGGTAGGGACCGGTGGCACACCGAATCCTGATCTTGCGGGAATTCTTGCGGATGCAGGATTTGACTTCATACTTTTCGACACTCAACACGCACCGCTTGAAATACACCAGTTAATTCCCGCTATTCACGCTACAAATGGAAAACCAGCGGCTCCGATTGTAAGAGTTAGCGACAATAGACCGGACCTGATTTGTTTTGCGCTTGATGCTGGAGCGAGAGGGATTGTCGTGCCCATGGTCAACACTAAAGAGGAAGCAGCTTCGATGGTTGATTCATGCCTCTACTATCCCAAGGGATCTCGAAGTAACTCTGGACCAAGGGGGCAATGGGGGGAATGGAGCGAGTATCGTGAATATCTGGATACAGCAAACGAAGGAGTGGTAATTGCACCGATGATCGAAACGCAGGAAGCACTAAGTAATATCGATGACATCTTGAGCGTTGACGGTATTGACGTCTTGCTTGTCGGGCCTTCTGATCTTTCGATAGAACTTGAAGTGCCTCTACAGTTTGAATCTGACATATATCAGGCAGGTTTGGATAAGATTGTCGAGGCTTGTGATAGGTCGGGAGTGATACCTGGTATGTACTTCATACCGCAGGGAATGGATCCAAACTTTTTTGTTGAGAAGGGCTTTAAATTCTTCACGCAGCAGTGGGCTCCGATGGCGACAGAAGGGATTCAGAAACATCTAGATTCAATACGACGCTCGTGATCTATTTACCCTATATTATGCGTTTTTGTTCGCCATAATATTCAGCATAAATTCTAAGACAGTTTTTGTTTATTTTCGTTTGGTTGTTTTAGAATTTCCGCAGTTTGTGGACAGTGAATTACCGCACCCATAATTTTTTATAGGATCGTTACTCCCTATGCTTAAGCATTTTCTCGTTCCAAAAGAAGATCAGGTTCTGGTTTCGGAGCAAAAAGCGCGTTTGGGTACCCAGGCAGTGTTTGAAAAAATGGGTTTGCCTGCAGATGAGGCACAATCTTGTACTGACGTTCTCTTAACCAGTGATTTGCGCGGGTGCGAAAGTCATGGCATTTCTAATATGTTGCGTGCTTATATAGCAAGCTATGGTGACGGCTCTTACAATGCTCGTCCTAAAGTGAAAACGCTACGGGAGTCATCCGTTACTACTACTTGGGATGGCGATCGCGGTCTTGGTATACATTTAGGGCCTGACGCTATGAAATTAGCTATTTCGAAAGCGCGTGATCATGGTATGGGAGCGGTGGCCGTTAAGAATACTAAACACTTCGGCATGCTTGCGTATTATGTTATCCAGGCAATCGAGCAAGACATGATTGGTATGGCGATGGTTTCAGCTGGCGGTGGAGCGCAGGTTCCAACGAATGGTGCAGAGCCCGCATTCGGTACCCAGCCTATTGCTTGGGGAGCTCCCGCGAGCGAGATGCCACCTTTTGTATTCGATGTTGCTACCACTCAAGTTGCAGCTAACAAGCTTCAACTTACGCGCCGAATCGGATCGAAAATCGAGCCCGGTTGGATAGCGAATCTCGATGGATCGCCGATCATGGAGCCTGTTGATGTTCCTGAGTTCGGCGAGTTCAATATGCTCCCATTTGGAGGCACAAGAGAAAACGGCGGACACAAAGGTTATGGCTTCGCTTTAATCGCTGACATCATGTCAGGCATACTTTCTGGAAATGGACCAGGATTTATTGCTGATAAGAACTATTCATTCTTTGTAATGGCTTTCAATATCGATGCGTTTACAGATGTAACTGAATTCAAAGCTGACATGGATCGGTTGTTGAATAAATTGGCAAAAACAACTCCCGCTCCCGGACATGATCGGGTTTACTATGCAGGGCTACCCGAACATGAAGAGACAGCTATTCGCAAAGAAAATGGGATCCCGTATCACCGAGAAGTTGTAGATTGGTTCAACTACATAAGTACGGAACTGGATCTAGGGATAACCATGCCTTAGTTGATGCAGCAGTAGTAGCAATATCGCGTTTCTAAGCAATTTAGTGGTTTGATTTTGCACACTGAGATTGGCTTATCTAACTAGGCCATTCAATTAGTTCTACTCTGACGTTATCTGGGGCTGCCACCCAGCAAAACCGTGTGCCATCAGGAAGCTCATTCGGACCATCTACAAGTGGAGCGCCGACTGATGCAAGGCGTTCGATTTCTTCGTCTATGTCAGCGACATCGAAGCCAAAGTGCTCTAATCCAAGGTTGGGTTGTGAATCGCTTTCAGGCAGAACTTGACCATCTAACGGCCCTGAAATATTTACTGGTACCCCGTTTGCTGATCGGCATTTAATGAAGCGATCGCCGGTGTCACGCGTTGAGTCGTCGACGATTTCAAAACCAAAATTATCAACCCACCACTTAGCTGTATTTTCAGGAGTGTTTGACTTAAGGTGAATGTGATTCAATTTGTACATTTAGCGTGTCCCTCGTCAAATATAAGTGGATATTTTTTTGTGTTTTCCGGTGATCGATAGGATATTACAAGCATATTGATAGGTATGACAAAGCGCAGTGTTGTTTTCATTTTGATAGTGCGGATTGAAGCGCAGCTCTAGCATAGCCAACTGTGTATGCGAATCCAGTGTAGCCAGCGCCAAAGGCACTGTCGGGGAATTCTTTATCGTGATCAACTATCGGTGGATGTTCAGGGTATACAAGTCTTGGATAACCTTGACGTACTAATTCCTTCATCACGCCAATCATGTCGACTTGACCTTCGTCTAAGAAAACTTCAGTGTATTTTTCGTTAGGTATTTCGGTTATAACGTTTCGCCAATGAACGTGGTTGATGCGGTCGATGTCACCAAAATATCGGGCGACTTTCACCGGGTCACCTCCCATCTCCCTAGTAACCCCACAGTCAAAAGTGATTCCGTTTGCTGGGCTATCGACAATTCGAACTAATTTTTTCTAACCATCGATGCTGCCCATGATTTGGGCAGAACCTCGGCTTAAAGGTGCCGGCGGATCGTTCGGATGTAAAGCCATTCGGACTCCCGCTTCTTCCGCAGAGGGAATCACTGCATTCAGGAAGTACGTGATGTTGTCCCACATTTGATCGGCTGAGTGTGCGCCTTCTTCCGGCAATGGAGGTAATTCCTTGACTCTTTCATAGTCGAATGCGTGATATTCAGATCCACCTCGGCCTTCGACATAGTAATAACCTTCGATGATTCGATGGGCGTACCAG
>MDTE01202781.1_pt1 | contig 11696 bp, 7 predicted proteins | sample 811231 | NCBI WGS metagenome assembly MDTE01 (sample SAMN05326651, study PRJNA326480) | marine metagenome | isolation source: seawater | place: Indian Ocean: Red Sea | collected 2010
GATCGAAATTTATGACTTTGAAGTGACAATCGTGCACCTGGGTAAACATGTAATATTTTTACCTGATAAGTTGGCAAATCAATGAGGCTTTCGAACCAACCCCAAGGTCGTTCGTCCCTGACATGCTGCTTTGCTTGATTAACATCATTTTTTTCCAACTCCGCAACGATTTCTTTGACCTCTTGAGTGCGATCAGCGTTAGCAACAAGAACGGCATCTTCCGTGGCGACTGCAATGATATTGTCTAGCCCCAAACCTGCTATATGCATTCTTTCCGAGGTCGACCATAGAGTGGTATTTTTACAATTTTTACTGGTGGAGTTTTTTGTTATGAGATTATGATCTTTATCATGGCCAATAACCTCTGAAACTGATTGCCAATCCCCCAAATCATGCCATTCCGATTTTAATTCAATACAAGATAGGTTCTCTGCTTTTTCCATGATTGCATAATCAATCGAAACTTCTCCGATGCCCCCCCAGGACTTTGATTCAAAACGGAAAAATTCCAAGTCGGCTTCTCCATTCTGGATAGAGAGTCTTACGGCCGATGTCATATCAGGTTGATATTTTTCTGCTAGAGAAAGCATAACATCTGTCCTAAATAAAAAAATCCCTGCATTCCAAAGAAAGTCTCCGCTGTCTAATATCTTTTGCGCGGTTTTAGAATTTGGCTTTTCAATAAAATTGTTTACCTTTCGGCATGGTCCTATTCGTTCATGACCTCTCTCTATATACCCATAGCCCGTCTCTGGCCGAGTTGGCCGGACCCCAAAAGTAATAATATCTCCAAGTTCTGCTGCATTCTTTGCTTCCAATATACTCTCATTGAAGGTCTTAACGTCAGGTATATAATGATCAGAAGGCGCAACTAACATTAAAGAACCTGGATTCCTCTCCTCGGACAATTGAGCGGCAGCGATTATCGCGGGCGCCGTATTCTTGCCCACCGGTTCTAGATACACTTTTGCGTCCGAACAAATTTCCTTAAGTTGTTTTGAAACAAGGAAACGATAGTTCGATGATGTGATAACTTTAGAAGATTGCAAGTCTTGCCCTTTCAAGCGCAACACAGACTCTTGAAAAAGGCTCCTCTTTCCCACTAAGGGAACGAATTGTTTTGGCATACTCTCGCGAGAAACAGGCCAAAGGCGCATTCCAGAGCCGCCAGCTAAAATTACTGGAACGATAGAAACCATTGGGAAAGCTCCAATTTCTTATGCCATACTGTGCGCGCCAGATTTATTACCCGCATTCTATAATGGCAACAGCTTCATCTTAACGCCGCCTCCATATTTCCGCCATCAACCGTCATAACATGGCCAGTTGTCCGTTCACTAAGAACTAGGGAAAGGAAGGCTTCGGCCACATGTTCTGCCTCCACTTCCTTGTTCAAGAGATTACCTGAAAGATACGTTTTTTCATCAACACCTCTCGCCTTTGCCCGTTCTTTGATTACGTCTTGGTTTAACATACCCGACCTGATACGATCTGCGTTTACTCCGTTTACCCTCACACCATCTTTACCAAATTCTAATGCGAGTTGGCGTACGAGAAAAAAAAGTGCGGCTTTAGGTATCCCGTAGGCACCAAAGTTTTTACCCGGGTTCACCGCTTGTTTTGAAACATTAAAAAGCATTTGGCCACCGAAAGATTGTTTCTTAAAGACCTTGAAAACCTCTTGGGCCAAGCGGAAATGCGCAAAGAAATTAAGTTCAAAACTATCTCTCAACAAGCTTTCATTCATCTCAGCGATGCCTGACTGTGGTGCGTTCCCCGCGTTTGAAACCAGCACGTCAATTCCACCAAATTTCGAAACTGCATAATCGACAACCTTAGACGCTGCATCCGACTTTGTAAGATCAACTGCAAATGCGGAGACCTCCTGATCCAAATTTTCTAAAGTATTATCGAGAGCACCCCTATCTTGATCAACAAGTAAAACGTCCGCACCCTTTAAACGAAACTTTTCAGCTATACTTCTTCCGATCGTTCCAGCTGCTCCAGTAATAATTACCACACGCCCCTGCAAAATCGGTGGCATGGACTTTCCCAACTTAGCTTGCTCAAGCGACCAATATTCCATATCAAAAAGTTCCTTTGCATTGACCGGCTTAAAGCCCCCAGCATCAGCACCATCTGCCATAACTCTAATATTTTGTTGCGCCAAATCGGTGATTATTTTTGCACTTTTTCTGCTGGAACCAATTCCTATAAGACCGACCCCCTGAGCCCAAATTAAATTAGGCAAAGGAGAAAGCATTGTTTTTGGTACTTGGCTTGAGCCGGAATACCGTTCAAAATATTTTTTATAACTTTTGATATAATCTTTTATTTTTGCAGTTAATGCGGCGCGACTGTTTTTTATTTCATTCCTTTTAATTAACAACGGGTGTGCTTTGATACGGATCACATGATCCGGCGTTGCCACTCCAGCTTTTGAAAGGACCATAACGTCTTCGCGCTCTAAAAATTCTATCACATCCAAATTATCAATTAAATGTAGAACGGGAGGAGTAGCGCCTGCGGCCGCTTGATCCGAAAGTACCCCACGTAAGGTTTGGAGAAATTTTAGGACTTGCTTCTTTTCCACACGGCTTTTTTTAACTCCCCTGCTAACGCGGCGATGTGCCAACCACTCCTCTAAAAGATTGGTCTGGTCAATAACTCTATCATATGATTCTTTCGCAGTAGAACCCCAGGTGAAGTGACCATGTTTTGCAAGTAATAGACCTTCTATATTTTGGTTTTCATCATAGACCTTGGCTGCCTCTTTCGCGAGATCGAAACCTGGCATCACGTAAGGAACGATGGCCAATTTATTTCCAAAAATCTCTTTTAAAATTAATTCTGAATTTGGCAAATTTGCTAATGAAAGAAACGGGGTAGAATGAGTGTGATCAATAAATTTATGAGGCAAAAAAGCATGCAATAATGTTTCAATAGACGGATTAGGAGACGACGAATCAACTAGGTTAGCTCTCTGGACATTGACCATGTCCTCATCTGAAAGAGTGCTAAGTTCCCGTAGCCTCAATAAAGGTTCTAGCTTCACCGCCGGCAAACCGGGTGCTTCTATCGAGCCTAGATCCCAACCTGACCCTTTCACACACAAAACATCAACTTCCTCACCAAACAAATTTTTTGCCTTACTTTTACAGGAAGTGTTACCCCCTCCATGCATTACTAAATCGGGGATCCTGCCAATCAACCGAGAAGAGTAAACTCGATATATCAAATCTCTATTTAGGGGGCTCTTTTCTCCCTCTTTAAGCATTTTGTTAACGTCTTCATCACGCCAAAGATTTTCAAAATACATATCCCTGTAGCCTCAATAATTTTCCAGATGTTTCTATTAAAATAGCCTTAAGAAAACGTGGGCGCATTCAAATCTATTCACCATCAAATGAACAAAGTGATTTAACTTCTATTCCCATTTCAATAATTCTTTTAGATCCCCCTAAGTCCGGCAGATCCACTAAAAATGCGCAGCCAACTAGTTTAGCTTGCAACTTTCTTAATAATGTAATTGCCGCAATTGCTGTACCCCCTGTTGCAATTAAATCGTCAACTACTAAAACCTGTGACCCTGCGGAAACTGCATCAGTATGTAGCTCCAGTGTTGCAGTTCCATACTCCAGATCATAATTTTCCTCTATCGTTTTATAGGGCAATTTACCTTTTTTTCGTACAGGAACAAAACCCACACTAAGATGATGCGCTAATGCGCCACCAATTATAAAACCACGTGCATCGATGCCCGCTATATAGTCAATATTTTGGTCTTTCCATACTTCTTCGAAAGACAAAATCATGGTTTTGAATGCGTTCGGGTTTCCGAAAAGGGTAGTAACATCACGAAACATAATACCCGGCTCAGGAAAATCGGGTATGGTACGAATAAATTGGCTTAAATTCATTTTTAATCCTCGGTGAGGTTTAACTATTTCTTTTGAAAAGGCGGCCAGCTATGGGGTTCAAAATTCTCTGTTCCTCAAGTGAAATATTTGACTGGTCAGTGATAATTGCATACTCAAGGGCGTGGTCACAGCCTTGCTCACATTTTTCCCGTTTCTCTGATAAATTTTTTGTAACCTCAATTATAAGATTTTTTGCCGCCGAGGCATTTTGGGATAGCGTGGTAATAATATCGGCTACCTCCACGTTCTCATGATCGGGGTGCCAACAATCAAAGTCTGTGACCATTGCGACAGAAGCATAACAAATTTCTGCTTCTCTGGCGAGTTTTGCCTCCGGCATATTTGTCATTCCAATTACGTCACATCCCCATTTTTCTTTATATAATAGAGATTCAGCCTTTGTTGAAAATTGAGGCCCCTCCATCGTTATATAAGTTCCGGTAGGGTGATAATTTAATTGTAGGTTTTCCATTGCTTCCTTGCAAAATTCTACCATTCTATTGCACACCGGGTCCGCTAAGCTAACATGCGCCACACCCTCTCGACTGAAAAAAGTTTTTTCCCGCTTGTAAGTGCGATCAATATATTGATCCACCAGCACAAAGTCTCCTGGCTTTAAACTTTCTTTAAGGCTTCCACACGCTGATAATGCAATAACGTCTGTAACTCCAAGCATTTTCAAAGCACAAATATTAGCAATATAGGGCACATTACTAGGATTATGAACATGGCCCCGACCGTGGCGAGGAATAAAGGCAACATCCACATCATTTAACACCCCTGTATAAATTTCGTCGGAGGGACGTCCAAATGGCGTCTCAATACTATTCCATTGCCCGTCCTGAACCCCGTCAATTTCGTAAATTCCCGAACCGCCTATCACACCAAGCTTTACTTCAGACATTTCACAACCTCATTTTGCATACCAATAAACCCCAACAATGTCATATAAAGTCTTACCGAAAAAATAAAACTAAGATCATCGGTTTTGACGAAAGCTTATAACCCATAGATTATAATTCTAAATAACTTATTTCAGACTGGACAGATTATATCATGTTAGTAAATGGCAGAAATTACAAATCTATTTGGAGAGAAGAAGATTCCGGTGCAGTCAAGATCATTGATCAAAGATGGCTCCCACATAAGTTTTCGATCGTAAACATAACATCGTGTCAGGAAACGATGACGGCAATCCGTGATATGTGGGTTCGTGGGGCCCCTCTAATAGGTGTTACCGCAGCCTACGGAATGGCTATGGCGATGCAAGAAGATGCGAGCGATGAAAATTTAATTTCCGCAGGTAAGTTTCTGAATTCTGCACGCCCAACCGCCATTAATTTGGCCTGGGCAGTTGAGCGAATGCAGGAAAATTTAAAAGGAACTTCCGAAGAGATGCGGGCCGGGGCCTCCTTGGAATTAGCGGATTTGATGGCGGAAGAGGATATCGAAATAAATCGTCGTATTGGGGAACACGGCGCAAAAATTATTGAAGACATTTTTCTTCGAAAATCTAATGGAGACCCTGTGCGTATTTTGACTCATTGCAATGCGGGGTGGCTCGCTACAGTAGACAGAGGGACGGCTACCGCTCCTATTTATGAAGCATCTGAAAATAAAGTTCCTATTGAGGTATGGGTAGATGAGACACGACCGCGTAATCAGGGCGCTGCACTGACAACATGGGAGATAATGCATAATCAAATTCCGCATACATTGATCGTGGACAATGCCGGTGGCCACTTAATGCAGCGCGGTTTAGTAGACTTATGTATTGTCGGATCAGATCGCACTACAAGCACTGGCGATGTTTGTAATAAGATTGGCACCTATTTGAAAGCACTAGCAGCAAAAGATAATAATATTCCATTCTACGTTGCTCTTCCTTCTTCGACCATAGATGAAAATCTCAATGACGGGATCTCTGAGATACCCATTGAAAATCGCGGACCGCATGAGGTAACCCATATTCAAGGAAAAAAAGAAAACGGGGAATTGATCGACGTACAAATTTGCCCCGATGGAGTTGAAGCCTCCAACCCGGCTTTTGACGTAACGCCTAAGCGCCTGGTCACAGGTCTTATAACTGAAAACGGAATAAAATAACCGCGTTAAAGGTTTTTCCGTAAAGTCAAAGTGAAATGATTAACGGTTGCGAGCAACCAAAATTAACAAAAAAACAGAAACGAAAGAGGGTAACCTGGTTATTGAAAACCTTAGAAGATTAGACTCACCGGCCACCCTTTTATAAAATGGGTAATGCTGTCTTAATTTTCTAGAACTTAGCCAAGCATTGATAGAGGACAAAGCCAATACCGACGGCTCAGCCCAAAATCTTCGGCCCATTCTAATACAAAATAAGATGGACATTGAAGATAAAAAATGTGAATAGGATGAGCTGACATCGTTGTTAAACTTTTTATCTAAAGCGTGTTTTAATTCACCAATAGGCACCAAGGCACTCAAGCTATCTTCTACCGCCTGTTTCCCGCCGAGACCTGAAAAAAGACTTAAATTATTAGCCCCACTCTGACGCGATTGGACGTAACCAGCAACATCACAAAATTTTAAAGTTTTAACATATCTCAGATACCTTGAAACAAACTGAATATCCTCAAGTTGGCTAAGTGTTTCGTCAAACTCTAATCCATTTGATTTTATAATTTCCGCGTCAAAGAGTTTATTCCAGCAATGCACCAACATGGTATAAACATACGGTTTAAGAAAATATTTTTCGATATAGGCTGAAAGCTCCTTTTGTCCAAAGCTCTTACTCCGATCAAGCCCGTGGCTCCTCAGATCCAGAGATCGTCTATTGTTTTGAATAGAAAATGAACTTGATACCATCTCAACATTTAATGCCAACCCAGCCATTGTCTTCAGATAATTGGGCAAAAGATAATCATCAGAATCAAGAAACATTATATGAGTTCCTTTAGAGACCTTTAAACCGGTATTTCGGGCCGCCGACACGCCTTTGTTTATATTGTGAGTAAAAACTTTTATTCTATTATCTTTTTGTGAATGTTTTTTAACAAGGTCACCTGCAGCATCTTCGCCACAATCATCAATTAGGATTAATTCGAAGTCCTCATAATCCTGAGAAATAACACTAGTAATACACCTTTCGATGGTTTTTTCCGCGTTGTAAAATGGCACTATAATGGAAACAAAAATATCAGCGTTTTCCTTCATCGTGGTCCACCATAGCACCTTGTTTAATTCCGTGACCCACTCCCAAAACAGCCAAAAGTTTGTCAGAAAGTTCTGCCTTTACGCTGTCAGATATTATAATGGACTGATCCTCTTCCGATGCTATTTCCTTCATATAACTTGCCGCAAAGCTGCATAACAATCCTACCCTTACATCTCGGGAGTTATTGGCACCAGCACAATGCCAGAGATTACCATGAGTAAATAATACGCTCCCTTTCAATCCCGTCGCCAATTCAAGTGGTAATTCTTGATCAGCCTCCTGGTTGGGCTTTCTATCAATTTTATGTGAGCCCCTGAGGAATTCTGTCGCACCATTTATTTCGGTAAAATCGTTTAACATCCAAATACTATTTGCTTTTGCTGCCCAAGGAGGAATAGGTTCTGGGAAAGGCGTATCCATGTGTAACTTCTGTTTGGGTGCACCCGGAGATATAATATTGGCTTGAAAACTACTGAGATGAAACAATTGATGTTTTGTTGACCTGGCAAAAATGAAATTCATCATCTCATTTAGCTCATCAATTTCCAACAAAGAACGAAATTCCTGACTTTTATTTGTCAGGTTCCAAACTCTCTGGGTTTTTCCACTAGGATCAAAAGGGTATATATATTTGTCATCAATTTTTTTTTCGTACTCAGCCATATCCAAGACCAAATCACGAAGGTCATCTGCCTTCGCAGAGGGTATTAACTTCTTCCAGATGTATACGCCATCTTTTTCGAAAGCCTTCTTTACGCTTTTTTGGAGCATACCTACTACCTTGCGTATTTAGTGTGTTCCACTGCTTTCTTTGCCTGTATTCCTGGCGTGATTTCCGGATCTCCATAAGTCCGACCGTTACACGAATCACAGGCCGCCAAAACCGGTTTTTGTCTTAAGAACCACTTGAGCTTCTTTTTGATTTTCAAAATCTGCTCTGAATTAAAATTCCTTGCGCCACGAACTGAGGCAAAATCACTATCTGCCTGTGGGATTGCTCTTAGGCGTTCAGCATTAGCGGAAAACGGGCACCTAAACATTTTCCCATCTGTCATTGTCGTAAAATGCTTAGCACAGCAATTTTTAAAAATTTCAATGTTGTCTTCAGGTTTTCTATCCCAAATCTCAATACCCCCACACTCCGTCCAGCCGTATGCAGGCTGGTAGTTAAACTGAATATCAAGCTCAATCAGTTTATTCTTAAGTTTCTCTGCGTTTCTCGATAAATCACCATAGGTGGTTATGAAGACAAAAATCTTGTCATCTTGTAAAACTCGTAATTTTTCATCGGGTGGACAAATTGTCCCGTTCGTGTAAATCACCACCTTGTTTACCTGTTTGCAGGACGCCGCTCTGGCCGAAACTTCATGAAAATCCTTATTCATTAGAGGCTCCCCTCCGATGATACGAATTTCATTGATCTCATCAGCAACAGACACCAAATCATCCAAATCGTCGATAAGCTCTTGCTTGGCAATGTTTTGAGGGTTCTCGTAATACTGCATCAAATTGGCGCAGTCCTTACATTTCAAAGAACATCTCTCAGTCAAGACTAGATCAACGCTACGAATAAATAAAAGGTTAGGGTCGAGATATTTTTTCTGAGAATTAACCATGTTGGAAATTGCAAAGTCTACAAAGTCCTTTGTAAATTGTCCGCCGGAGTGGTTCCGCTGTAGATCTCCATCAATCAATGAACGAAAATCAGCATTCTTATTTTCCTCAATAATAAAGGAAATAGGCGCCCAATTATAAAAACCCTGGGATTCAAGCTGCTCTATAATATCCGCGATATACGTCGAGGCAATCAGAACCACACTATCCTTTGACATGGTATCTAAATGCGGTGCGTGAAAGACATGAACTCCATTCAGCTCAATATTACACTTGTTTTTGTTATTATCGAGAAACCCCTTTACCTTAATTCCTTCGGATTCAAGTATTTTTTGTACAGCTTTTCCTGCAATATCTGCCCCAAAAATATACAACTCACTTTTTTCTTTGGAGGCAAGTTCCAAAAAACCTTTATAATTTTGAGGAATGCGCTCTATGCCCTCAATCACTTCCGAATTTTCTTTAAACATCGTCTCTGCCTAAAAACCATATACTAATAACTTATGTGCTGCCTTGCCCATTCCTGACCTGCACAAACCATAGAAATCGACGAGGATACCTTGTATTATTACCTAACATAAATCAGAATCGAAATTTATTATAGAAAAAGATTTAATTAATTAATATTAAGTTAGGGTTAAGAGTGGTTGAATATCAAATCTTTAGTACTTATAGCAACCTAATATTTTACCAAAAATTTGACGGTTACCGATGATGAAAATTCAACACAAAGCTTCTTTTGTGCTTGAGCTGTTGTGCTTACAACTTATTGCCACAGTGTTGGTAACTTATGCTTTTAGTTTTTTTCTAGCCTCTAATTTTGATATTCCCGTCGGGCTTTGGAGAATATTTCGTGGTATCTACATCGTTGGGTTTGTATTAGTATTTTTGTTCAGCATTTTTGGTCAAGTGAATAATGTAAAGATGCTCTTTCTTTCAAGTGATCCCTTCAACATTAGAGGTTTCACTCTTCTATCTATTTTGGGAATTCTTGCATTAATAACAGCTTTTGTCTTTTACCGACTAGCAACGCCAATTTTTGGCGTGACTGACCAGGTAATAATTTTAAAAACTTTGGGGGGTAATTTAAGGCTTTTTGTGGGTATAATAGGTGTTGGTATAGCAATCTACGCAGTTAGACATCTTCACGTATTCCATAATCTGATTTTACTTTTTCCAAAAACAATAAAATCATTAGTTTTGTTATTGGCTTCCTTTACTTTAGCCTTACCAATTTTATTCCATGGGACAATTAACTCAGAAACACATTTTGATGAGGGGATATCCTCAAATATTTCAGGTAAATTTGAAAATGGTGTAGGAGAGGATATAGAATTTAAAATCACTAGCAAACAATTCAAAAACTATTTAGATAATTTCGGCAAGACAAACGATTCTTTGTTTGTTTATTTGCACCGACCCGAAAACAAGCCAATAAAAAAAGAAAAAATTGAGAATTTATTATCTAATTATTTCGAAAATTCTATTATTGCTCTCTGGAAAACCAATACGAATAAACCTCAAGAGCTATGTTTTTTTAAATACAACATCCCCAAAAATGGCATAAAAAAGTTTCGAGACTGCGTTCAATCTAAAAATATAAGAAATATAATTCCTCATTATGGAAGTTTTGCCAGTCACCTCGTAGGTTTCCAAAGAAATTACGAAAACAATAGCAAGGATTTAGTTTGGGATCATTTAGGCCAAAAGTTTGGGCAGGATACGGCAGAACTCTACTTAAAGGCTGCGGTCCTTTTTCAACGAAATGCACAAACAGAACCAAAAGTCTTCAAAGATATAAGACGATACATCGGTAACGCATCTTCGACAGGGTTTTATACTCACCATTACGCCGCCATTGCACATTCAATCGATAATGCACCAAATACAATAAGTCTGGGTTCAAATCAGTATGGTTTCGGTCCTCTTTTTTTAGCTAAAACTTTTACAGCTTTTGGCCTATCATCATATGACGGAATTTATTTGGCAACCATTCTGGCGAATCTTATCCTTGCATTTGCACTAATTATACTATTCCGCCGCACGACTGCCCCAAGCCAGATTCTGATAAGCATTGGTTTCATATTAAGTATCACCGTCAGTTTTCTACTCAATCATATGTTTGCGCCAATGGTTTTTTCCATTAGGTATTTACCGAGTTTATTACTTTTCTCTTATCTTGCATACCAAGCCATAAATGTGGAGACAAACAAGAGCCAGGCGCCTCAAAATTTTACCCATGTAATCTTTGCTCTCTTCATTGCAACCTATAATTTTGAATACGGAATCATTACTACTACTGCCATGGCCATTGCCGCTGTGTTACATAAGCAAAAAAGTTTAATTATAATTTATATTTTAGCTATCATTACCACTATTTCCTTTAAAACTTTGAGTGGGGGTTATGATACCGGCTCATCCGGTATAAATTATGGCGGGTATTTTTCTAATTTTGTGGCTTTAGGGCGGTTTGACCGAGTCTTAATTATTATATCTCTTGCTGCTTTAATACCAACTTTCTGGTATTTTTTTACGAGAAATAGAGACAACCCCTCTTTTGAAAAAGATTCCATAATAGTTCTATTCTTCATGCTTTCTTTTAAGGCAGGTTTTATTGGTTCGGGTAACCACGCAGGTCCTATTTTTCTACTCATAGCCCTATTATCTATAGTGTTCCTTTTAAGATCTCGTACCATAGAAAAGTTTGAATTGAGAGACGCCGCAGCTTACACAACAGTCGCAATATGTGCTGTTCCACTATTTCTGATTTTGTTGAGTGGTCGCCATGGACTCGAAGAAAAACTTGTCTTCGAAACTTATTCAAAGACCAATGTCTCGCAAATTCAGCCGATGTCAAAAAGTTTAAGGGGAAAATTGGAGCACGCAAAACGTTTGATGAAAAAGGGAGACATTTTTATATCCCCCTCTGACAGCGGTATCACATTATTTACTCAAGCCAAGGTCAC
>MDTE01074326.1_pt1 | contig 11695 bp, 8 predicted proteins | sample 811231 | NCBI WGS metagenome assembly MDTE01 (sample SAMN05326651, study PRJNA326480) | marine metagenome | isolation source: seawater | place: Indian Ocean: Red Sea | collected 2010
AAGGATCTACCGTCGCAGCTTTCTACGGCGTCGGCAACCTCCTGCAAAACTCCCAAAGTTTTGTCGTCTGGGAAGCCGAAGCCTATGATCGCAATCTCGACGGGCTTTGGGTCGAGGATATCGACAATGGACCAGCCCGAGGTGAACCATCTGGCGGGGTGGCCATGCTTATCCCCAATGGCGCTGGCGGCGGAGAATCCACGACCAAAATAGAATACGATATCACCTTCACACAGACAGGCACCCACATCCTCTGGTATCGAGCCAGTAGCGACAGCGGAAAAGATGATTCTGCCTGGTTCCACTTGAATGGAGATCGCCCACCCAACCGCACGGAGGGCAATCAAGCCAGCATGAGTGGCTTCAATGCCAATCCCTACGAGTGGAACAGTAATCCTCAAGATGGCGGCCCTCCCATGACCTTCGAAATAACGGAGGCTGGAACCCATACCATCTCGGTAGCGCGTCGTGAAGATGGGGCCTACATGGACAAATTCGTGGTGACCACCGACCCCAACTTCAATCCCCTCGATTTCGGCACGTTCGGACCCGCAGTTACCCCTCGAGAAGGTGAACCCATCGAAGGTGGCGCGACGGCCCTTATCACCCTGAATCCAACGGATAGTGAAGGTTTGGAGAACGCCTCCCTCACACTCAATGCTAATGCGGATGTCACCGAGGGATTTCTGACCACTTACCAGTGGCAGAGAAAGGATAATGGGGCCTGGAGTGACATTCCCGGCGCTACGCTTCCGGAGCTGACTCTTTCACCCTTGACGATGCAATGGGACGGCGCAGTGGTTCGCTACCACGTAGTGACAGTCGGTGATGAAGCCTCCAGTGCCGAGGCAACCATCACAGTCATTCCCGAGACGGAAGCACCCACCATTCTGACCTCCAATGGCATCGCCCCCACCCGGCGCGTTACCCTTTTCTTTTCAGAACCCATCACCCAGACCAGTGCGGAAAATGCCGGAAACTACAGTATTTCCCCAGGAAATGTTTCCATCCAATCTGCTACCTTGTTACCGAACCACCGCATGGTTTTGTTGGAGACGGGGAATCTTCAAATTGGCACCAAATACACAGTGACCGCCAATAACATTGCCGACACGGCAGCATCCCCCAACCGAACCAGCAATGCACAAACCAAGTTTTACAGTCTAGGAGAGATTCAACCTCAAAACAGTGAAGGGCTTCTGGTCTTTGAGGCGGAAAGTTACACGGACAACCTGGACGGGCTGTGGGTGGATGACAGCGATCGCGGCACGCCATCAGGAGGCATCTCCATGGTCCTACCCAACGGTGCAGGGGGCTCCGAGTCTGCCAGCCAATTGGTGTATTATCTGGAATTCACTCAGACTGGCACCCACATCATCTGGTATCGAGCCAGTTCGCCCGGCGGGACGGATGATTCGGCCTGGCTTTGGGTCGATGGCGGCAGACCGACTGATCGAGTGGATGGTAACCTGGCCAGTATGACGGGTTTCTCTGCTGAGGATGATTTCGTGTGGCTGAGTGACCCCCAAAGCGGCCCCAGCCCCATGACTTTTGAAATCGACACCCCTGGCATGCATACCATCGCTGTCGCCCGTCGTGAAGACGGGGCCTACTTTGACAAGTTTGTCATCACAACCGATCCAGCTTTTGACCCTACGGCCTTTGGATCCATGGGCCCCCTGGAATCCCGCAGCGGAGCACCTGCCCTGCAAACCATCACCATGCATGAACCTGTGACTGGCAATGCTTACCAGGAAGGTGAAAGCGTCACTTTCGAAGTGGATGTGACGACCACTGCCCGCGTCATCGACCGGGTGATTTATCTCGCCAATGGAGAGATCATCGGAAACGCCACCCAAAGCCCCTACAGTTTTCAATGGGAGAACCCACCCACTGGCATTTACCGGGTGAGTGCCACCGTGATAGACGATGTGGGTGCGCAGGTAGGCACACCGGAGGCCGCTATCGTAGTCGGAGATCCCAATCAGGTCCTGCTGGTTGTGGCAGACCCCAGTTTGAGCGACAGCCCCAGTGACGCCATGGTAGCCGATCGACTTACCAGCATGGGCTTTCAGGTGAACGTGGCGAATGACAATGGCATTCAAGAAGCCGATGCCTTCGGACAGAAACTACTGGTTATTTCGTCCACCGTAGGCTCGGGCAATATCGGAAATCGCTTTCGGAATACCCCCGTTCCAACAGTCCTCTGGGAAGAAGCCAATCAGGATGATTTTGGTATGACGAGCGATGAGCCCGATTTCACGCGTGGGCTGACCGAAGCATCCACCACCATCGAAATCGCCCTCCCTGAACATCCTCTGGCAGGCGGATTTGCCGCAGGTTCTCTCGCCATCATGAAGGAGACTCAACCCATGGCATGGGGATACCCAGAAGAAGATGCCATCATCATCGCCCACGATTCAAACGATCCTGATCAAGCCGTTCTCTATGCTTATGACGAGGGCGGTGAGATGCTTAGCGGGCTGATGGCCCCAGCAAGAAGAGTACTACTGCCAATGTCGGATGATGCGTTTGCTGCCCTCAACGAAGCCGGACTTATGTTATTTGATGCAGCCATTGCGTGGGCGATTGGGGAGACCATCCCCACGGGTCCTGCCGGCGACATCCGTGTTCAGATCCTGGCTGATGATTCCAATCTGACCTTGAGCTGGGAAGGCGCCTCCGGGCCGGTGAGCGTACAAACCAAGAAAGACCTCAGCCAGGCTCAGTGGGAAACCGTGCAGTCGACCAGTGAAGCCAGCATCACTCTGCCGATCGAAGCAGGCAATGCCTTCTATCGCGTTGTGCAGTAGGACTGACTCACCCAAAGGCCAGCCCCGACAACAACACATCTCTCAAACGGAGGCCTGCCCGTTGGCAGGCCTCTTTTTTGCGCATCCAGAAGCGTCCAACCACCCAATAACTGAGGGGACCCCATGCAGAGAAGGGATTCGATGGACCCAGTGAACCCAAAAGGTCAAATAAGCTTCTGGTCTCGCAAACGCTGCTCCAATTGCCTTTGATACGCGGCTTTTCGCTGCCGGTCCTCCCGTGCGGATTGACCGTAGAAAATAAAGCCCAGAGCGCGTCGCTGCCGAGTTGGATGACTATTTTTGGCCGCTCGATGAATGGTCAGGGCGTGATGCACCAGAAGATCGCCTGCTTGGGCTGGGCAAGCTATCTCCGAGGTCTTATCCGCCTCTCCATAATCCATCACACCCTGAGAAAACCCCAGGGTGCGCGTGCGAGCATGCCTGCGCAATCCCTGTCGGTGACTTCCCGGCACATAACAGAGGCAACCATTGGTCTCATCCACTTCATCGAGGGCGAGCCACATCGTCAATGCCACAGGCGGCTGAAGCATGAAATAATAGCCGTCCTGGTGTGGCGGGGTCGGCTGATTCATTCCAGGCACCTTGTTGAAATACTGAAGATTCTTGGGCACGACATCTTCGCCGAGCAGGAATTCTGCCAGTTTTTGCGGCCGATCATACATCCAATCAGCAAACCATTTGTAATGGGCTTCCAAATGCTGGATTTGTTTCAAACTTTCACGGCTTTGCCGATCCTCGTAGAAAACATGTTGAGCGGGTAACTCATGCAAGGAAGGTAACACCTGCTCAGAGAGTTGTTTCTCCAATTCAGAGCGTTCGGCAGGATCCAGAAAGGACTGCATGGTAGCAAATCCATGCTCACGAAAATCTCTCAAAAGATGGGACGATGGGCTGCTCATACGCGACCTAGTTGACTATCACACAGTCTTGAAAGGGAAAAAATCAAGCAGATCCTGATCAGCGCATGCCGAAAGCCCGGAAAAATTCATGCTGGCAGAATCAAGGAGCTCACCTCAAAATCGACATTGATCATGGAAGAAGCCTTTTCGCAAGCGGTGAGTCAGACCCAATTCGGGACCCTTGATTGGATCATCGTAGCCCTTTATCTGAGCATTTCGGTCTTCATTGGCTTTGGCGTCAAAAAATATGTTCGCAACATGAGCACCTACCTCGGGGCTGGTCGTGCGGTAGGAACCTGTTTGGGCATCGCCACCATGACGGGCACGGAAATGGGCCTCATCACCGTCATGTACAACGCCCAGAAGGGGTTTACCGGAGGATTCGCTGCTTTCCACATTGCTCTGGCAGCCGGCATCGTGACTTTTTTTGTGGGACTCTCAGGCTTTTTTGTCTGTCGCCTTCGCGACATGAAAGTCCTCACCATCCCGGAATTCTATGAAAAGCGCTTTGATCGCAAAACGCGCATCCTTGGAGGGATCATGCTTGCACTTGGAGGCATCCTCAACATGGGTTTGTTTCTCAAGGTGGGATCCATGTTCATCGTGGGTATCACCGGAATGTCCGCCGAGAGCCAGGCATTGCCCTGGGTGATGACACTCTTGTTACTGCTGGTATTGGTCTACACCGTTCTAGGGGGAATGATATCGGTCATCATCACTGACTACGTTCAATTTGTCGTGCTTTCCTTCGGCATCTTGGTCACCACTTATATCTGCATTCAAAAACTAGGTTGGACCCACATCATGGAGTCCCTCGAAGCCACCCGAGGCGCCTCCAGTTTCAACCCACTGGACGAGGGCAGTGGGTTTGGTTGGTCCTATGTGGCCTGGATGGCCATGCTGGGCCTGGTCAGCTGCGCCATATGGCCTACGGCAGTCGCACGTGCACTTGCCATGGAGAGCACTCAAGCCGTCAAGAGGCAATACATGTGGTCCTCCGCATCCTTCATGATTCGCTTCTTAATCCCTTGTTTCTGGGGTATATGCGCCTTTGTTTATTTCAGCGAACAAGCTCCCGAGTTGGGGACACTTTTCATCCCGACTGAGGGTGGCGTCGAGACCGCCAACAATCTGTATGCCATGCCTATCTTTCTAGGACGTATCCTGCCCGCAGGACTCGTTGGACTCATCACGGCAGCCATGATTGCGGCCTTCATGTCGACACATGATAGTTATCTACTCTGCTGGAGCTCCGTGATCACTCAAGACATTCTGGCTCCCATGATGGGCAGAACGTTGAGCACCAAGGCACGTATTCAATTAACGCGGCTCTTCATTGTGCTGATCGGACTTTACATCCTTTACTGGGGGCTGATCTATGAGGGCAGCGATGACATTTGGGATTACATGAATGTCACCGGAGCCGTTTATTTCACCGGTGCCTTCTCTCTGCTGTTGGGAGGGCTTTATTGGAGGCGAGCGAGCTCAACAGGCGCATTCCTGGCTCTACTGAGTGGACTGACGGCCCTGTTGGGCCTGGACCCCATTCAACGAATGGTCGGCTTGAAGGTCATCGATCCAGAGACAGGAGAAGTGACCCGCCAGATCATGACAGGCGACCAGGTTGGCTTACTGACGGTCGCAGCATCCCTGGCCATTTTTGTGATTGCTTCCCTTTTATTCCCTGACAAACAACCCAAAAGCATACCAACCACCTCCTAGGCCAATCGAACCTTTCTTGCATCAACGATCATGTGGCAGCAACTCTGGACTTTTTTATTTTTCGGTGCACTCAGCATCTTCGCCCTCATGTCCTTATGGGTGACCATAGGTGGGTATCGCGATATCAAGACCCTGCTCCAGCGCTTGAAGGACGATACTTCTGAAGAGGAATAAGAGGTGGCATCGGTTTACATCTGTCGATGAATTCAAGCGTCACCTTGGCATGGTGCCTTGAATGGTCGGGGCGGCGAGATTCGAACTCGCGACCTCCTGGTCCCGATCCAGGCGCGCTAGCCAGGCTACGCTACGCCCCGACCCATCTGCATCAGACACGGGGGGGACACTTTTGGCAATGGGTTAATCCAGCTTCTTTGCACTTGCACTTTATGGCCGAATCGTGATGTTGGAGCGCTCATGACAGAGCGTGCGTATTGGGAATCCCACTATCAGAAAGGAGAAACCCCCTGGGACAAGGGAGAGGCATCGCCAGGCTTACTGGACTTTCTCCAAAGCCACCCCGACTTAATGAAAGGATCGGTTTGTATTCCCGGATGCGGCATGGGGCATGATGTTCGAGCCTGGGCAAAGAGCGGATTCCAAGCAACCGGGATGGACATCGCACCTTCAGCTGTCCGGGGCGCCAACCAAATCGTCACAGAGCATGAGCTTTCTTGCCAGATCCTGGAGCAGGATTTTCTCTCACCCAAAAGAAAGCTCCGCTTTCAATGGGTCTTTGAACATACATTTTATTGCGCCATTCACCCCTCACAGCGCCATGACTATCTGGAGGCCCTGACAGAATGGTTGGAGCCTGCAGGACAATTCCTGGCGGTGCACTATCTGATTGACGACGTTGATGGCCCCCCTTTTGGTACGACAAGACAGGAAGTCCTCGAGCGATTCGGCTCCCACTTTTCGCTGATCGATGATTGGACGCCTCGATCCTATCCCAACCGAACCAATCTGGAACACATGTTCTGGTGGCGTAAAAAACACTGAAGACTATCATGCCCAAGAAACAAAAGAACGGTATCACGGCTATGGCCGAAGCCATCATAAAGGCCTGTGGTCCACGGAAACCGGCCGATCAGTTACTGCGAGAGGCCCTGAGAAGCGAAAAGGAAATGCTTCCCCGACATAAAGCCGCAGTGGTGGAGCGCGTTTACACCTATTTTCGCTGGAAAGAGTGCATTGATAGCCAACGTCCTTTACCGCAGCAGATCCGTCTGACTCGGGAAATGGATGCTGCTTTCCGATCCCATGCCGGCAAAATCCGCTCTGAAGTCCTGAAAAAAGCTGTTCCGGATTGGTGCCACGAGCACATGAAGGTCACCCGGCAATGGCTGGTGCAAATACAACGGCCTTGGCTTATGTGGCTGAGAGCCCCCAAAACTGGAGTTCATCGGCTGGAAAAATTTTTCAAAAGAGATATCCAGAAAGTCGGTGAAGGCGTGTGGAGGACGGCTTTTCGCTATCGAGGAAAGGACGATCTTTTTCAGACCTCTCTCTTTCGCCAAGGCGCTTACGAATTACAGGACCTGGGGTCACAATGCGTCGGCCATTTTTGCCAGGCGACGCCCGGTGAGTCCTGGTGGGACATGTGTGCCGGGGAAGGTGGCAAAACCCTGCATCTAGCGGACTGTCTGGATGGAAAAGGCTGTGTCTGGGCCACCGATAAGTCGAGTTGGCGCCTGCAACGCCTCAAAAGGCGGGCGGCGAGAGCGAAGGTTTTCAATTACCAGTCCGCTCGCTGGGAAACGGGCACGCCGCTCCCCTTCAAACGACGCTTTGATGGCATCCTGATCGACGCCCCGTGCAGCGGTCTTGGCACTTGGCAGAGGCATCCCGATGCAAGGTGGTCCACCCAGCCCAAGGACGTTCAGGAACTGGCAACCTTGCAGCTTGAATGCCTTCAGGCAGGTGCAAGGGCACTCAAACCGGGCGGCAAGTTGATCTATGCGGTCTGTACCCTGACTCGAGCTGAGACTACGGGAGTCGTCAAACGTTTTGAAAAGATGCACCCTGAGCTTGAACCTTGGCCGTGGCAGGGAAAGGATCCCCATTTGCCCGAGTGCCATGGGCACGGAACCACCAGGGCAACCCACGGCATCCTGCTTCAGCCTCATGAGTGGAAAGCCAACGGGATGTTTATGGCACGCTGGCGAATGCGCTCCAAGGCCAGGTAACGGAATGACTCCAAGGATTCCATTGATGGTACGCCATGGGCATGCCAATCTTGCTCCATGCCCCGCTCAAGCTTGTCGTCTTTTTTCTACCTTTACTTATCGCTTCTTAGCTTGGTCTGCCCTGTCCTACTGGTGTGCCAGTCTTGGAATTCACTGCAGGCACAAAGCAAGCCACACAAACCCGTATTGCATGGTCAGCACTGGATTGCCATCACAGGGAAACCCTTGGCAGCAACAGCTGGGGCGCAGATTTTCAGCCAAGGAGGCAATGCCATCGATGCGGCATGCGCCATGCTTGCTGCCACTTGCACGATGCATGATGCATTGAGCTGGGGTGGCGAAACCCAGGCGCTGATTTTTGACCCCAGGGAAAAGAAAGTCGTCGGCATCAATGCGCTGGGCGTCGCTCCCACAGGGGCCACAGCGGATTTTTTCATCCAACAAGGGCTTCGATATCCCCCCGGTGAAGGAGCTCAGGCAGCGGTGACGCCCGGAACACCCGGTGGCCTGATGATCATGCTCGCCCATTATGGCACTTTCTCCCTGGAACAAGTCTTAAAGCCCGCCATGGAATTGGCTCAAGGATACCCTATCGAGACGGCCACTTCAGAGTGGATCGAGGATTCCAAGGAAACCATCAAACAGTGGGAGTCTTCCACGCGCGTTTTTCTTCCTCATCTTGGAAAAGTCTACGAGGCGCCCCGACCGGGCGAAATTTTTCGTCAACCCGACCTGTATCGGACCTTGGAGAAATGCGTCTTCGCCGAGAAACGGTCGTTGGCCAGGGGATCCAGCCGAAAGGAAGCGATCATGGCAGCGTATAATCGCTTCTACAGAGGGGATATTGCGGAAGCCTTAGTGGAAGGATGTCGGAAAGAAGGCGGACTTTTCACTCATGCGGATCTGGCCAATTGGCAGGTCCATGTCGAAGAACCCGTAGTCGGAACGTATCGCGACCTGGAGATTTACAAGCTGACTTCCTGGGTTCAAGGACCTGCCATGATCCAGATGCTCAATATGCTGGAGGCCCTGGATATGCGTTCCATGGGCCTGAATTCATCCCGATATATTCACACCCTTTACCAAGTCATGAACCTTAGCTTTGCGGATCGGGATTTCTACTACGGAGACCCATACTTCCCTCCGGAGGAACCCCTGGAGGTTCTTCTTTCGAAAAGTTATGCAAGGCACCGACTCACTCAACTGAACAGGATGCAGAATGATCCGCATATCGGCCCCGGTGATCCCTACCGGTGGCGTGGATTGGAGCACCCCTTCCCCGAGGAATGGAAAGGGTTTGTCGAAGGCAATCTGGAGCACATCGGCAAAAAGGACATGGCATCGGTCATCGATCAACGGCGGGACTTTCTCGCCGGAACCACCTCCATTCAGGCAGCCGATGCATCCGGATGGGTTGTTTCGATCACACCAAGCGGTGGTTGGCTGCCTGCTTGCATTGCCGGAAATACTGGCGTTGGACTCAGTCAGCGAATGCAAAGTTTTGTTCTTCATCCAAAGGATGGGCCCTACAACGTCCTTGAACCGGGCAAAAGACCGCGGGCCACATTGACTCCGACCTTGGTCCTGAAAAACCACCGACCCTATCTCTGCTTTTCGGTTCAAGGTGGCGATACACAGGAGCAAAACCTGGTCCAGTTCCTTCTCAACACCGTCGAATTTGGAATGAACGTCCAGGAGGCTTGTGAAGCACCGCACATTACCAGCTATCAAATGAGGGCATCTTTTGGCGAACACGCCTTCAGCCCAGGAAAACTCGCCATCCGAGAAGATCTGCCGTCTTGGACGCGAAAGGAACTTGAGGCCATGGGTTACATCCTGGAGGAACAGGAACGTACTTCCGGCCCCATCACTGCCATTTATTTTGATCCGATTCACCAAACCTTTTGGGGAGGTGCCAGCAATCATGGTGACGACACGGGGATTGCCTGGTAAAGGCTTAAATTTTTCTCAAGGCACTGTATTCGAAAGGTTTATACTGTTATTGTTTTCTTAGACATTTTTTAAACTTTTTTTGACATGCCGGAAAGCTGTGGAAATATGCCCATATCCCAAGGGATACAAACTAACTCAAAATTATGATTAAAAACCTACTTCTAACCGCGGCTACCGCAGTAGCCATTCTCTCACAGCCAGCACTGGCTGAGCCCAACAACAAAGCCGATATCGTTGAGGTCGCTGTCAAGGCAGAGTCCTTCAAGACATTGGTCGCAGCCGTGAAGGCGGCGGGTCTGGTGGATGTTCTCAAGGGCGATGGGCCTTTCACGGTATTCGCTCCCACCGATGAGGCTTTCAAAAAGCTACCCAAGGGCACCGTTGAGTCTCTCCTCAAGCCAGAGAACAAAGACAAACTGTCCTCCATCCTCAAATATCACGTGATTCCAGCCAAGGTCATGGCTAAGGATGTGAAGTCCGGAAAAGCGAAAACGGTGCTGGGTAAGGAAGTGAATATCAGCGCCGGTGAGTGGGGTGTGAAAGTGGACAACGCCAAGGTGATCAAAACCGATGTGGCTGCCTCCAATGGAGTCATTCACGTGATCGACCAGGTCATCCTACCGAAGTCCTGATTGATTCATGTTTTTTAGGGTTGCAAGCACCCGCCCTCGGGCGGGTGCTTTTTTCTGTTTCCAATCAAGGAACCATGATCCACTGATGGGATGGTCATGCAGACTGTTCCCTCCATTCTGATCACCGGGGCCAACCGTGGCATTGGCAGAGAATTGGCGCTGTGTTGTGCAAAAAATAACTGGTCTACCCACGCCACTTTCCGAACATCACCCCCTGCCACATCCTCGGAAATTGATTATTTTCAAATGGACGTCACGCTCGAGAATCAAGTTTGCGATGCGATGGCCGCACTCAAAGAAAAAATGGGACATCTCGACGTATTGGTTCACAACGCGGGTGTTTTCCCCGAGCCCACGGATGCTCCCTTTGACGCATTGAAACCAGAATGGTGGGAGCAGACGTATCAAACCCATGTCCTGGGAGCCTTCTACGTGATCAAGGCAGCACTTCCCCTCCTGAGAAAAAGCACTTCACCGCGCATCGTTAATTTGTCTTCAGGTGCCAGTTCCATCACCCAAAGATCGGGCCGGAGGTATGCTTATGGTGCCAGTAAGGCCGCGCTGAACCACCTCACTCGTGGTTTGGCTCAGGAATGGGAACAGGAGGGCATCTGCGTGGTTGCCTTAAGCCCTGGCTGGGTAAAGACCGACATGGGCGGCTCGAAGGCCGAGCTTGAGCCCAGCCAAGCGGCAAGTGATCTGGAGAGGACCCTCCGCCAGCTCAACATTTCTCATTCAGGGAAATTCCTCGACCGTTTTGGCAAAGAAGGCGTGTATCACTGGTAAGGGCCATTGGTCGGAGGGTCTAGGGCCTTTCAGGACGTTTCTCGGGCATGGGCGCATCGACCTCTTCCCACCAGGAACGAAGTTGAGATCGCATGCGCTGCACCACTTCCGGACGGGTCGCCATCAAATTATGATTCTCCCCTTCATCTACGGGCAAATAATACAACTCCTCGCGTTCATCCTCGAAATAATAAAGGTATTTCCACGGCCCATGACGCATCGCCGATACAGGTGTGGTGGTTGGATAATAATGCGGATAATGAAAGAAAAGCGCCTCGCGACCTAAATCGCCCGGCACTGCCGAATCCTGCCAAAGGGTGCTGAGATTCTGCCCATCCAGTGCCGTGCCCTGATCACGCGTGATACCCAGGATGGATAAAACGGTGGGCATGAGATCGCAGGTCGTGACCGGAGCCTTCAAGACCTTCTGGCGCAAAGAAGATCCGGGAAGGTCCATGATCCAAGGAATACGAACCCCTCCCTCGTAACAGGATCCCTTTCCAGAACGCAAAGGTGCGTTGGAAGTCACCGGAACCCCTGGGTGTAATTTGCATTCATTGACAAATCCCCCATTGTCGGAAAGAAACAGAATCACAGCATTCTCCCTCCATCCGCGGGATTCCATATAATTCAGCAGGCGACCCACATTTTCATCCAGGCTCTCAACCATCGCCGCATAGTCA
>MDTE01077266.1_pt1 | contig 11695 bp, 10 predicted proteins | sample 811231 | NCBI WGS metagenome assembly MDTE01 (sample SAMN05326651, study PRJNA326480) | marine metagenome | isolation source: seawater | place: Indian Ocean: Red Sea | collected 2010
CTATTCTGGAACATAACTCCCGTAGTAAGCTGCTTAATTTCTGCAGCTTCCGCTACTTTACGTAGATCATTAGCATTCATTGCCCCTGGTTTCTCGAACATGAAATGTTTCCCCGCATCAACACATTTTTGCAATATATCAGAACTTATGTCATTCCGAGCACACACCAATACAAAGTCAATTTCATCTCGAGATAGGAATTCCTCTAAATCACGTGTGCCAGAAACTACTTTTGAAGATAAAGCTGTTATTTCTTCTAATTCTCCTCCCTCAACAGCGCATAGATGGATATCATCAATTTCGTCAAGTTCATTAAAAGTCCTTAGGTGGCCCTTAATATGTCCATGTTGTGCTGAAAATATAGCCCCGACAGTGAATTTTTTTTCGCCCAATTTATCTCCTCCACTTTAAATAATACAACTACTTTGCGTAAATGCTACTCATTATTTCAAAATTTATCTAGTCTGAAATATCACCATCTGTTTCCAAAAGATAAAAATTCATGGGATTAAATACTTCAACTGAAACTAAAAAAGCTATGATGAATGACTGAGGAGTCAAAAGATAAAGAATTCATTCAATTAAACACCTCTATTAGTGAATCGGCGCTTATCTTTAGGTGAAACACCTAAATTTTTAATCGTTTAATCTGAAAATCTTAATGAATATATATCTGCATCATTCATTACGAAGCGTACCTTAACAGGCTTGCCGGATATCTTAGATAAATCTGTAGAACCTTTCCAAGATACATACCCAGATATCTCATCTCCTATCAATCCATCACAGTCATCTATACCGTATCCTTCTAAAGGATCACCAGATTCATCCAACATCTCTACTCTAATCCTCCCTGCCGCACTTGTAGAATAATTTAACTCTAACTTATTGCCTGTAAAATCTAATGTCTTAGTTGTCATCTCGCCTTCATCATACCCAGCATTTAATGAAGCAACCCCGTCAAGCCTCAAAGTCATCCTTTCTAAATATGCAGACGGTTGAGCATAATGTCTCTGAATAAATATAGACATCTCTGTAGAACTTGTCTGAATCACACCACAGGCAGGATAATTGTTACGTGTAGTCCAATTCTCATCACCTATTCCAGGCTTCAAAAAGCTTTCTCTAAATGTAAAATCATACCTATTGCTCCCTGCACGCGTAGTCATAAATGCGCCATCTGATGTATCTCCATAATACTTATATTTTTCAAAACCATCCATGTTTTCAAAACCATCTTCAGGAATATCATATTTCTTCATTCTTTTAAAAAATATTCGTCCAGGCAATGATATATATATATGATTTGCTCGAAAATATGGGGTAGTCTGATTCGTGTAAAGCTGAGCAGACGGTGTCATAGATCCAGTATCACTATACTCCATTGGAGTAAATTCTGACCAGTTAAAAAAATCTGATGATGTAGCTCGTGCGGTAGATCTAAATCTTGGCACACCTCTTTCATCAGGTTTATCAAAAATTTCTTTAGCTACATCTTCCCAATTTTTTTCAAGTTTCCCATCTCCGCCAACAATACATCTTGCATAAATAACATATTTTGATTCAGCCTCAGACCAAAAAATTATATTTTGTGCATCCCAATGATTTGGCAAACTCCCTAAAATAATAGGGTCATCTTGAATTTGATTCCAATTGGTTGAATCTGCAGTAGCGTATCCGTAAAGATTCGAAGAATTTGTCGAATCATCCCAAAGACCACGCATATTCCCCTTAATACGTTGCGATTTGGATGAATTCGGATTAGTATCCAAAAAGGCTCCAAAACCAGACCCTAATTCTCTGAGTTTCATAATAATATTGTTTTGATCTGAACCTTCATAATCTATCAAACCAAGATTAGGCCTATACCAATTAATTCCGTCTTTACTTTCTGCATAACAAAGTAAAGTTGAATGTCCTCTATAGTACATTCTATAAACATCTCCATCTTGAAAAATATTTGTATAAAATGAACCCGAGCCAGTTTCATCTGTTTCCCATGGTTGGTCATATTTAATAGCCTGTCCAGCAGAAACAGGATTATGTAACTTTAAGGATGCGCCATTCATATCATCAATCAAATGATAATCAACAAATAATTCTCTTTTATTTTCTAAATTAATAACTGATAGCACAATGACTCCTTTTTTCTATTCACATCTTCTAATAAGTATTTGTAAGAATATATCTAACTGTTTTTCAAATCACAAGAGTCAAAGAAATTTTTTTTAATAAATTAAGTTATATTTTTTATCTTTGGGACGCCAGCAGAATCCATAATCTGTTCTAATTCTTTTATTAGAGGCATTGGAGGTCTAATACCAGGTGGCCTTGGAGGACCTGCTTTAAGTCCTACAATTTCCATCGGGGTCTTAACTAACGGTCCTTCGCCTGCTGTAAGAATTCCTACCTTTTCAATCCATCTACGCCAAGCAGATTTAAATGAATCTAAGTGTTCTTTAACAGAAGAATAATCCTTATTCTCAAGTAATTCCCATGTACGTAAAGAATATTCAGGCCAACAAGTACCAAGATGCCCCACAAAACCTTGTGCCCCCAAAGAATGACTTAAAGAAACTTTATCCGTATTATCATAAATCACAAGTTTTTCATTAAAAGATTGAAGAATTTCTTTGAAAGAATCCTCATTTGATGCCGCCCATTTTAAAGCTCTTACAATTTTTATTTCAGCTAATTGATTTAATAAATCTTTATCAATATGAAAGCCTAACCACCATGTGTTATAAACCATAATTGAAATATCTACCTCATCGGATATCCACTTAAACAATCTTAAAACATCTTGATTAGTGGAAGGATAGTAATATAAAGGAGAAACTTGAATTGCTTGTAATCCAACTTTAGATGCATGCTTAGCTAATTCAATTATCACTCTAGGATCAGTATGTTGTACACTAGTTAAAATTGGCACCCTATTATTTGCGACTTCTGCAGCAACTGACATGATAGTTTTACGTTCTTCACAATTTAACAATGGATGTTCTCCAGCTGCACCACCAACTAGAAGTGCACCATTACCAGTGGTAATTCCATGCCGAATTGTAAAATTTATATTATCAGAAAATGCCGCTAAATCTAATTGAAAATCTTCTGTAAATGGCGTAGCCATTGGTATCATTGGGCCCTTCAACCATGATTTAATATTATTTGGATCTAAAAACAAATTTTCCTACTAACTTTTTTTAATTTATTTAAAAACTCTATATATATTTCAAAAATTTATATTAATATTTTTGTCTCTGAACAACCAGCCATATTCATAATACCTCTAAGTGCTTTTGTCGCATCTAACATACCAGTATGACCAGTAAATCCCCCACTCTGTCCAGCTAATTTCAAATGTGGCTCCAGCGCTAGGAATCCGTGATAACCATGCTGACGTAATAACTGGAGTAATTTCAAAATCTGTCCATCTCCTTCACCTGCAACTGTAATTTTACGATCAGATAAACGGGCATCTTTGATTTGGACACACTCCACATAATCTGCAAGTATTGGCCAGCCTTTATCTACAGAATTTTCAACTCCTGCGTGAGGAAAATTTCCTGTATCCCAAACAAACCTAAGATTATTACTTCCGACATCTTCTAATATTTTCCTACATCTTGCAGGAGTATCCCCTATTAATCCGTTTTCATTCTCCATGATTAAAATTTTCCGATAATCTACCGCCAATTCCACCATATTCTTCAGTCGTTGCACAGATTGTTCAATATATTCATCTTTATCATGATTCTTCGGAGGATAAAAAGAAAATATTCTCACCTTATCTACCCCAAGTAAAACAGATATATCCAAGACCCTCCTGAGTGTAGATATAGTAATATCTAAATTATCTGTAATTAATGATTTTCCAACTGGACTCCCAATACAACTAATTTTTATTGAATATTGTCGACAAGCTGATTTAAGATCTTGTATCTGATGATCATTCAAATCAACAACATTGACTCCCCAAGCTTTTCTCAAATCTAAATAGCGAATACCTACTTCATTAAGTACTTGAAATTGTTTCTCCACGTCATCATCAATTTCATCTCCAAATGCACTCAATACAAAGGTTGATTTTTTTTCATGTTCATATGAATTTTCCATAATCGCGAATTATACTACATTGCGACCTAAGAAACTGACATTTGTAATAGAAAATTAAATTTCGTTTCCTCTTTTGTAGAATTAAATTTTTCTAATTCATATTTTCAAAAACATTATTACAGTACTTTATCCTATTAGGGATAGCTTTTTCGATTTTCTGGATAATACCATTATCTAATCTATCTCTTTTATATTTAAGTGCAAAACATAAAGGAAACGTTTCTGCCACATCTTCTCTTTGGGGATATTCTTTTGCATAATCAGAAATGAAATTCCCATTATCTGCTATTTGTGCCTCTATCCAACCGCCTGATGAACTATGATAAGAATCAAGAGAAGTATGAGCCGCTTCATGTAAAAAGATTTCTTCTAACAAATCATATTTTTCAAGCTCTAAACCCCAATCATGATGAATTAAGATATTATTATTCCCTCCCCCAAAATTCTCATTGCCTTTATGAATCCAAACTGTTTCGACATCTTTTCTAAATAATTCTGGCAATCTACCAATCGCTTCAAGATATCTCAAAGCTACTTTTTCTGCATTTGTTTTATTTTCAAATTCATTATTAACCTGAACTTCAATTTGGGTTCCATCAGAAAATTTAGCTTCAAATAAAAAAGGAGTTATAGTTATCCATGAACCATTATTTCTGCGATCAAACATAGTTCTTGGATTATCAGGAATGCTTTCTAAAGAAATAAAAGTTGAATTATCAGAAGAATTTAATATGTTATTACTAATAAAAACAGATCCTCTATAAGGAATAAAAGTATCCTCAAAAAAATAATTTTCCAAACTACTTTTTTCATTTAGAAAATTAACATAAACATACATTTGCAAATAGGAAGAGTTACTCCAAGAAACAATCAATACAGATGCAAATAGCAAAATTATTAATGTAAAAAAAATCTTTTTCATATTAAAATTATATCTGTTAAGTCAAAAATTCATTCTTGACCATTTGCAAATAAACATTATTTAGATTGATTTGATACTAGACGAATTTGTTTGTGTTCAGTAATTAACAATCTTTGTATTCATTTATATTGACTGTAATTTGTACTTAAACACACTTAAAATCTGTTGAACTCTAAACTTACATCCCATAAATCATTGACTGATCTCAACATTTAAATTATATTAAAAATATGTTAATCAGATTTGAAGACGATTTATTTCACTTGTGTACTAACCCTTTTATAGGGCATTAGTTAAACGCGATTAAATTAAAATCTGAATTATTAACACGTCATGCCCGTTCAAATTTTTGAACGGGTTTTTTTATTTCAAAAAATCAATCAAATGTTATAGGAGTATTGAAAATGTATAATAAATCTTTATCGGGATTTGTATTAGTCTTACTGATGGTCTTTGTTACAGCAGTAGCTTGTGCAAAAGACCAAGAACCGGCTAAGACTGCACCAGCTAAACAGTCTTCATTTGAAGTATGGGCAGTTGACCAGTCGAGCACTGGCAGCTACGGAACTGGTGGACTCATCTACATATGGGATGGGTCTGACATCTCTAAAAATGCTAGTGAAGCAACTCCAGAGATTATCGATCTGGCTAAGGCTGCTGTAGATGCTGGTTGTGACGCACCCAAAAAACCGCACATGATACTTTCTAACCACACTACTCCCAAGGCTAGCCATGTAGTTCTAGCTAATGTAGGTTCTGGTGATACCTTTTTTATAAACATTGAGAGCCGTGCTATCGTTGGCTGTGTCAACACAATCGGTGGTTTCAATGGAGCAGGTGGAACAGCAAATGCACACGCCTCCGTTGCATCTCCTGACAACAGTGTAGCTATAGTCGCTAATATTGGCGCAAAAGGTGAGTCAGGCTTCCTACATAAAATTCATACTGACTACACCAATGATAATTACAAATTGGTAGAGACGTTGTCACTGGACCAATTCTCCAGTGAATTAGGAACTTCAGTAACCCGACCTATCTGCCACGAGTTCACTGAAGACAGTAAATTCGCATACGTAACACTAGCTGGTGGAGGTCTGCTAGTGGTAAATGTGGGTTCTTCAGACGGAACAACACCTATGAGTGTAGTAAAAGTCTATAACAAAGATACCGTTCCAGGTATAGGCTGCGGCGTTTCTCGTCTCCCAGAAGGAAAGATAATGACAAATGGAGAGAGCGGAGCTAAAGGAGGAGATGATTTCCTATATACCTTTGATGCTAGTAAAGCTGCCGATGGAGTATTCCCAGATCCAGTACAAATTGAACTCCCAGGTGAAGATACACATGGTGCGGTTACTTGTACTGATCAAAAAGGAAACTTATTTGCAATAACAAGTATGCGTGTAAGTAATGACGTCAACTTCGTAGACCTCAAAACCAATACGGTTGTGGCGACTAAGTCGATGTCCGCATCCTTCAGTGAGGATCCAAAGCCCGACGTGGCAGATATAGTGGGAAACAAGATGTTCATTGCTTTAAGGGGTGCTAAACCACTGACAGCTATAGGTGCGCTTGAATTTGCTGGTAGAACTCCAGGAGTAGCTGTTTTGACCATCAACGATGATTGTAATGGTTTCAGTTGGGAATCGAAAGATCTTGCTTCAATGAAAGACCCTATCAGGCTGGTTGATGGAATTTTCCCTGGACAAAAAATCACAGCCGCTGACCCACATGGCCTGGAAGTGATATTTAAATAAAACTTTTTAATTGGTTGTCTAATCGATCGAAATTGATCCATTAGACAACCAATAATAGTAAGTGTGATCAATATAATGGAATTTTTATGGCAAATTCTAATAAAATAAATCTGAAACATTTTAAATTAAATAGGAATACCTAAAATGAACACAATAAATAATTTGTTTAGTTTTCCAAATCCAGTAAACGAATTCTCAGCTAGATTTGTTGCAGGAATGGTTGTGATTTTAACAATTGCAACAATTTTAACTCAAAATCAATTCGTCGCAGGATTCTTGTTGTACGGATTTCTTGCAAGAGTCGCGACTGGTCCAACTTTGAGTCCCATGGGCTTGCTTGCAACAAAAGTAATTGTGCCTGCATTAGGCAACCCTACTAAATTGGTAGCAGGACCTCCCAAGCGCTTTGCACAAACTATTGGATTGATTTTTTCAACAACTGCTTTCGTCATGCTTATACTTGATTTAATATTAGCATTTCAGATCACCTTAGCTATTTTAGTTATATTTGCAATATTAGAATCCATAGTAGGATTCTGTGCAGGTTGTTTTGTATTCAACTACCTTATGAAATGGAAAATAATACCACAATCAATATGCGAAAGTTGTATTACAGGTGTAGAAGAGTAAAACTAGTCATCAAATCCAAAAAAGTATTCAAGATCCATTCTATCCAACCCACAGTACCTTCTATTCGAATTCTCTCATCTATTAATGTCAATCAAAAAAGTGGACTGTCAAAACAACTTGGAATACCGCCCATTATACACAAAACAAAACCCGCTAAATAAGCAAAAACAGACAAAGCAATAATCAGAAAAATTATTGCTAATAATATTAAAGAAAAACAACCCCATCGCCTGAGTCTTTTTTGGATTCATAGTTGGCAGACACTTCATATCCACATTTTAAACAGAATCTTTCTTTAACTTTTAAATCACATTTAGGACATTTCATAATCAGAAATTATACACCTCATTGAGATCCCAGAAACTGTTATTTGATCAGATGTAATTTACTGTTTTGTTACCGGCATATCAATGTCTTTTTGGATTCATAATTACAAAACACCTTACCTATTGAAAGTAAAAGGAGGATATTTATCTGTTAGTCCAATAAGCCAACAATTTACACGCAAATTCCAACGTATAACTCCAACCTGTAAGGCAAATAAACCTCGTGGATATTTGCCAGTAATAATTACTAAAATATATCCCACCAAAGCCATCAACAATGCAATTATATTTAAGAAATACAGAACAATATAATGCGGTAAAAGTGCAACTGGTTTTAATATAAACAGTATTGCCAACAAACGTGAAGAAGATTCTGGATATTCTACTTCACAATTGGCAAGATAAGTATTTTTTGATTTATACATCAGGAACTCCTTTCAAGGAATTTAAGAGGGGAAAGGAGGAAATCTAGAAAATCAAAAACAATTCCTTGCTCTCTATACGTCAATTAAATTATTATTAATAATTTTTTTTCGATCTTGCAATCACTATATTGATAAAGCCAACAAAACAACAATTTTATCAATTATTTATAACTATAATTACTTAGCATCTTTTCTAGAAGATAGGATAGTTAGAATGCCGAGCACTATGGTCATGATTGGCCAACCCAAGAAACCAATAAAACCTACAAAATCTAAAACATCACTTTCGATGGGAATAATCCAGCCAAAAAATAAAAAAGCTCCCATTAGTGCAGTGATTCCGCCTGCTATCTGATTCAAGTTTTTTTGCATAAATATTGCTATACCTAGTAACAAACTGGAAGCAGCCATAAACGTGAACATACCTCTAAAAATAGCTTCTCCAATTGCTATCGCGTTGGCTGCATCACCACCCTGTTCGGTCCAACCGCTATCATAAACAACACCATGAAGGCCATAGTCAATAGCAATAATTCCTGCTGACAAAAAAGCTAACACTGCTGCAAGCCCTGCGAGATCCGAACCGGGTTTCTCTTCACCCTGCATAGAGCGCGCTAAGTATACAGTCCCAATCGTCATGGCCAATGTTGCTACTGTCCAACCGACTGTAGTAATTCCACCAAGTGTAGTACTCTCAAGTAAGTTTTGGGCAGTTTGAGAAAATGATGCCTCATCTGTTGTGCCACCAGGCTCGATTAATAACATAATTACCGCCAATATTGGCCCAATAACCAACATCCATCCTGTAAGAATTTTTGATCCCATAATAATCCTCTCAAATCCTTTAATATAGTAATTGCGAAGATACTAACATAAAAACTAACTGATTAAAATACTTAGCAAGAACAAACATATGATAGCTATGAAAGAAACCTAAAGTAAAGAACTAATATCACTAATCACCCTTAAATCCTCCAAGCTCTATCTTCCTAGAGTTACCTCATCAATTAGGGCTTTTATATAGCCCATCGCATAAGCCTCAGAAGCAAATTTTGCATTTTCAGTTGGAAGTAGGCTTAGCAGCGGCACGTGGTCAGGTATAAAAGGACCATCAAAACCAATTTCATAATAAGCCTGCATCGCCTCTCTCATATCTACATGCCCCTCATCTATGAATGTTTCTTGAAACTTTGGAACAGTACCGGAAACATTCCTAAAATGAACATAGAAAATCTTATCCTGTCGACCAAATTTTCTAATAGCATCAACAACACGCTCTGGCATCTCTGCTACGGTGCCTTGGCAAAACTCAATACCGCTATTTTTGCTTGGTACTAAGTCACAAAGTTTTTGTAGTGAAGCGTGACTTCTTAATATACGCGGTAATCCCGCTAATGGAGATATTGGGGGATCATCTGGGTGTACTCCAATTCTGACACCCGCCCGTTCTGCAACTGGAACAATTGCATTAAGAAAGTATTCAAAATTCCCCCACATATCGTCATCGGATACTTCTCCATATTTTGTAAAAGGAGCTGTACTAGCAAGATTATAATCAAAACTTGATACCCGTGCTCCTCCACGGCCGAGTGTGTCACCAGATGTTCGCCATGCGTATCCAGTCCGGCTACGCATAGGCATAAAATTATAACCTAGTACCGATATTCCTGCTGCACCCATATTTTGTATTGTCTTGCAAATTTTATCTAATTGCTCGTCACGTCCTGGTAAGCCTAACTTTATCTTGTCCATCCATTCTTGTGGTAAATTTTCAATTGCAAATAAATGCATACCTACAGCTTCTACTTGAGATCTAATTCGTAGTAAGTCAAGATACTCCCAATATCCCGACTCATTCGGAAGTCCACCTCCAATTACATCTGTAGCTCCAAGTTGTACCCCGAAGTCTAGTAACTCATTGGTTACACCTCCCCGTGCATCCAATCCAAGTTTCATATTAACCTCACCAAAAACCTTTTACTAAATATTCTCATGATTCAGATTATACATCACATTACGACCTCAGCTGAATTTTATGACTTATTGAAACAAAACGAAAAACAATCTGAAGATTATAGCAGTTAAAAATGTTGGTTATTTCCAGATGTAAAAACAAATAAATTAGTTATTAATATATATGATAAACTAAAGGCATGATAACAAACTTGGAAATAAATAGGAGAGAATAAAAATGGGTCTGGGTCAACCTGTCGACGTAGCTTTGATCGGTGCCGGAAATCGTTCCCAAAAAGTATACAAGCCTCTTATAAATGAGATTAATCCATGGATAAATTTAGTAGCTGTATGTGATCCAATTCGCGAAAACTCTGATAATTTAGCTAAAGCTTTAGGAGTGCCAGCATTTTACGACATAAAAGAACTAGTCAAATCCCGTCCAATGGAAGCAGCTTTTGTTGTCACTCCAGTTCCATCACATCATTCGATTGCCGTTTATTTAATGTCAAATGGTATTCACGTAAATGTAGAAACAAGCATGGCCACATTACTAATTCAGGCTCAAGAGATGGTGGATACAGCCCGTACCAACAATGTTATCTTAAGAATTGGGGAAAATTTTTTTAGACAACCTTTTGACAGATTAATCAGAATGATCGATAAAAATGGATTTATAAGTCCAATTAAGCGACTTACCTGTTGGCACGATCATACTGGATATCACAATAACTCACGTTGGCTCTCTTTTTTTCAATCCTATCCTATTGCAGCACAGGCTATAACACACACAATGTCAACATCTGAACATTACCAGATGCCTCACAGAATGTATGATAGCGAGACTTATAAAGCGCATTTCTACTGGTTCCCAAATAATGAACTGGTAATTGATCATGCTGGTAACATCAAGAGTATGCTAGGTAGGTATCCCCGTCCAGGATACACCGAACTCGCTGGAACTCGCGGATCAATCGTTCAACAAGCTGCTAGCAAAAAAAGCGCTGCAAAACAACCATATCAGGGCTGGGAAGGACTTGGTGAAGTTCGATATTGTAGTGCTGAATCCCTACAACAACATGGAAAAAGTGGAGTTGCTGATCAGATATTTCCGATCGTACACAAAAGTAATAACCACGATTGGTTATCTTCTCATGTGGATTTACCTACCGGTCGCGTAGAATATGTGAACCCATATCGACCAGGAAAATCTGCATACCATCATGGCAATTACTATAGTGCTGCAGTCATGGATCACATCGTGGACTTTGCTAAGACCATACGTTTTGAAAAAAAATCTGAATATACTGACAAAGACGCACTCATGGCCATGATGATGGAAGTTGCAACACGTGAATCAGCTATGAAAAACGGTGAACGTTTAAGTCTCCCTCTAAAAGGTGAATTAAGAAGTGAGATCCTTATGCGAACCAAGCAAATAAAAGAGTATGGTGTTGATCCTCTCGATATAGAAGGAATGTTAGCAATTAAATTCCCTCGCCCTTAAAATAGCTGCTCCCAAATTACCATTCAAGATGTTGCTTTTATTAATATATATATAAGTCCGAA